>Ga0315296_10001543_pt1 | contig 20106 bp, 18 predicted proteins | sample YL17G14_18_MG_FD_203921 | JGI IMG/M metagenome (GOLD analysis project Ga0315296, IMG submission 203921) | Sediment microbial communities from Yellowstone Lake, YNP, Wyoming, USA - YL17G14_18 | ecosystem: Environmental > Aquatic > Freshwater > Lake > Sediment | place: USA: Wyoming | collected...
ATGGCCAACTACCACGAGGTTCTGGAGGCCCTGCCCCTTATCCTGGTGACCTCAAGGTGGGTAAAAAGCGTCTACATCCGAGATGGACTCAGCGGCAAAAACATCGAGGTACTTCCGGTCGGATGCGATACCAACTCCTTTATACCTCGTGACAAGAACGACCCAAAAGTTGCCGCCGTGCGGGAGGCGCTCGGGGTCGCGCCGGACCAGATAATGATCCTAACTGTGGGCGGAGATGCCACTAGTAAGGGCGCTCCGGAAGTGATGCAGGCCCTGGCACTTATCGACACAAAGGCGCCGGACTGGAAGTACGTCTGCAAGGTCTGGCCGCAGCCTCGAACCGAGCAGCAAAACCTGATCGACCTGCAACTGGCCGCACAGTTAGGTATCGACAAAAACGTGGTCTACACCACCAACGTCCTCTCTCGCAATTTTATGCCGTACCTGTTGGCAGCGTGTGATATCTATGCCGCGCCATCGCGCCTGGAAGGGTTTGGGATGATCCAGGTTGAGGCGGGCGCCTGTGGAAAGCCGGTCATAGGCATCAAGGCAATGGGAATGCTGGATACGATGACCCACGGGCAAAATGCGTTTCTGGCTTCAGTCGCCCAGGAGATTCGAATGAAAGAGACGCTGGTGGGCGACGAATCCGGATACCAGGCCGGGCATCGAGTGGTCTTCAAAAGGCCGCGAACGGTTGACTACAGGGCCAGCGTGCACGACATTGCCAACTACCTTATGCAGCTAATGCAGGATGGGGAACTGCGAAAAAACATGGGCGAAGCGGGAAGAAAACGGGCCGTCGAAAACTTTGACTATCGAGTAATAGCCAAAAGATTCGTGGCGCTTATCTGCGAGAAACTGGGTATTTCTTGAAAGGATAAACCACAGATTGACACAGATTAGCATAGATTAAAAAGCGAAAAACAATTCAGTGAAATCTGTGAAATCCGTGGTTGAAATTATGGAGCCGCAACAAAAAAACCTGATTGAGCGGGCTAAATATGCCGCAGCCAAAGTGCTGCTTCACAATGCTCACGGACCGTATCGCGGGCTTCCCAGAGCAGCCGGCTGGGGTTATCCAGAGCCTTATACGAGAGACTTGATGATCTCGTCTCTGGGTATCCTGGTCTCAGGCAACAAGAAACTGATCGAGTCGCTGCGGCGGGTGCTGGAGACTGTCGGGCGAAACCAGAGCCGGCTTGGGCACATCCCTTCATTGGTGCACGATCGCGAGGACCGCGGGGCCAGTGACACCACGCCGCTTTTTTTGATGGCGGTGGGACTTTTCCGAAAAGCGACCGGCGAGAGCAGCTTCCTTGAGTCCGCCGTACAAAAAGCAATGACCTGGATGGAGTATCGGAGCCCCTCCGACCGCGGCATCGTGGCGCAACTGCCCACCAGCGATTGGCGCGACGAGCAGTGGGTTCTGGGCTACGGCCTATATGTGAACACGATCGTTTATACGTACTTGCGGCTTTTTGGCCAGGACGAGCAGGCAGCGAATCTGCGAGACGCCATGGGCCGATTCACCATAAAGGGCGAAAGGCAGCAACGACACGTGCACGAAGGCTTGATGCTAAGGCACAAGCCATATTACGCACTCTGGTCCTACAAGGTCTACAGGAGCGAACGCTTCGACCTGCTCGGCAATTCTTTGGCAATTCTTACCGGCATAGCATCTCCTTCCAGAGCCAGAGACCTTGTTTTGTGGATAGAGACAGAGTGTGCAGCATTACGCAGGAATGAAGATTTGGCTGTCGAGCTGCCGCCCATTCTATTCCCTTATATTAGGCCTGATGACCCGGACTGGATGCCCCGGTATAAGAGGTACAATCAGCCTGGTGAATATCATAACGGCGGAGTCTGGCCTTTCGCGTGTGGGTTTTACGTAGCGGCGCTGGTTGCTGCCGGCAGGGGCCAGCTTGCCCGGAGAAAGCTGATCACACTTACGGAGCTCATTCGACCGGCCCGCCGGGCGGACGTTGAGTTTGGCTTCAACGAATGGTTGCGGGCACAGGATGGCACCCCGCAAGGCGAGGACTGGCAGAGCTGGTCTGCGGCCATGTACCTGTATGCTGCCACGTGTGTCGAACACGGGCATACACCTTTCTTCCATGAATTGCGAGCCGCCTCACGATATTGACTATTGACAATTTTCAATTGACAATTGGCAATTGGCAAGCGACAATTTTGAATTGACACAGGGAAGATGAAAGGAGTTGTGCCATGGCAAAAAAGAAACTCGTCAAGGGTGTATGGTCAAAGGCCGACACCAATACTCTGACAAGACTATTCCCGAACCACGCCACTGCTGAAATAGCCGCCAAGCTGGGGCGGTCTACCGAGACGGTAAAGAAGAAAGCATCCAGAATGGGACTTCGCAAGTCAAAGGGGCACATGAAGTCTCTTGGCCGGGCGTAAGTCAAGGTAGAAGACCGAATCCAGAATACAGAATTCAGAACTCTGACTGTTTGCCGTGCCTCCTGCCTTCGTTTGCGCAGCACCAATTCCCCCGCACTAATTGCCGAGATGGGTGTAAGGACCCTGTGCCGTGACGGGCAATTAGTGCGGGGCAAAATGCTTGACATCCGCTGACACCGCGGTTATGGTTGCGGGAAAAGGTTACTTTGCGTTTCTGTGCTGGAGTTTGGCTTGAGAGTACTGTCGGGCATACAACCATCTGGGCGGCTTCATATAGGCAACTATTTCGGCGCGATGCGCCAGCACCTGCAGCTCCAGGCCGACCACGACTGCTTTTACTTCATCGCCGACTTCCACGCCCTTACAAGCAATCCTGAGCCTGCTGACATTGCCCGCCATACGCTCGATGTAGCGATGGATTACATTGCCCTGGGCCTGGATACCAATAAGACCGTCTTCTGGCGACAATCCGACGTGCCTGAGGTTACAGAACTGACGTGGCTGCTTTCCTGCGTGACCCCGATGGGACTGCTGCAGCGGTGCGTCAGCTTCAAGGATAAGGTTGCTCAAGGACTGGCCCCGAACCACGGTCTATTTGCCTACCCTGTCCTTCAGGCCGCCGATATCCTGATTTACAAATCGGACCTGGTGCCGGTCGGCGCCGACCAGAAGCAGCATATTGAAGTCACCAGGGACATTGCCGGGCGGTTCAACAACGATTACGGCGTGGTCTTTACGATACCGGAAGCGCACATTATTGAGTCCGTAGCGGTTGTCCCTGGCACCGATGGGCGAAAAATGAGTAAGAGCTACGATAACACTATCGAGATATTCGAGCCGGAAGAAAACCTCAGAAAGAAAATTATGAGGATCGTGACCGACTCTACCCCTGTTGCCGAACCTAAAGACCCCGACAGATGTAACGTCTTTGCCCTTCTGAGGCTGGTTGCTTCGCCGCAAGAGCTGGCCGATTGGGAAAATAGATACCGTAGCGGCGGCACCGGCTACAGCGAGGCCAAAAAACGCTTGGCTGAGTTAGTGATAGACTACTTCAAGCCCTTCCGCGAAAAAAGAGCCGATCTCGAGCATAATTCCGCCTACGTCAGAGATGTTCTTGCCGAGGGCGCCAGGCGTGCCCGATCCGTAGCTGGCCAAACCCTCGCCGCAGCTCGAAATGCCATGGGCTTGGGAGCGTACTATGGCCGATAAGCTTGTTACAATCGCACAGTTCACCGACTATATCAAAGCCGAGCTGGCCAAACAGTTACTCGATGATTTTGGAATCAAATCAGTGGTGACCGGCCAGAATGTAGCGAGCGTGTATTCCGGCGTGTTTGCCGCCATCCATATAGAGCTGCAAACCCTTGAAAGCCAGGCCGAAAAGGCACTGGAAATCTTGCAGTCTGAAAGTAAACCTGTCGATGCGCCGCCGGATGACGAACAGGAGCAATAATTGGCTGATTATCGGGTAAATCTTGATATATTTGCAGGGCCGCTGGATTTACTCCTGTATTTGGTCCGCAAAGAAGAGGTGGATATCTACGACATCCCCATCGCTAAGATAACGGACCAATATATCCGGTACATTGAGATACTCAAAAGCCTGGATATCGATTTAGCCAGTGACTTTCTGGTGATGGCGGCAACCCTTATGGAGATAAAATCTGCAATGCTGTTGCCAAGAGCGGAGCCAGACCAACTGCAGGAGCAGGACCTGGCAGACCCGCGTGCCGAGCTTATCCGCCAGCTCCTTGAGTACAAAAGGTTCAAAGATGCCGCCAATCTGCTTGAGGCCGCAGCGGACGAGCACGGCCAGCGATTCTCTCGTCCGGACAGCGTGATCGGACGATTAAGACCCGATGCGGAGCCCGAGCTAGACATCGAGCAGGTGAGCATCTGGGACCTGCTTGAGGCTTTTGACTCTATCTGTAAGGCCACCGGCACAATCACCGACACAAGGCACATCAAGGATGATACGCCTATAGACCTGTATCAGATCGAGATTCTTCACCGTCTGCAAACCGAAGGCCCGATGCCCTTTGAGCGGATATTCGAGCAAGCGCCCAGCCGTGTGGTGATGATAGGACTGTTTCTGGCACTTCTGGAGCTAATTCGAGCAAAACTGGTCTGGGCCGAACAGCCGGAATCCCCACCGGCTGCGCTCGGGGAAGGTTCGCCTGACATTTACTTACGGCCGTTGACCGATGAGCCCCCTGAAGAGATTGTGCAAAAGGCCATTTTTGCCGCTGCCGAGCCGCCGCCGATTCCTATCGCCGAATTGCCGCCGAAAAGCAGGCAGCCGGTCTCGTCGGACATGCAAGAATCCGAGAAACTGGAATCCGCTGGCCAGCATGAACATCTGACAGCAGATTAGCATTTGACAGAACCCCACGTAAAACATGGGGCTAAACATTTAGCCCCCGGTTTTACCGGCGGTTGCGCCTTGGTCAGTAGAATAACAGAAAATGCCGCACAAAATTGTCAGCAAAAAGCAACTTTCGCAGGACGTTTTCACTGCCCAGATTGAAGCCCCACTTATTGCCCAGGCGAGAAGTCCAGGGCAATTCGTCATTATCAGCATAAATAACGAATACGCTGAGCGTATACCGCTGACCATCGCGGACGCCGATGCCGGAAAGGGTACTATTCGCCTTATTTGGCAGCGAGTCGGCAAAACCACCGCTGAATTAGCCGACCTGCAGGTCGGGGACGAAATCGCCAATGTCTCCGGACCGCTCGGCAGGCCCACACATATCGAAAACTTCGGCACCGTAGTCTGCGTGGGCGGAGGTATCGGTATCGCACCCTTGCTGCCTATCGCCAGGGCCTTGAAAGAAGCGGGCAACAAAATCATCAGCGTCCTCGGAGCACGAAGTAAAAACTTACTGATCCTCGAAGATGAATTCCGCCAGATTTCCGATGAGCTGATAGTCACCACCGATGATGGCTCATACGGGCGAAAAGCTTTGGTGACCGAGCCGCTGAAAGAAGTCTGTCAGCGTCATTCCAAGCCAGACCGGGCTTTTGTCATCGGTCCTGCCATAATGATGAAATTTTGTGCCGAGGTGACAAGGCAATTCAACGTCCCTATCCAGGTTTCGCTCAATACCATTATGGTTGACGGCACCGGGATGTGCGGCGGCTGCCGGGTCGAAATTGACGGCAAGCCAAAATTTGTCTGTGTGGACGGCCCGGAATTCGACGGGCACAAAGTAAACTTCGATTTGATGATAAAGAGACTAAACGCTTACAGGAGCCAGGAACAGCAGGCCTACGAACATTACAAGAAGCACCGATGTAAAATAGGTTTAGATAACGGAAGTTCAAAGTTTAAGAAATGACAGAAGAACAAAAACGACAGCTTCTTGAAGAGCTTTTTGAAAAGAAAAAGGCCGGCAAACTTACGCCTGCTGAGAGGTTCAAAATCCCGCCTCAACCGATGCCAGAGCAGGACCACAACGACAGGAGACACAATGTCAATGAAGTAGCGTTGGGCTACACCGAAACTCAGGCTCGGCTGGAGGCGCTCCGCTGCCTGCAGTGTAAAAACACTCCGTGTATCAAAGGCTGCCCGGTACAGATAAGAATAGGGGATTTTGTCGCGGCTATCGGCGATGGCCGGTACAAAGAAGCTCTGAATATCATAAAAGAAAACTCGCTACTGCCTGCTGTTTGCGGCCGGGTCTGCCCCCAGGAGGTTCAGTGCCAGCAGACATGCACGGTGGGCGTCAAATTCAAGGACCCGACCAAAGCCGTTTCCATAGGCCGGCTGGAAAGATTTGTCGCCGACCACGGTTTAGCCGTCGCCGGCACGGCGACGGATGAAGGACCGGGGACGAGTTTAGCTGTTGCCGCCGAGACCGGAATGAAAGTTGCCGTGATCGGTTCAGGTCCAGGCGGTATCGTCGCCGCAGCAGACACCAGAAGAGCAGGACACGATGTCACTATATTCGAGGCCTTTCACAAACCGGGCGGAGTAATGGTCTACGGAATCCCTGAATTTAGACTGCCCAAGGCAATCGTCCAAAAAGAAATCGAAACGCTAAAGAAAATGGGTGTCAGGATCGTCTGCAATTTTATTGTCGGTAGAACAAGAACTATTGAGCAGCTAATGAACGAGGACGGCTGCGATGCGGTCTACATTGGCGTCGGAGCCGGCCTGCCACAGTTTATGGGCATCGAGGGCGAATCCCTTATCGGCGTGTATAGCGCCAACGAATATCTTACGCGCGCAAACCTTATGAGGGCCTACGATTTCGGCAAAAGCGCCGACACTCCCATCGCCCACCCAAAGAAAGTCGCGGTCATCGGCGGCGGCAACGTGGCTATGGACTCGGCCCGAATGGCTGTCAGACTCGGCGCAGAAAAGGTATATCTAGTCTACCGAAGAACCGAAAATGAAATGCCAGCCCGAATCGAAGAAGTCCACCACGCAAAAGAAGAGGGCGTGGAATTTCGCATATTACAAAGCCCCAAGAGAGTAATAGGCGACGAAAATAGCCATGTTGTCGCCATTGAATGTCTAAAATATCGGCTGGGCGAGCCGGACGAATCAGGCCGACGAAGACCTATCCCCATAGAAGGCTGTGAGTTTACCACTGACCTTGACGCCGTGATAATAGCTATCGGCAATATTGCTAATCCGCTGATTCGCCAGACCACGCCCGCTCTTGCGTTCAACAAGTGGGGGAACATCGTCGTTGACGAAAACTGCAAGACCTCGATGGAAGGTGTTTATGCCGGCGGTGACATCGTGCTTGGCGCCGCCACGGTCATTTTAGCCATGGGGCAGGGCCGAATCGCCGCCGCCGCCATAAACCAATACCTGGCAAAGAAGAAAGAGACAGGAGACAGGAGACAGAAGTCAGAATTCTGAACACTGTATTCTGAATTCTGTATTCTGTCTTAATGCGGATTTTCATACCAGATAACGCCCAGCCCGATGCCGCCCTGGCTTTCTTCGGTGGTTAGCACATCAAGGTCGCCATCTCCATCCAAATCTAATAGCTCAATCCGGTCGTATTTAATCCCAAGTTTGTCGCCGCTAATGTCATGATGTATCCAACTGGAATCTGTCACAGCGTTTTGGTATGACAGCCAGCCCACGCCGCGTTTTCCGCGGGCATTCTCACACGTAAACACTATGTCCTTTCGCCCATCCTTATCAATGTCACCTACCGCAACGGCCTTTGTCGTTCCAGCGCTACCGGGCAGGGCAATTTCATGCTGCTGCCACGATAGACCAGTCGCATCAAGACGGCGAGCATACAATATGCTTTTTGGCTTACTTGCAGCTATGACGTCTGCCAGGTTGTCCTCATCCAGATCGGCAATCTCCATGAACATAACTTCTTGGCCTGTCCCACCGATGAAATGGTTTCTCCACCGCTGATACTGAGCCGGGCCGGGCCCAGGGTTCTGGAGCCAGCGACAGCCGCGCATTGGGCCGAATCTGTCACTGACAGCGACATCGAGATGGCCGTCACCATCCATATCGGACAGAATAATGGACATAATCCACCCTACGGGACAGATCGGATGCCATCGGTAGTCGGACACAGACCTCGGATCCGCAGGAGCTTTGAGCCAGCCGATCTGCGCTGCGGCGTCTTTGCCGCCAGCTACGATGTCGATGCCATACTTGCCATCAACCTCCGTAGGAGCAGCAAACATCCATCTTGTTAGCCCGTCGCACGCAGGAAAAACCTCCGTCCGCCACCTGGCAGGATTCAAATAATCGCTCTTATCCGGCGGCGCCCAATGTACGAATAGCCTTTTGGTGCTGCCCTGACAAGAGCTGACAACATCAAAAGCACCGTCATGGTCAAGGTCAACAAAGACGGCGTCTTCGACCGATGTTGTTTGCCCGACCGTGACTGCCGGCCACGGTTGTTTCACGCTGGCATATCCAGGATGAATATAAACCCTTGTAATACCGCCCTGCTCCCAGCCGGTAGTTATATCCGGCAGGCCGTCATTGTTTACGTCTGCTATCCTGACTCCGTCAGCCCCCCGTGAGAAATTATCAATTATGTGGAGCGGCCAGGGTTGCCCACGGACTTCGCCACTGTGGCGCGAAGCCATTGCCGAGGAACAGTCGGAACTACCTCCAGAAAGCATACAAATGAAAGCCGCAACATCCATCGCTAAAGATATTGTCTTCATCTTTTCTGCTCTCATTGTGAAGGTAGGATACCGTTTTTGTGCCAAAATGGCGAAAAGATTCTGCCAGAGTACAGCATAATCAGGTTTGACAAACTTCGGCAGGTTTTATACTATTTTCCCTTCGGAATTCTGCCGGCAACGGTTAACAAAAGTGCTTATCGCAAATCGCGTGTCGCTTACCGATTTGCGATATGCCATATGCCCTTTGCCAGTTGCTAAGTTGAGATACAGGTATGGAAATCAGGCCGTTCAAAGCCTTCAGATTTAACTCAGCCGTAGTGGGTGATGTAGGCAAGTGCATCGCTCCTCCTTTTGACGTGATTAGTCCCTGCCAGCAACAGCAGCTTTATCAGAGGAGCCGGTACAATATCGTGCGGATAACCAAAGGCAAGACAAACCCCTGCGACAATGACAGCAACAATCAATACACAAGGGCGGCTGAGTATTTGGCGCGCTGGATGCAGGAAGGCGCCCTGAAGCAGGATTCGACCGACGCTATCTACGCATACGTTCAGGACTTTGAGTTGGCCGGGGCCAAATGTCAACGGCTTAATTTCATAGCGCTGGCTAAGCTTGAGGATTTTGGCCCGCCGGGATGGGTCAGGCCGCACGAGCAAATCCTTAATGAGCAGCTGATCGACCGGCTCAAACTGAAAAGGGCGACCGAAGCCAGATTCGGCCTGGTCTTTATGCTTTACGAAGACCAGCAGAAAATCGCCGAGAAAATCATCAAAAAAGTTGCTGTGCAGGCACCGCTTATTGACTTTGTGAACGATGATAACGTACGGCATCGTGTTTATGCGATAACCTCCAAACGGGACATAGACGCGATAGCGACTATGATGAGCGATAAAAGCTGCATCATCGCGGACGGCCATCACCGTTATACCACCGGACTTCACTACTCTAAACAGTGCAATAATCCGGCAGCCAGGTATCAGATGCTTGCGTTTGTCAATATGTGCCAGGACGGGCTGAAGGTCTTGGCTACCCATCGTCTCGTGGGCAATCTGGAGAATTTTGATATTGACCAACTGATTGCCGAGGTGGAAGAGGACTTTGAAGTTACAGAGTTGCGATTTAGTTCGGCCACCGGCAGAGATCGGGCAAGGCAAAAGATGCTGGCGATAATGAACGCCGAGTACGATAATAATGAAACCGCATTTGGTATTTACGCAGGCGAAAACCGCTTTTACCTGGCCGTCCTCAAAAATAAGCAGGCTATGGATTCGGCTGCGCCGGAAAAGAGTGCTGCCTGGAGGACGCTTGACGCCTCTATCCTTCACAAGCTTGTCCTGGAAAAACTTCTGAGAATCGACGAAGAGAAGCTGGCAAAAGGCCAGAATCTTGAATATGTGAAAGATGCGCCCGATGCAATAGATGACGCAATTGGGCAGGTTCAGGCCGGGCAGAAACAGGTGGTCTTCTTTATGAACCCGATAAAGATGCAGCAGTTGAAAATGGTTACAGATGCCGGCGAAAGAATGCCGCCGAAGTCAACTTACTTCTATCCGAAGATGTATACGGGCTTGACTATCCAAAAATTGTAGTCTTTGTATGGGAGAAGTGAACATGGCAGATTGGAGAAATCCTCCAAGATTATTCATCCCTGGCCCCGTGAAGGTCAACGATGACGTTTTGCAGCAGCTTGCACGTCCCACACTGGGACATCGCGGCAAAGAGTATGCCCAACTGCACGGCGAAACAACCGACATGCTGAAGAAGGTTCTCTTCACCAAACAAAATGTCTTTCTATTTACATCTTCCGGCTCCGGCGGCTGGGAAGCAGCTATTCGCAACTGCGTGGCTCCCGACGAGGTAGTTCTGTGTACCTGCTGCGGCGCGTTCAGTGAAAAGTGGGCTGATGTTGCCAAAAGCTGCGGCAGAAATGTGGAGGTGCTGAAAGCCGAGTGGGGCCAGCCAACTCTGCCTGAGATGATTGATGAGAAACTTGCCACCGGCAAATTCGCCGCTATTACTCTCATTCATAACGAAACAAGTACGGGTCTGATGAACCCGGTCGATGAAATAAGTGATATGATGAAAGAAAAGTATCCTGGCGTGCTGGTCTTTGTAGACTCGGTCAGCGGCATGGTGGGATTGCCCCTAAAATTTGACGAGCTGGGCTGGGATATAGTAGTTGCCTCCGTGCAAAAGGCTTTTGCCATTCCGCCGGGCCTGGCGGTAGTTGCAGTCAGCAATCGGGCACTGGAAAAAAGCAAAAGTGTGCCCGGCCGAGGCTACTACTTTGACTTCCAGGAATTTGCAAAAAAGGCCGAGCAGAATCAGACCCCCACCACACCGGTCATCCCTCACATCATGGCCCTTCACTACCAGTGCGAAAAACTGCTCAAGGAAGGCATGGAAAATGTGTGGCAGCGCCACAGAAAAATGGGCGATTTTGTAAGAGGCTGGGCGAAAGAAAGATTCGAGCTATTCTGCGAGGAGAAATACGCCTCGAACACGCTTACGACTATCAAGAATACTCGCGGCATTAACGTCGCCGAGGTGATAAAAGCCGTCCAGCAGAAGCACAACACCCTCTTCGGCAACGGCTACGGCAAACTAAAAGAGCTGACCTTCCGCATCGCCCACATGGGAGATATTACACTGGACGAGGTGAAGGAACTGGTCGGCTGGATCGACGAGGAAATCACCTGATAAATTCAAAAATCAAAATTGTGGAATTCAGCACTTAAAAGAATTTTTTTGAAGTGCTGAACGGTTTCCTTATTTTTGCTTTTTGCATTTTGATTTTTGATATTTCATCGCCCCGCACCGCCCAGGCCGGCCCCCGACGTTCCTATGGTGTCACTGCCCGGTCGTAGATGCGGACGTCGTCAATCAGGCCGGACCAGAAAGCTCCAGGTTCCAGGCCCTTGCCAGCACCAATGTACAGCCCGCCATCCGAGCCTGCCAGGCCAGCCTGCGTGTCTTTGGCTACCTCAACGCCGTCCACGTACAGTTTTCGGTTAGAGCCGTCCCGGGTAAGGCCCACCCGGTGCCAATCACCGTCGGTAATTGTAGTCTGGGAAATCAACGGCTGGCCAAATCTGCCAGCAGCCTTGAGATCTGTCATTATCAACCAAACCACAGATTTCACAGATTCCACTGAATCGTTTTTTGGCGTTTTAATCCGTGCAATCCGCGTAATCTGCGGAGTCATTAGGTTGCCTTCGGCTGGGTTTGCAGACAGCCAATTTGCGCCGGTGGCTTGCGACAGCACAGCCTGGCCGGGCGAGCCGCCTTTTACCCAGGCAAAAACGCTAAACCGCCCGGCCGCAGGGTCAAGGACAAAAGGCGTGCTAACGTAATCGTCTATGCCAGCGAGTTGCAGCGCGCCAGCCAGCCACCGGTAGGTTGCCAGACGGCATCTCCATGAATGGTTCCATCTTTGTCGGCAAGCATCTCACCAGCCACATCTCCTTCCGCCTCATCCAGCTTCCAGTGGGCTACCAGACCTATTTCCTTCAGCCAATGCTCAACGAAGCCGGGTATGTCGTGGAAATCCACGATGCCATCGCCGAAAAGCGGCGGAGCGATATCGGCCTGCGCACGCCAGCCTGGTTCCCCAGCCGCTGTTCTCCAACACGAAGCGCAAACCGCGAAGTCCCGAAAATCCACCACGCCATCATCAGTGAAGTCACAGACGTTCGCTATACCGAGCCTGCCCACACCAATTGGGACGAAGTCTTCACGGTATGTCTCTTTGAATAGTTGGATGGCCCTGTCACCGGTGCAGTGACTGGCGCCGACTTTCTGTACGCCCAACTCTCTGAATTGCCGTATGACTCTGGATTTGAGAATCCGATTGGTCGAGTATAGGTAGACCTGTTCGCAGATCTGTAAGGGCCCGTCAGGGATCTGAACCTTTGCCCCGCGCGATTCTACGCTCTGGACAAGCCCCGCTGAAGGCAAGTACACCAAGACGTTGCTGTTTCTGCCCAGAAATGAGTACAGACCACCAGTATGGTCCGTATGGTCATGCGAAATCACGATCAAGTCGGCATCTTCGGCAACGACCTGCAGCTTGTCCATGTTCTCCAGCAGAATAGTGCCGTTTGCACCTGTATCGAACAGGACATTCTTTTCCGTGCCCTTGATCATGCAGGCGAATCCCCAGTCCGCTCTGCACCCTTCAGACAAGATGTAGTTGTCGTAGAGAACAGTAATCTCTACCCCTTTAGTGCTGGGTTTAGCGTGCGCTATCCGATGCGATTTCGCGTTTTGTGCGACAGCCAGCAGAACGGCCACTCCACACAGAAGGAATCTTGAATCAGAAATGTAAACCGCTTTCATAGCACACCATCGTTTCGGCCCGTCTGGTGACAAATGAGTAATCTCACGGCTTAACCGCCCGGTTGTGCGCCCGCACGTCGTCAATCAGACCGGACCAGAAACTGCCGGGTTCCAGATTTTTTCCACTACCGATATACAAGCCACCGGTTGAACCAGCCAAGCCAGCTTGCGTATCTTTGGCTACTTCAACATCATCCACATACAGGATTCTGTTGGTCCCATCCCACACCAGACCCACGCGGTGCCATTCGCCATCAATAATCACGGCCTCGGAGAATAACGGGCTGCCAAGACGACCGGAACTCTTTAGCTCGGTCATCAGTTTCCCCTGCGATGTACCGGCAGCGAGCCAATTCACTCCCCCTGCTTGCGATATGATGGCCTGCTCTGCACCACCGCCTTTTATCCAGGCAAAAACGCTGAGCGGCCCATCCATAGGATTCACGACAAGCGGCGTGCTGACATAATCATCGACCCCGTCGAACTGGAGCGTGCCATCTATTTTGCCGCCGGCAGGCAGCCAGATAGGACTACCATTGAGGGTGCCGTCCTTGTTGCCTGCGCTATCATGGGCGATATTGTCTGCCGCCTCGTCCAGCTTCCAGTGCGCGAGCAGTGAAAAATCTTTCTGCCAATCTTGCGAGCTTAAAGTCTCGCCGACGGTCATAACCTTGGCATTGCAGCCAGCCAGGCGAACGAATAGCTGTGCATCGGCAAGTGTCCCCACGCTGGTGCCCCAGTGGTAGGGGATCGCCAATGTCGGGTTTATGATGGTGGCAGCCTGGGCGGCCTCAGTGGCATTCATTGTGTACGTCCCGCCGGCAGGCAAGAACGCGACGTCGATATTTCCGAGTGTCTGCATCTCCGGTATCAGGTCGGTATCGCCGGCGACATAGATGCGCTTGCCGGCCAGCTCGATGATGAATCCAACCAGGTTGTCACTTTTGGGATGGTTCGTTTTGTTAATGTTGTAGGCTGGCACAGCGATCACATGGAGCCCGGGCAGATCGAAGGTCTGGCCTGGAGCGATCGCCTGGCCGGTGCCATAAGTTGTAACTACCTTGGCTGCCACGATCAGTGGGGTTGTAGGACCTGAGACCTTGGCGATGTCAGCGGCGGAGTAGTGGTCAGCGTGTTGATGTGTCACCAGCACGAGCGTAGCATCGTGGGGCGAGCCGCTCAGATTTCGAGGATCAACATATATGACCGCATCAGTGGTCCAAATCTTGACACTGGCATGGGCCAGCCACTGGATATACACAATCTCTTCATACTCTTCGAGCCAGTGTTCTGCCAGAACTGCCAGGTCCTTAAAGTTTATTATCCCGTCACCCAGAGGCAACGGAGCTATGTCGACCGATGGTTCGTCCTGCCGCCAGTGTTGGGCAAGATTAGAGAGATCGGTGAGGTTCACGATTCCATCCCCGTTAAAGTCGGGATAATCCGCGTTGGCCATCGCGTGCCGCACAAGGCCGGCAAGAAAGCTAAGTAGCACTAAGCCCGTTGCCAAACTACTGCGGAATTTCATTCTGCACCATCCTTTCAGCCCTTGAAATTCACAATTGAATATCGCCCCTCGCATAGGATGACGGAGTCGATAAGAAGGTAGCCGTTGCCAGACCGGGCTTCATTTCTGCTCCTCCTTCCAAGAAAATAGCTTAGACAATCAGGACGAAAATGTCAAGCAAATTGCCACAGCGACAGAATCCACGAATCCACAGTTTTGGAAGAAGCTGACGGCTATTGTATAATATTTAGAGGGCGCGTTATGACCGTGCCTGCATAGGGGGAAAAATCATGGGTACGGCAAAAGGCTTCTGGCAGCACGTCAACGGCAAGATTTACGCCGTCCAGAGCACCACGTTCGGCAAAATCATTGGCGGCGTCGGGCCCTTGGACCCTAATAATCTGCGCGACCTGGATGACTACAATTACAAACCCGCCATAAAAGAATGGCTGGAAGAAGCGCTATCCCAACATAAGCTGCGCAGCATCAACCCACGCTAAAGCCTATAACCTGATAGGTCGAAGCAACAGTGAAACGACCTCTCTTTTTGCCTTCGATTAACCGGCTTTGAGAATTCACAATTGACAATTGTAAATCGACAATTGAAAATTGTAAACAAAGCCTATGGATTTATCTATCGTCATACCAGCATACAACGAAAGCACCAAGGTCGCTCGCGATGTCAAAGCAGCAGCAGAGTTCTTGCAGGATAGTAATCTGCAGGGAGAAATCATAGTCGTCGATGATGGTAGCACCGATAGAACCAACGAAGTAGCGCAAAAGGTGAACGTCCCCACAAGTGTAAAGCTGAAGGTCGTTCGTTACGACCAGCATCGCGGCAAAGGCTATGCGGTGCGCACAGGTATAAGCCAAACGTCCGGCAAATACGTTATGTTTGCAGACAGCGGCTTGTGCGTGCCCTACGGAAACGCTTTGCTGGGCTTAGAAATGCTAAAAGATGGGAGTTGTGACATAGCCCACGGCTCACGGAAACTGCTGGAAAGCGAAATTCTGCAGGACCAACCTTGGCACCGGCAAATTTCTTCAAAGCTTCTCAAATGGCTAATAAAGAGGCTTCTGCAAATCCCTGCCGAACTGAGCGATACGCAATGCGGCTTCAAGCTATATAAAGGTGACGTCGCCAGAAAACTATACAGCCAGTGTATCAGTGACGGTTTTATGTTTGATGTTGAAATCATTCTGCGAGCCCAAAAAGAAGATTACCGGATAAAAGAATTCCCCATTGAGTGGACGTGCGATCTTGACAGTCGATTGTCCCTGACGCGCGTCCCATGGCCGGTTTTTTCCGAACTGCGAGTCATCAAGCGGGCTTTATCCGATGACTGAAAGCTTTTGCCGATGTAGATATAAGAGCGTAAGGTTACCTGCGTAAGTCACCTTCCTTCCACGGGCCAAAGTGCAAGATTTTGTCTTTTTGCCCCTCTTTTTGGCCCTTCAATATAACCATGGCCAGTACGTCCGGATGCCGTACACAGTATTGCTCTATTTCCTGCGGGCTCATAACGCTAAAGGCGGTCGACAGAATGTCAGCAGCTGCCCCGTCACGGGCACAGGACCAGGCAGCCCGTTTACCCTCCGCCGGTCGAGCCGTACGGGGATCAATAATATGCTGGCCCTTCTGCACGCCCGATCCGCTCACCGCCCTACCCTGCAAATGGAGAAAAGCTAAGGTCTGGCTGCGATCGAGAGGATTACTCAAGGTCAGGGGCCAACCTTTCGTTCCTACCGGAGCGTCCAGAGCCAGCACCGTACTGAAGCCTCCGTGAAGTACGGCAGTCTCAATGCTCCAGTCTCGCAGCAGCTCTGCCATCACATCGAGCGCGTAGCCCTTGCCGATGCCGCCCAGATCAACTTGTACCGGGCTGGCCAGCAGTTCAACCGAGAACTTCGCTTCGTTCAGCTTTATAAGGTTCATCCCGGTCCGCTGCCGGGCAAGATTTAGCTCTTGCTCGGAAGGACTTCGCAAGGTCTTGTCTTTGTTAAGCCAGCATCTGAGCAGCGAGCCGATGGTGACATCGAAAGCACCGTTGGTTTCGGCGTAAAGCCGGGCGGAAAGTTGCAGACATTCAAATGCAGGCAGGCCAATCAAAAGAGGCTGCCCGGCAGGCAGATTATTAATCCTGGAGATGTCGCTATTCTCGATGAACCGGCTCAGCTCGCCTTCCAGCCGGTCAAGCTCATCGAAGGCCTGCCCGGCCGCCTGCTCCGCGTAGCGGGCGTTGTCATGCTGGATGATAATCTCGAAAGTTGTTGCCATCGCCTGGTGCGAAAGGCGGTGGAGCCCCGAGATTGAATCCCAGTTGCCTTTGGCAAAGCAAGTTTCCTGCTTCGGCTCAGTCATTATTTACCTATTGACTGTAGTGGCGTCGCACTATGTCTGGCCGCCCTGCCAGAGCTGCCAGAGGTCTTTTCTCACCAGCCCAATCAATTTGACCTTGGGGCGCAGCCACACATAGTATGGCTTATCGAATATGTACATATACATCTGTCGCTGCTGGACGGGGGTCTGCTCATAAAGCTTTTTGGCAATCGCCTCCTCTAGGCTGGGCGAAGCGATGATAACCGGTGCCGCCGGCGTGTTCGCGTCAACGTTGTCGCTGTATTCGACGCTGGTAAAGAAACGGAAGTACCAGGGCAAAGGCCAATAGTCGTCGCCGGGACAAATCACCTGAATGTGCAGGGCATGACCGTCAGGGTGCACTTTGGCGATCTCTTGCACGCGCTGGACGACGGTGAAAACCTCCGTAGTCGGATGGGCGTAGACGTAAGGATTGCGGCTGTCGGCATAATACACGTAATTAGCCAGGTATGCCTGCCAGGCCAGGTGCACTCCACTGGCGGCAAGTAATAAAATGACCGCCGTCCGCGCCAAAACGTTTGGCGCCAGCTTTATCATGGCAGCAGCACCAACGCCTGCCAGTAAGATCATGCCATGCAGAAATCCCAACATACACCACGGAGTTTTATAGGGAATGGCCGAATACACCACGGTCATTATTAGCGTGTAAAAGGCAACAAACTTGAGTAGGCCTTGACTTGCCGCCAGCAAAGTGCGTCTCGATGTGGCAACTATGAATCCGGCCACCGCTAAAATTATGATAAAGGCCTCGCTCCAGGCCGGCCCGGCGCCATATCTGAAATACAGTAGCATCTTCAGATAATAGTGCCACGGATGAATGTGCAGGGCCTGTCCCTTCGACAAGCTCAGGGCAGGCTCTGAGCGCACGCGAAGGATCGGGCCGGCGCGGCTGAAATAGGTCGCATAAGTGCCAAAGGAATCCAGAATCCCTTTGGGGTTGCTAAGAAATGACGAGTAAAAAAGGGCGGAAACTGCCGCGGCAACCACAATGCCCGCAATGACATGCCAGGGCTCTATTTTTCTCGCCCCTCGCTCTTCGTGTGGCAAGAGACGAACCACGAGACATGAGGCCACCATTGAGCCGAAAGCGATAATGCAAGTTTCCTTGGTGGCGTGCATCAAGCCAACAAATACTCCGGTCAGAATCGCCCAGAAAATGTTCCTGCTCCGCACGTAGCGGTAACCGCAGACTATTACGCCGAAAGTGAAGCAGACCAGCAGGATTTCCATGATGTAGTAACGGCTGTAGAAAACCATAGCCGATGACACCGCGGTCAGCGCTGCCGCGCAGACTGCACAGGTACGCCCCAGGCCGTCAAGTACGAGCAAAACCAGAACCACCAACAGCAGGCCGAAGAAAACGGGCACCACGCGCACAGTGAGCTCTGTCACCTGGGTCAGTTTTTTAGCGGAGCTGAGCCATGCGGGAACCAAACTCAGATAATTGAGTGCTGGGCCGTGATATTCGTTGGGGTCATACGTGTAAGCGCCTTGTTCCAGCAGCCGGCCAAACTTCTCGGCATGAATGGCCTCGTCACCGTGCATGGGGCGCTGCGCAAGCCTGGGCAGGCGAAACGCAGCCCCAAGGATTGTCGCGCCCAAGATCAGGACGCAACATTTCTTTGACCATGTCATTCTACCGGTTTGCCGTAAACATCGACTTCAATATAGTGATTCAAATCGTTGCTGGTGTTGCCGTTGCTGTAAAGGCGAACATACCGGCCTTGCACGCCGGGCATGCAATCGATAAGTTTACCCTCGGAAGTCTCAGTGTAGTGCATATTTTTGCCGACACCAAAGCCAGCCGAGTTGTCAATGTCATTGTTGAAAACGGCCTTGACGTTAGTGATGAAATCAGCGTCATCTGCAACCTGCACCACCACATCATAATAAACGCACGGCTGCTTATGATAGTGCCATACCACAATCGCGTATATCTCTTGCTTAGCACCCAGGTCGATGGTCACATGTTGCAGGAAAGGCCCTAATTCAACGTAACTGCCGTCGGCAGCTTCCTTGTCCCCATCGGTGATCATCTCTATTTCGCCGATGATAGGCTCTTCATCGCTGGACTTTACGGGCTTTCCCAGAGCCAGGTTCTTTGTGCCCGGCGGGGCTAAGAAAGGCGGGCGGCGCTTACCTGACGGCTTTTCCAGATTGGGCACGCGTGTATCCTGTGGCGTACCGACAAACATTGGCTTGGGCAGCTTGATATCGACCGCCGCCAACGCAGAACTACCCGTGTCACTGCCGGCTGGGGTTTTTACCTCTTTGGGAGCTTTTGGCTGTTCAGGAGCTTTCGCGGTGGGCGTTTCAACAGGTGGTTTAGGTGGTTTGCCCGTATCAACCTTGGGGGTTTCGGGCGTCTTTGGGATAGAGCTTCTCGAGCTCGGCTGCGATGGTTGCTCAGAGGGCTGACCTTCCGGCGGAGATTTCTTGCAGGAAACGACAAAGCACAGAGACATCACAAACGACACAAGGACACAAATCTTTACTATTGAACTGAGACTTCTTGGGATCATTTCCTTCAAACCTCAAAAACTAACTACCTGATTGACACGATCACTAATTGTCGATAAATGCGCACGCCCGTACCGGACAACCGGAAAATGCTATCCTGTGTGTAGGACGTTGTCAAGCCGCACATTGGTATATTTTTCTTCTCTTTCATTAGCCCTGCCACCTGTGGGCAGGGCTTAGCCCCCGGCACAGGTCCGGGGGTTAATCGAGTTTCATTTTGAAAAATACAAAAGGGACTCAGCCTCTGCCGAATCCCTGGCTGTAACCCCGCAATAAATTGCGGGGCTTAGTACTCTCGTCCATCATCCGTCGTCCGTCGTGCCTCGGCCACCGTGCGTCATCTTCCGTCGTCTGGCCCCGTGATTTTTACTGCTCGGTCCTCACTTAGTTGATCTGGCGGCCATCTGAACGGCTGGCGGTTCGAGACCAGCTTTCGCGAGAACGTAGTAGAGCACTGCCCCAACGAGAAAAGCAACAAGCGGCGCGGCTGGAATGTTGGCGATCTTAACCAGCGGAGCCATTCCAACAATGAAGCCGACCACCCACGAAATCCAGCCCGCGAGGTTCCAACCGGCACGCGGACCAGCCCACTTCTGGCCCGAAAGCAAGTAATCCACCATCATTGCACCACAGATAGGCCCAAAGGAAGCACCGATGACTGTGAAGACGCGCCCTGCGTCACCGGCCCATCCGGTTACCGCAAGGAGGACACTGACAGCAGTACCAATTCCGACAGAGACAAACGGGTTGACTTTAGGCAGTGTTGTTTTAAAGCTGTTGGCAGCGATGAAGGATGAAAAGCATGCCGGAG
>Ga0315296_10001544_pt1 | contig 20104 bp, 17 predicted proteins | sample YL17G14_18_MG_FD_203921 | JGI IMG/M metagenome (GOLD analysis project Ga0315296, IMG submission 203921) | Sediment microbial communities from Yellowstone Lake, YNP, Wyoming, USA - YL17G14_18 | ecosystem: Environmental > Aquatic > Freshwater > Lake > Sediment | place: USA: Wyoming | collected...
GGCCGATCCCGCTGAGCCGGAGTCCGTCGGCCATGGAAAAATTTCCCAGGATCAAGATCCCCGAGCAAAGTCCCATCCGAAAATCGTTCCAGAAATTGGAGATCGAAGACGGGGAAAGGCTGCCCACCTTCTGGGGCCGCGTTCGGCATTTGTTGGCCGGCAAGAAAAAATCCGGCCTTCAAGAAAAGAAGCCTGCGGCCAAGGGCCGCCGTGAATAAGCGGGGTTTAGGACGGCTTGTTCTTTTTTTTCTTGATAAACTGAATTCCGAGGAAAGCCAGCAGTCCCCCGATCAATCCCAGGAACCCCCATAATTTAAACTTTTTCATGGAAGCGACCTGCCCCTCTTCATGAGGGGCCCTTCAAAAATATTTCAACATCTTTAATCTATCCAAAATTCGCGGCCCTGTCAATTTGGAAAAAACGAGAAAATCGAGGAGAGAGAGACGCGTTCAGGGACTCGAATCCTCCGGACCGTAAAAATGCTTCTGCTCTGGTCTATGGTTCAAGCTTTTCCGGAGGGCCCGGTTCAGAGGCCTGAGGCTTCTCCGCTTCTCCCGGATGGTCAGCTTTGGTTTCCTCTTTGGCTTGGCCGGGTTGCGGAGTTTGATCAGGTTTGGAAGCCGGCGAAGGAAGCGGCGACAACTTCTTCGCGCCCCTGGAGCTGTTCCTCACAGAAAAAGAAACCGCAAACAGGACAATGCCAATGACGCAGACGACTCCCGCCACGGCGATCACGGGGGACAGCAGGACATCGATAATGCGCGAGGGAATCCAGCCCAATTTATCAAAAATCAGGTCATGCAATTCTGTCGACCATCGATCATCCCAGGAAAAGGAGCCGAATTTGATGGCCCACAGCGATAGATGCTTGGCAAACAGGGAAAGAAGCAAAACCGGCAGGCTGCCGATGAAAACAGAGACACCCGACCACTTAAAGAAACTCGACGGCGAAGAGGCGGCGATGAGGGCTCCCAGGAAGATGAATGCGGCAGGGATGAGGAAGAGCAAATAGCTGAGGAGATGAATCGTCCGGGAGAAGCCGAAGGGGAAAAATCGCAAAGCCCGGACATCCTCAAAGGCCTCAATCTCATTCGGCATGTCGTTCATCGCCTCCATGCGCTCCGCGCGCATCAGTTCTTCGGCCGTCATGAGAGAAGGCCGGCAGGCGGGCCATCCATAACGATCATGGGTTTTCGAGGCGAGCTGCTGCCAGCGCTGTTCCCCCTGCTCGTCGCAAGGCGGCAGGTTTTGGAGTGTCGCCCGAAAGAAGTTATCGACCTCAGGATGAAGGAGGGCGTTTTTTAAGGGCTGAAGATCGATCCAAATAGGCCTAGGCCTTTTCTCGCCTCTGAGAATCTGGCCGATTTCCGTCAAGGATTTCGACAGTTCATTCTCCAGCCAGCTCATAAGGCCGGTTTTGTCCATCAACTCCCTGGGTGAAATCCCCGTCTTGGCCGCCGCTTGGAACCAGGCTCGCGTGTTTCCGTCGCTGATCACGTCTTTATCCTGGGCTGCCCTAAAGATCTCATCCGTCATTTTCGGCACTTCTTTGATGATTTCGCGCGGCAGATCGGATATGAATTCGGGCGATACGGAAGCCCGGATGAGGCCGACGGCCCAAACGACTCCGAAGAGCGACGGAAGCCCAAGAAAGATGATGATGAACAAGCCGGTGATCATCCTGGCAGTTTTCATGTCCGCCCTCCTTAAATAGTTTTCTCAATCAACCATAAGGATTATACGATGAAGAAAAAGAAAAGTTCCGGCTTGTCCCGCCTTTATTCTCTCTGGACGCTGAGCTCCACAGGTTTATAGCCTCCCCTCGCCCTAAAATAAAAGATCAGGATGAGAAAGCAGACGAGCATGATGGCCGGAAAGATGGCGACCGTTTTTATGGCGCTTTTCTTGGCGGAGCCGGCAATCGAAGCTACCGCCTGCTTTTCGTCCTGGCCGAGAGCGGCGATTTTTTCCTGGTCGATCGGCTTGTATGCGCCGAAAATGCTGGGCTTCTCCTGCGCCGCCACTTGGGCATGAAGGGCCGGGTTTTGAGCCAGAAGCTCGCGGTCGATCTGGCGGTCTTGGATATTCCCTAAAAATACGGCCCCGATGACACCGACGCTCAACATGCCCATGCCGCCGATGGCGTTGATGGTCAGGGCGCCCCCTTTCGGGAATCGCTCGGCAGCGACCCCCAACATCGTCGGCCAGAAGAACGTCTTTCCTAGGGCGTAGACTGCCGCCGCGACAAAGATCATGATGCCCGCGGCTTGCGACAGGGCGAACAGGCCGATGATGGCGATGGCGCTGCACACCGCCAGCAATCCCAGAGGAGACAGCTTGTGGATGATCGGTCCGGCCAGAAAGCGGAGGACCATCATGATGAACGCCGTTAAAACCAGGACCCAGCCTGCCTGCAGCCCCATTTTGGCCATAACGGGATTGACCAGATCGGTGATCCAGCTGTCCGTCCCCAGCTCGGTCGTGGCAAGGGGAAGCATGATCAACAGGAGAAAAATAAAAATGGGGTGTCCCAGAGAGCGGACATAAATGGAGTAGCCGATGATGAGGGCCGCGGCGATGATAATTTTGAGCGAAAGCGACCATTGGAGGATGCGGCCGATTTCCGCGATCATGATGGCCACGACGATCACGGCACCGATGATCCCGGTCTCCTGGAGCATGGCTTTATAGGAGATGCCTGCCTTAACGCGTTCGTGGACGGGAAATTTTGTCCCGATCATCATCAACCCGTAGACGGCGGCCGGAACCAGGACAAGCCCCACCTTCCATCGCCAATCCAATCCGGGCATCAGGATCAAAATCATCAGTCCGCCCAGAACCATCCCTCCGGGCCAGCCGGCATGAAGGATGTTCAGCCACTTCGTTTTTTGCTTCGAGTAGGCGGTCGCCACGACCGGGTTGATCACCGCTTCGACCGTGCCGTTCCCCAGGGCGAGGACGAAGGTTCCCCAATACAGCATCTGGTAGCCCGTGGCAAAGATTGTGATGACGGCGGATGCGACATGGCAGACAAGCCCAAAAACGAGCGCCCTTCCGTAGCCGATCCGGTCAATGATTAGGCTGAACAAGATGATGCTGAGAGCAAAAGGCCACAGGCCCACTCCCAGGATCTCGCCTTTTTGCGTCTCGCTCAGGTTGAAGTGAACGCCGAGGTCGCCGATGATGTTGGCCCGGATGATGAACCCGAACGAGGTCGCCACCAGCGCGATGAAACATGTCCAGAAAAGTTTCTTGGAAACTTCTCCGGTCGCGCCCATGACATTGGCAGTGACAGCTTTTCCCTCCATTCTTTACCTCCTCTCAAATTGCGAAGCGGATGACTATCGCCGGGTCACGCCCAGGCCAATCTCTCCCCCAGCTTCGAACAGACCTTTCCTGATCATGGAGTTGCTGAGTCTGAGGTTGTGCGTGTGGAACCGGTCTCTGGCTTAATTCCCGCCCGCATCTTGAGACATTATATATCACACAGAAAAGAACTTGGTCAAATGTTACGACCGATCAGCCTGAATAATTATGGATCTTTGAAAAACGCGGCTGGCCCGCTGCCGTTCACTGCGATCCGGCCTGCCGAGATTTCGCGACTTCGACGAGTCCCTCTGCCAGGATCATTTCTCCCGAAGAAAATCCTTGATTCGCGGATCTACCCTGACCTTTTCGAAATCCTTCTCCGAAGCGACCCTCCCCCAATCGCGAAAGCCCGCCGCCTTGGCTTTCTGGAAAAAGTCGAGCGTTTTCCCGACGTCACCTCTGACTGCATAAATTTTGGCATAGGCAAAATAGAGCACGGATTGGTCTGCGCCTGACGTCCGGACATCGGCGGTGAGAGTCTTGTGCGTTTCCAAATAATCCGGGTCGAGCTCGATCCCGTGGGTCAAATAGCGAGTCCCTTCTTCCATACGACCCTGAAGGAGAAGAAGCGTTCCCAGGCCGTAGTTGGCAGGGATCGAGTCCGGGCCGACGGCCAGGGCTTTTTTAAACATTTCTTCGGCTTTTTCGAACTGCTGCCTGAGGAAGCATACTCCTCCGAGGTTGTTGTAGGCTTCAAAATATCGGGGATTCAGGCGGACGGCCTTCTGTAACTCTCTCTCGGCGGCAGTATAATTCTTAAGGTTGATGTAGGCGATTCCCAGGAGATTATGAGCCTTATCGGAATTGGGATTGAGCAAAATGGCTTTATCAAGCTGCCCGACGGCCGCCCCGTAATCACCCTGCTTAAGGCTGGACGTTCCTTGTTCAAAATAGAAAACGAAGTCCTGCCCCTTGTCCTTTGATTCAGCTTGTGGTTTTGTCTTTATCGTGGCACAAGACGTCAAGACCAGAAAAGAGGCTATCAAAGTCGCCAAAATCGTTTTTCGCATTTTCCCCCTCCTCGGGGCCGGATTTTTCTCTCCGGCGATCACAGAGAATCCATTGAAACCCCTGAACTCTTCAGATTCGAAACCTTAAGGTTATTTTATGCCTTCTTCTCCAAAAATTCAATTTATGGCAAATGTCAAAGCAAGAGGAACTGCTGGTCGTAGCCATGATCGAAACCGAAGAAGGTGTTCGTCACGCTCAAGAGATCGTAGAAACGCCTGGGGTCAGCGCCATAGAGACTGTTCACATCCCGGACGAGGATGCTCGCCGCATCCTAAGGTTGTGTCGAGAGCATAAAGTCATTTCGGCAATCAACGCAACTCCAGACGATATCAAGGCTAAAATCGATGCGGGCTACAAACTGATCAGCGTAGGGTGGGATTTCGGCCTCCTGCAGAAAGGACTCAGCGATACATTCAAGGCTATGCGTTTGGCGATAAAATAGAATCCGACGTTCCGGACTCGGCTGCCCAGTTCCCTTAGAAATTTCTCAGTAATAGCCCGCCTTTTTTCTGCCGATTTATTTGATATCAGTCTTAAACGGAAGGTCACAGTTTGTCTTTTCTTTTCGAATGATTCTGCGGGATTTTTAAAAATAGCTAAAACGGGGGATTAGAATATCCTTTTGGGCTTGGGAATATTCTCAAAAAAGGTAGATTTGCTTTTATCGTAGAGGATCTCTCCGTTGATAATCGTGTAGTCCACATAGGTTCTGTAATCGAAGGGGTTCCCATCCAGGATGATGATATCCGCGTCTTTTCCTTCCTCGATGCTTCCCAGACGATGACTCATTCCCAGCAATTCCGCCGGCCAGAGCGTGATCGCCCGGAGGGCATCCTCCTCGCCCAGCCCTCCCCTTATAGCGTAGGATCCGGCCAGGGGAAAGGTCAAGAGATCCGTGCCGAGCGTTCCGCCCGTGCTTATGAAGACAGAAGTGCTGAGCAGGGCGAACTTGATTCCGCTCTCTTTCTGAATCACCGCGTTCCTGATGTTCGAGCCGCCGGAGGGGAATCGATACCGATCGGGCTCAAAAAAGCCCTCCGGCTGAAGGATCGTGGAGATGTTCCTGCGCCCGATCTCCTGCGGCAGAAGCCATCCCTCTGCGGCTCCGACGATCTGACCCCGAACGCCGAATTCGTCGACGAAGGAGAGGGCCTTCAAAATATCCTTTTTCCGGTCGGCCGCAAACCGCACCGCCAACTTTCCCTTGAGGATATCGACATAGTTCTTGATCTGGGGAGAAGGAGGCGCAGGCGGTTTCTCTCCTCCCAATACCTTGGCCTTCTCGGATTCCTCCTCTTTGGCCATGGACTCTCTGGCCTGCTGGAAGAATCCCCTCAACTCATCTTTTTCGGAAGGTCTCAGGCGGGCGATATCGATGAGAAGATAAGCGGGCTCATTGATCAGCATGTCCCTGAGCCGGCCGTAGGCCGGCTTGATGACGGCGTTCACAAAGGTATAGCTCTTTCTCGCCGGACCCGTCCCCGCGAATAAAGACGGACTGTAGGCCGTAATTCCTGAGGCCAGGCAGAGACGGACCTGGAGGCTATAGGGATCCAGATAGTTCAGCAGTCTGGGATCCCTGTCATCCCTGGCAAGCCCATTGAGGGCGAGAGATGCGGTTTGGGCCACTACAAACCCCGGCATGATCCATTTTCCTTCGGCATTGAGGACCGAAGCCCCGTCGGGCGGGATGAGGTCCTTCCCGACCTTCTCGATCTTGCCCTCTCTGACCAGGATCGCCCCGCCATGAACGACACCCTTGGTGATCGTGTAGACAGTTCCTCCTTTGATGAAAAGGAATTTGCCCCTGGCCTGAGCCGCGGGCTTCTCCTGAACCCCCGCCTTGGCCTCTTTCGCCTGACCCGCAAAGAAATCGATCGGCAGAGCTATGACAAGAAAAAGAAAGATGAATAACCGCCGGGATCTTTTCATCGGATGAACTTCCCTCCGGACACCACCTTTTCCACCGTCGGGGCATTCTGGAAGGGATCATCCCGAAAAACGATCAAGTCCGCCTTCTTCCCTTTCTCCAGGCTTCCCAGGTCCTTATCCAAGCCAAGAATCTCCGCGGGGACGATGGTCACCCCCTTGAGCAGCACATTTATGTCCACGCCGTAGACAGCCAGCTGATTCAGAAAATCGAAGAGGTGGATCTGGTCATCGACTTCTCCGGCAGGCTGAAAAGCCAGCTTCAAACCCAATTCCTGGCATTTCAAGACGAAGTTTGTCCTTTCGGCCGCCGACCAACGCATGAGGGTCGAGATCGACGGGGCCAGAATGACGGTGACTTTTTTCTCTTTGAGAATTGATCCAGCTTTGTAGATATCCGGCCCTCCTCTGACAATCACTTTGACCCGGGGATACGCGGCGACAAGTGCCATGAAATGGTCCACGGCGTCCGGCGTGCGGCATTCGGCAAGGATGGGCAATTTGCCCTCAACCACCTCCATGAAAACCTTTGTGGCCTCGCTGATGGTCTCTTCCTCCTCCGCCTGATCCGTCTTTTTCTCAGCTCCCTTTTCCACTTTTTTCTTCTTCTTTTCTGCCTCCGCCTTCTTTTTTTCCTCCTCTTTTTTCTTCAGCTCTTCCAGTTTCTTCTGGGATTCGTCCAAGGACCTCTTCATCATATTCCAGAAAGGCGTGCTGACAGAAACCACGACCTTGAGAAAAATCCGGTCCTTGACCAGCATATCCTTCAATCTCTGCCCTTCCGGCCTGATGACGGCACTCAGGCCGCAAATTCCTTGGGCAAGAGGCGAGACGGCCAGAGTGGTAAAGCCGTGCTTCAAGGCTTGCTGATAATCGGGATGCTCGGGATAAATCGAATACAGGACGGAATAATTGGCCAGGTTTTCGACCGAGGGGCCTGTCGTCGCCGCGGCCAGGGCTTCTGCTTGAGAAAGCCTCGGGATTCCCAGGCTAGAATCGGGAGAAACGATTCCGGGCATGACGTATTTACCAGAGAAATCGAAAACTTCGGCTCCGGGCGGAATAACGACTTCGGCGCCGACCTCCGCGATGCGGTCGTCATGGAGAAGGATCACTCCATTTTTTATGATTCCTTTTGTGACGGTCTGGATCCAGCCTGCCTTGATGGCGATGGGCCTTGGCAAGAGCTTTGGCGCGGGCTTTTGCTCGGCGGAGGACAAAAGGAGACAGGAAAGACACGCGGAGAGCCCGAGGGCAACGATAAGCATAGGCTTGGGACCAGTCCTTCCAGAGTCCTTCCGTTCAGTACCTTTGACCATCCTTCACAACCTCATAGACGACCTTGCCGTTGATCATGGTCAGAATGACATGACTCCGCACATCCAGGGGATTCCCGGACCATACGACCAGGTCGGCATCCTTTCCTTTCTCGATGCTTCCCACCCGGTCGTCGATCTTAAAAGCCCGCGCTCCGTTGATCGTAATGGCTTCCAGAGCAAGGTTTTCATCGATCCCGAGGCGCACGGCCATGGACGCCTGAAGGAAGAGTTTCTCCTCTCCGATTCCTACGGCATCAGTGTTGAGGGAGATGTTCTTCACCCCGCCCTTGGCATATTCTGTGGCAATCCCATGGAAGGCTTCATTCTCATAATCGTAAAGACGCGGACCGCAGTCATAATAGACCTCTCTCGTGGCGATGGCCGGTCCGTTTCGATAAGCCCCGAACTCGCCGTGAGTGATGATCGCATTCTTCATTCCCAGCTCATCATGGTACATCCGGAAAACCATCTGGACGGGCTGAAACCAAGCGCAGTGGACAAAAACCGGGATGACGCCGTCATACACGTCCTTGATGTATTCAAAATCGATGTCTTTTTCCGATTTCCGCTTCGACGCTCCGGGTTTATTGGCCTTGCGGGCATCATAGTATTGTTTGATTTCAGCCATCAGCTCCCGCAGGTGCCAGTTCATGCCCATCCTTCCCGACCCGATTTCTCCCGTCCATCGTCTCTCCGGGTTTCCTGCCTGGGCAATCTTTAAATCGCCGGGGAAGCGCAGCACCACCTCGTCGAGGTTGTCCCCTGCCGTCTTCATGACGATACCGGTCCCGCCGTTGTTGCTTCCACTCCCCGGAATGTGATTGATGGTCGTCACGCCGGCAGCCACGGCGCGCTCCAGGCCGGGAGTGTTTAGAGCGATGGTATCCAGGATTCTCAGCCCGGGGTTGAGCTGATAGATCATATCGTTGATGTCTCCGTAGCCTTCTCCGCCTGAATGGGAGTGGATATCCACAAAGCCGGGAAGAAGCCAATGCGCAGAGGCATCGATTACAGTGTAGTTCGCGGGAACGGGGATATCCTTCCCGATGTTCTCGATCTTGCCCCCCTTCACCAAAACCACACCGTTCTGGATGATGCCTTGGGTAATGGTCAGGATCTTGCCCGCTTTGATGGCATATCCAGGCCGCCTGTCCTGGCCGGCCGAAGTAGAGAAAACCAGGCCCAGGCAGGCTGCCATGCAAATCACCGCATTGATAGTTTTAGCTTTTGCTCTCATCTGGACAGGCTCCCATCATCCGAATAGACCTTTATTCCCTTTAGGTAAATCCCTTTTACCCTGGTCGCCAATTCAAAGGGATCGCCGTCCAAGACAACAAAATCAGCGTCCTTGCCCGCAGCGATAGATCCCATTCTATCTGCGACGCCCAGGATGCCGGCTGCATGGGCCGTCACGGTATCCAGCGCCTCGGCCCGGGACAGCCCGTATTGGACGGCGTAGGAGAGCTGAAACGGGAGAAAAGAGGCAGCGGCAGAAGAGGAGGAGCCCAGGGCCACGGGGATGCCATGGCTCAAGAGTTCCCGGATATAGTTGATTCGCTGGCCTTTCTTTTCCACGATGACTTCAGGGCCGGCTATGACAGAGACATTTCTGGCTTTCAGGTCCTCAGGAATCTTATATGCTTCATGGCCCCCGACAACGACCAAGCGGATCCCGAATTCATCCTTGAGCTTAAGCGCAGCCTGAATCTCATTTTCTCTCGAGGCGCGGATAAGAGCGGGGATTTTCCTGTCGAGGATCTGGAGGATCACTTCCTGATTGTCGTCTTTTTTGGGTTCCTTGGGCTCCGGGACTTCCTTTGCTGCCGGTGCCGGTACCTGCGTCTTATCGCCTTTTCCTTTTTCTTCCTTTCCGCTGTTGAGAGATTCCTGGTATTTCTTCAAGTCTCTCAGGTATTTTTCAAATCTCTTGCGGTATTCCCGGGCATCGAGGAATATCTTCTCGAGATCCCCATAGCGTCTCGCCACATTCCTCTCTCCAGCGAACGTAAACTCCACTCCTGCAGGATCCACCACCGCTAGATCAGAGGGCGAGGAAGCCGCAAGGTTCATCAAAAAGGGCATCCCGCCGGTGAAATTTTCGGTAGGAATCGCGATCAAGGCCGAAATGATTCCCTCGGCCAGGACGGCCTTGAATGACTCATCTCCATAGAAAACGGCCTCCGAGGCTCTAAACCGCGCTTCTATGCGTCGAGGGGCTCTCGGCGCCTCTTCCGGCCCGCCAATAACCAATCTGAACGCGCCCGGCAACGCTGCGCGCCAGGGAGGCGGAGGCTCTATCCGGACGTTATAATCTTCCTGATGGAAGCCCAGGTAGGAATAGGCATCGATCAACCCGGGGATGACGACCTTGTCCGATAGATCGATGATCTGCACCCCTTTGGGGGATTTGGCCTTCTGGTGGACTTCGATGAATTTCTTTCCTCTGACGAGGATTCCCCCGTTGGTGATGACCAAGCCTTTCTCGCAGCTATATATTTTCTTGGCTTTGATGTAGACCGCTTCGTCCGCCTGGGCGTGAAGAAGAGAAATGCCCGCGACCGCGCAGGCCAGAACCAGCCCTATGCCGGCGGCGTGGAATCGCTCATTGTTCTTCATAGACGATTCGTCCTTCAATCATGACCTTTTCTAGCCGGGGAAGAGGCTTGCCGGCTGTATTTCTCAAAAACAGGATATCCGCATCCCTTCCTTTCCCCAGGCAGCCGATCCTGTCCTCGAGGCCAAACATCTTAGCCGGGTTGATGGTCATCGTCTTGAAAAGCTCTTCCTGCGAAATTCCGAACTTTTGGAAATACTGGACGACCCAGAGTAAATCAGGCAGATATCTTTCTTCATCGGGAATAATTGCCACCGGGATTCCCTGCCGGATCAGGGTGGGGATGTTTGCCAGTTGGTTCTCGAGATCCGCATCTCCGGCCGCGCTCCCGCCAGGGGATTGTCCGTTGGGCTTGACCAAGGCTTCGGCGATGACCGAGACGTTATTGTTCTTGATAATATCGATCACCCGATAAGCCTCAGTGGCTCTTTGGATGATCAGGGGCATCTTCAACGCTCTGGCCAATTCGACAGCCTGCCGGATCTCCGATTCCTTTTCGCAGCGAATGATCAGGGGCAGTCCTCGACCCTGAAGCGTTTTCAAGGAAGATGATATATTTCCGAAATATTGAGCCAGATCGCCTGAATAAGGCTCGAATCTAAAAAGCTCTGTCAGAAGCCAGAACGCACCCAGGCTTGAGGAAGGATATTGCTTGAAGGAGGGGACAATGGGATTTTCAGTGGTGATCGGAGCCGGGAAAATGTCTGTCATCGGGGGGAGGACAGCCTCTCTGACAAGATTGATGTTCAATGCCGCTTCCGGGTTGAGGACCGAAGACAGGCGCCCGCTATTGCCGAGTCTTACCACGGCCCCTCTGCCCGATATCACCCTGTTCGCCGGCATGGACACATAGGCCGACGTAATTCCTCCCCTGATAAAAAGGGCGTAATCGCCGTGTAAATCAAACCTGTCTAGAGCCGAGGCATCGGGAGTGAAGGATTCGAAGTTTATATTTTCGCCCGACGAAAATTGGCCTGAAGAGGCAACGAATCCCGGATACAACATATACCCCCGAGCGTCGACGATTTCCGCGTCCCGGGGAATTTGTATATCCTCCCCTATCTCAACAATCTTTCCCTCTTTGATCAGGATCGTCCCCGATCTGATGACCTTCCCATCCATAGTATGGATTTCCCCGCCGCGGATAGCGATCGTGCCGGAGAAGAGGGGCGGCCCCCAGCCCAGAAACACGAAAAGAAAGAAGAGGATCTGGATACGAATCGCGATTGGCATGAACCTGTTAGTCAGAGCTTTCATCTTTTCCCGCTGATCACTTGATTGCCTTTCCCTCCATCAGCTTTATCAACTCTTCGTCCTTGTCTCTCTCATAGACGACTTTGCCGTCGATATAAACAAATTCCACCTTGGTCGTAACCTTAAAGGGCTCATCATCCAAGACGACAAAACTGGCCAGTTTTCCCTTGTCCAGCGAGCCGATGAGCTTGTCCACACCTAGAAATTGAGCGGGGACAATGGTCACTGCCCGCAGGGCTTCCTCGGGACTCAGACCGCCGTTCATGGCCTGCATGGCCTGATAAAACAGGCTGCGCGCGTGGATCTCCAAAGGGTTGGATTGGAGAGCGAACACAACGTTCTTCTCACGAAAGACCCTGGCCACCTCGATTCTCCTGGTCTCCTCCGTGAGCGGATCGCGATCGAAATAGACTAGCTCAGGATCGAGAATAACCTTGAGCTTATTTTCGGCTATGAATTCCGCCGCCTTGTAGCATTCGGGACCAAGGATATAGACCGATTCAAAGCCGTACTTTTTCGACAGCTCGTGGGCCCGGATGACATCGGATGGCGATTCGCAGTAGACAAACGCTCTGTACCTTCCCCTGAACAGGTCTGCCACAGATTCATACTTTACACGCTCAGGAGACCGGAAGGAGCCGGGAGTGGAGACCATCTTCTCCCCCGCCTGGGCATCTCCTTTCTCCCTTTCCATATACTTTTTGGTCTCGTCGAAGTAGCGGCGGAGTTGAGCTATGACGCCCATTCTTGTCTGTTGGGAAGTCCCCGCCACCGAGATCTTCATCCCGGAATCGGGAACGATCAGCATGTCCTCTACGACCAATCCCACGGATTTCACCAACGACCCCAGGCCGCCGAGAATGGTGTTATTCCCCGGGAGGATGTTGAGGGCTGTCACTCCACTTCTCAGGGCGGTCTTGAAGTCGTCATGGGAGGTATCGATGCTGTCCCGCACGGTGACGAAAGGAGTCAAAGGATTGGTCTCGTTGGCCGCATCATAGCCTCTGGCTGCATGAGCCTCGACAAGGCCCGGGACCACGACTTTCTTGCTGTAGTCGACCGTGACGGCGTTCCACGGAATCTCCAACCCGGCCGCCACATCTTGAATCTTTCCGTCACGGATGAGGATGACTCCGTTCTCGATCACCCCATGGGTCGCCGTGAATATCTTTTTCGCCTTGACCGCAACCACCTGGGGCTGCGCCGTGAGAGGAAGAAAAAGAAGGGCCGCGGCCCACCAGGTGCGGCATCGAGAAAAGCCAAGATATATTTTCATCGGACGTCTCCGTTCCTATTATTTATGCGGATCCATAAGACTGCCGTTCATGACAATTCGATAAAGGCGGGAGGAAGGCTCGAAAGGATCGCCATCGAAAATCAAAATGTCCGCATCCTTGCCTGCCTCGATCGAACCCAACCTGTCCTCAACTCCCAGGATCTTGGCGGCGTCCAGGGTTAGGGCGGTCAAAGCTCGGCTTGCGGCCAATCCCATTTCCACGGCATAGATGGCCTCGTCTCTCAGGTGGCTGATGGAACTCAGTTGGCTATTCTTGAAGGCGAAGGGAATCCCTTTTTCAGCCAGAAGGAGGGGGGTGCGCGCATAATAAGTATCGTCCTCCCGGTCAAAATCTCCCCTTCCCCGGAGGTTGTAAACAGGGCCATAGATCACGGGGATATTTTTTTTCTTGAGGTTGTCCAGATATCTCCAGGCATCCACTCCGTCTTCCAGAATCCAGCGGTATCCGAACTCATCCATCAGCCGGAAGGCTGTTTCGATATCCATGTAGGACCTGGCTTTGATCCTCAGGGGGATTTTTCCCTGCAAGACACTGCGCAGCAGAAGCTCCTTCGGGCTAAGCCCGGAATCCGGGACCTGGCTCTTGCTTTGAAGCTTTGTCAGCTCATAGCGCACGATAAAGACGACTCCCATCCTGTTCTGCGGCCGCCTGACGCGGAGGTCCATCGGGTTAAAACTGGGGGGGGTATTGCCCGCAGCGGGCTCCCGGCCCAGGACGACTTTGAGGTGAACCTGATTGCGGATCAGCATGTCCTGGGGACTATTTCCTCTGGTTTTCAGGACCGTCCCCGTGCCGTTGAAGACATTCTTGTTCCCGGGCGCAACGTAAACAGCCGTGACGCCGCTTCTCCAGGCCGTCTCAAAATCTGCGGCCCGGGGATTTATCGAATACAGCAGATTCATTTCCGGCGTGGTTTCCGATCCTTCCTCGTTGGCCTGCTCCACAACATTTATATGCGCAGCCGCCGCGATGAAGCCCGGTGTGAGGACTTTATCTTTGAAGTCGAGAACATCTGTGCCCTTCTTGACAGGATACCCTTTCCCCACAAAGGTGATTTTCCCGCCCTCGGTCACGATGAACGCGTCCTTCAAAATCCTGCCGTCTCCGACATGCACAGTGCCCGCCCTTATGACCAAGATGTCCTGACCGGCCAGAAAACAGGCGAGAAGGGCCAGAAGGGAGAGGAGACAGGAAGATTGTTTGAGCAACCTTTGCCGCAGGACCAACCTCATGAATTTACTTTCCTTTCTCGAAAACATTCCGGCCATTGATATAAACGGCCTCGATCTGAGACCTCAAATCCAGCGGCTCTCCCAGAAAAACAACAAGGTCGGCATCTTTCCCCTCTTCGATAGAGCCCACAGAATCGGCCACTCCGAGTATCCGGGCTGGAGTGAGGGTGATCGTCTTCAGGGCCTCTTCCTGCGAGACATTCTGGTGGTAGAGCATCAGGGCCGACAGGCGTAACCATAAAGGCTCACCCTCGGGCATGTGGCTGACAAAGGCGACGGCGATTCCCTGTTTTGCCAACAGGGCCGCATTCGCGGCCATTTTTTCCGGATAGGAGGGAAGAAATGGGGAAAGAAGAACCGGAATCTCTCGTTCCTTCAAAGCGCGGCTCAAGAGATGGGCCTCCTCGCCCCCCACGATGACTCCTTTCAACCTCCATGTCTCGAGCCACTTCAATGCGGTATTGATTTCGGCAAAGGTGGAGGCGGCTATCATCGGCGGAAGGTTTCCATCCAATAATCTGAGAATAGCCCTCTGCTCAAAGACTCCTTCCCTTACGCCCCCCCTATTTCCCCTGACTGCCCGCATCTTCTCACTGAGCATTTCCTGGGCCCCCATCAAAGAGGTGGGCGCGCGGTCCGGTCTCACAGCGGCGGCGTTGAAGGATATTTTGAGGAACGCCTCTTTTTTAAGAATGGTCATATCAGTCTGGCTGTTGGGCAATTTCATCACAGAGCTTATGCCGGCCACCAGATTCTCATTTCGAGGCGAAAAATTAACGGTCGTGATACCGGACTGCAAAGCTTCCTGAACTTCAGGATTCAAGGCGTCAAAGGCAGCTAAGGCCACCAAGTCGGAAGTGATCGACTCTGTGTTCTCCAGAAGCCGGTAATATCCTGAGAGATAGGTGTGGGCATCGACCATACCCGGGATGATAGATTTCCCGGAATAATCGATAACCCTTCCTTTTCCTTCAGAAGGGAGGGCCGGCTTTTCATCCTTGCGGAAGATCCGTTTGATCTTTCCTCCCTGGATGAGCAAGCCGGCATCCTGGAGCACTCCTTCAGGGCCCAGAGTGTAGAGTTTTGCCCCCTTGATCAGAAGGATGTCTTCGGTCTCAAAGGCCAGGAGCCAGACCGCAACGAATAGCAGACAGCCAGCGCCCACGATGGAGGCCGATCTGGGCTTCCTCATTTTTCTTTCTTCCAGGCCGTCAAACCGTCCACAAACACCATCTGAATCACCGCCATAGAATCCAGCGGATCTCCTTCCAGGACGACAAAATCCGCATCCTTTCCCTCCCCGAGGCTTCCCACGCGCTCAGAAACGCCGAGAATCTGAGCTGCCCTGGAGGTGATAGCGCTCAGGGCCATATCCTGGGAAATGCCCTGGCTGACAAGGAATGAGGCATAGAGTCTCATGAATCGCGCCGAAAGGGCGAATTGATCAGGAGGGATGAGGGCGCAGGGAACCTTCGAAGCAGTTAGCTTTTTCCAATCCCCTCGGCGATACCCGGTTTCAGAAACACTCTCCGTATCAGAATAAAACAAATCGCTTCCTCGAATTTTAAGGAAAGACGCGGCATATCCTTTCTCTCCTCCAGGGATGATGAACTTCCTGTAGTCTAGGAGCGGGTTGAATAGAAGTGAGCCTGAGGCTCGCTCGATCTCGGGGAGAACGCTCCCCCATTCTTCGCCTTCTTCGAGGATGGCGAGCAATCCAAACTCTTCACCCAACCGGAGAGCCTGGAGGATGGCATCCGGCCTGTGAGCTTTGAAGCGCACGGGAATCTTTTTGTCCATGGCCTGTAACAAAATCTCTTTGGCTTCGTCTGTCTTGGGCTTTTCAGGCCTTTTCGGCTTTTTGAGGTCTGCCGGTTTTGAAGCGGCTTTTTTTGCCGCATCATCCCTCAGCTTCTCTTCATATTCCTTGTTTTTCTCTTCGTATTCTCCGAGCTTCTTCTCATAATCCTGCCATTCCTTCCGATATTCCTGGGCCTGTTTGAACACGTCCCGAATCCTGTGGTACTGGGTAAGCCGAAGGATATTGGAAGATCGTTTATCTTCAATCCTGTCCAAACGGAAGCTCAATCCCGCCTTCTCCCTGAGGATATTGAGCTTGCCTTTATCGGCGGAGCTCAGCTTCACCACCGCTCCCAGCGCTCCCGTGGACCGGAAAGAGACGGGCGAAATATACACCGTCGTCACGCCGTGTTTGAGAACCTCCTGGATGGAAGGATCAAAATAGTGGACTCCCTCAAGGATATTGGTATCCGGCTCTTCTTCTCCTGTGTAAGCCAGGTCCCTTTCATGAAGAAACAGGGACGTAGAAGCGCAGATGATGCCGGGAATAACGGCTTTTCCCGAGAGGTCGAATACATGGACGCCTTGAGGAGAAGCGATGTCCTGGCCGATCTTTTTAATCTTCCCCCCCTCGACCAGTATCATCCCTTTCTCCAGAACTCCCATCTCTCCCATGGTGTAGATCTTTGCATTCTTGAGAAGGAGGGACTGACGTTGGGCGGGCAATGGATTCGGAGAAACAACGGCCAGGATAAAAAGGACTGTCGTGATTCCCTGAAACGGTTTCACAATGGCTCTAATAATTTTCTTGGATATGGATTTTCTATAGCAAATTCAACGAGCGAAGTCAACTTGATTTCAAACGGAATTTATGCGTTGAAGAGAAAATCCGGATTCAAGAAAAGCCTGCTCCTAAAACATGAAGGACGCAGGCGCGCTCCCTGTTTTAGGGGCGCGAAAATGCATGCGGAAAAAATGGCAGCCAAGGCTTTTTTAAAAGAAAATTTAAAGGATTGTCTATCGAAAATTCGAGGATTCCTCCTGGAGCCGGTGAAAAGAATTGAGGGGAAATTTGAAAATTTGGGAATTACAGGGAAAATTGGGACTGACCCGTGTAGGGCTCGAACCTACAACCTGCGGATTAAGAGTCCGGTTCCCCGCGCCTCTAATTGTCGTGTTTAGAAACACTTAAAGGCTTGGGGATTTGGACGCTGTCAACTTTTTGTCGGCTCTGTCCTAAAAACTCGCCCAACTTCTGGACGGCGAGCTTCATGTTCTCCGGCGTCGGATGAGCGTATCTCATCGTCATTTGAATCGAGGCATGGCCCAGAATCTTTGAAACCGTGACGAGGTCTGTCCCGGCCTCTACCATCCTTGAGGCTGCCGTATGTCGAAGGTCATGGAAACGGACGCCCTTGACGCCGGCTCGATGACAAGCGGCTTTGAAGCCCGTCTTCACGTCTTGGACGTGCGTCTTGGTTTCAGGATTCTCGAAAACAAACTCCCGGCTTCGGTCCATCGCATGAAGTGTTTCAAACGTGAGGCCGTTCATAGGGATGTTTCGGCCTTGGCCGCTCTTGGAGTCCGCCACGTGGATGAAACCCTTGATGAAGTCAACGTCCTTCCAGCCAAGGGAGAGGATCTCATTTTTCCTCATCCCGGTGCTGAGGGCTACAATGAGCACGGGCCTGAGTTCGTCGCTTGACTCGTCCAGCATCCTTTTTGCCTCATCAACCGTGAGGTATCTTTCCCTGCCGTTTGGCTCTCGGAATTTCTTAACCTTGGTCGCAGGGCTCCGGTCCAGTTTCGCCCATTCAACAGCTTTGGTCAGGCACGTCTTCAAGCAGGCAAGCTCCCTGTTGACTGTCGAGGGTGAGATAAGCCTTGGCTCTTTCGGTTTCGATTTCTTCTTCTTCCCTCGCGGCTCGATGATGTCCGCCTTCCGCTTTGCCTTGTATTTCTCGATAAGTTCGGACGTAACCTCCGAGAGTAGTTTTCCCCGGAAGAAGTCCTTTAGGTGATTGAGACTCAGCTCGTCCCTGGCCCATGAACGTTTGTTCTGTTTCGAGTAAAGCTCCAGAAATTCATCGGCATGGACTTCAAACAGAGCATCCCCGACCGGCTTCTTGAGTCCCCTTACTTCATCGAGCTTGAGGATCCTGAGCCGCGCCAATTCATTTCGGGCCGCTTCGAGACTGTATCCGCCGAAGGCTCTGGCCCGCTTTCCATGGAAAGTAAAGTCCAGATACCATCCTTGGCCCATGAGGCCGTCACGACGTTTGAGATTTTTTTCTTTCATGCTTCCTCCTCGAATGAGAGCGGGCGGCCTCAGCGGCCAAGGTGGAAGCCGTAAGCACCGCCGAAAGCCGCCGCTCCCGCTATTTAAGAGGCTGCTGCCTCAAAAATTCAGTGGGTCATAAAAATTTCGCACGACGTTGACCAAGGACGAATGATTAAGACCCGGTCCATGGTCAAGGCCGTCCCTCCTCTCCCTGAAGCAAGTCAGCGATGGCCCTCAGCGCGTTCAGCAGCGAAGGCAGCCAGCAAAAATTTTGATTCAACTTCAGGCGATAGACTTCGGGCGTGATTTCCCTGATCGCCGCGTCCAACTCAGTAAGGCGTTTTTCTCGTTCAATCTGTGTCATGTACTCACCTCAGAAAAAAGCGGGGAGGCAGCCCCCCGCCCAAAGGAGAATATTGAATGAAAAAACTTAGAGGCTCGGCCAATGGTCGATCTCGTCCCCGGCGTCCGGGCTATCCTGACCCTTGATGACTTTGGACGCGCCATGCGGCGGGCCAGTGCGCTCGTCAATTATTTCATCCGCGTCAAGGTCCACGCCTTCGGCCTTCGCCAGCTTTCGGAGCCGCGTTTCCTGCCACCGGGTCACGAGGTCGGGCCTTGCAGGGGCTACAATCGCTTCAACGACATCGCTGAGAGTTCCTTCGCTGGGGAGAAATTTCTTGCCCTTGGCGAGACGCTCCTCCGGGCTGCCGTCCGGCGGCTCTTTGTCCGTGGCCGGGGGGACGCCATAGGTTCCCGAAGCCGGAAATTTTCTCGTCAGCAGTTTAACTGCAGCTTGAACATCGTCGGGCATGCCGTCGAGGTATTTAGTGAGCAGTTTAAGAGCTGCGGCGATAGTCGAGGCCGCGTCCGCCGGTAGGTCCCCGACCTTCTCGAGCATGTCGGCAATGGCCTGCTCCCGGTCCTCTTCGTCGGCAAAGAAAGCGGAGAGCAGCTCCGCGAGTTCCGTCACGGCGCTTTGATCTTTTTTGATCACGGCAAATCGGAGGCGATTGGCGGGCGCATCGACCAAAGAAATTTCCTCGACCTCGATATCCTTGAGGCTTCTCTTTTTCTTTTTTCCAAACAGGTTAAACATATTTCACCTCCTCTACATCCCAGCCAGAGACCGCAGCGACCTCATGACCAGCTCTTCGATTTTTTCATCCGGCGTCAAGTCTCCGGCCTCGAGAATTGACAGCAATTTCGGGTTGAATAATGTCAGGCGGATATCCTTTTCAACGGCCTTGAAGCCGAGGCTCTCCCATTTTTCAGCCAGCGGACGCCATTCGCTCCGAAGGTTTTGGACTCTGGTAAGAAAGGAGCTGATGATTTCGCAGTCCTTCAACTTCGGCAAGAAAAAAGGGCTAGGCGTCAACCAGCGATAAATTGTCCGGTAGGACACGCCAAGGAACCTTGACATGACTTCCGGGCTGAGCATCGACCCCGGAGCCCTGCTTATTTCACGGAGCTGGCACAATATATCCCGCCGAAGTTCATCAAATCGAGTTTCGACCGGCGGCTGCAGCTCCTCGACCTTGATCATCGGCTGGGGTTTGACGTTGATCTTGGCCGCCGCCTTCGCCTTTTTTTTGGGTTTGGGTTTTGTCATGTTTGACCTCATCATAGAACAAGATAGGACGAGGTTCTTAAATTGTCAAGGATTTTCTTTTTTCATTTGTCAATCATCGTCGTCCTCTGATGGACGCCGCCAGCCTGCTAAGGTCCGTCGAATCATCTCATCCCGGTCGAGGACTTTCTGTGTCGGTCCGGGGACGAAGGCCCTTCCCCTTCGTGGTCCGGTATATGGCCCGACATGTCGGACTTCTTCCGGCTTCCGTTGAGGTCCGCTCACAATTTCGCCCCCGAAACTGACGCGGCCCGGTCTCCGCACCTTGCCCTGTGCCATGACAAGAACGCCCGCCGCTGCGTTCGCACAGTCATCATGTCCGCCCGCGTAGTGCGTGATGAGGTCTTTCCCGCCCGCTCGGGTCCG
>Ga0315296_10001545_pt1 | contig 20102 bp, 20 predicted proteins | sample YL17G14_18_MG_FD_203921 | JGI IMG/M metagenome (GOLD analysis project Ga0315296, IMG submission 203921) | Sediment microbial communities from Yellowstone Lake, YNP, Wyoming, USA - YL17G14_18 | ecosystem: Environmental > Aquatic > Freshwater > Lake > Sediment | place: USA: Wyoming | collected...
GGCGTTCTTTATATAGCAGTTTCGGCGATGCTTGGCCATAGTAGCGGAAGTGAGGCCGATAATATTATGGCAATTTGCCTGTGGCGAGTATTTATCTTCACTATTTTATCAACTATTGGAGCAGTAATTACAGAACTGAAGTTGCCCGACCCTGATATGGAATGAAAACCCCGCAATAAATGGCTTAGCCATAAATTGCGGGGCTAAATATCTAAATATATTTAGCCCCCAGTTTCACTGGGGGTTCTTTCTCTGGCCCAAAAACTGGAAATTTTCGGCGTTTATTTTTATATTCTGACCCGGTTTATGTTGATTTATCTGGCCAGATAAGTTTGAATTTATGCGACAATTGTTGTTCAAGCGAAGTGTCCGCCTTGGCGGATCATCTTGATAACGACCTTGATATAAGAAAAGGGAGTGAGAAGATGGGAACGGAATTCATATCCTTGACACTCATCAAAATGATAAATTATAGACATCTCAGGAAACTACTGGCAAAAAAATTCGATGATTACATCTATAAGAGTATGGTCACTGAGGACTCACAGGATCTAAAGGAAGTGGCGATAAAAAGATACGAGTTTCTCTCGGCTATGCTTCGGTGCGTGATGAGAAACATCGATAGAGGTTACGTCTCACCTGAAATTATAAAAAAAATCGTAAAGGTGTTTGTACAGAACAATCTAATGCGCGAAGATCAAAGCTATACGCAAGCTGTTGAAAAATTCAAAGAAAAATATGGTGAGTATCCACCGACTTTTATTGTCTTCTCTCCTACACAAAGATGCAATCTGAAGTGCATCGGCTGTTATGCAAATTCGGCAGCAGATATGTCTGCTACCGTACCTTATCCATACGTAGATAGAGTGGTCGGCGAAGTCCACGACTGCTGGGGCGTTAGGTTCATAACTATCAGCGGCGGCGAACCTTTTATGTATAGAAGCGACGGTAAAACCCTCATGGATATTTACCACAAGTACAACGATATGTTTTTCCTTGTATATACAAACGGCACCGTTATTAACGAAGAAATCGCCCAGAGCCTCGCCAGTTGTGCCAATGTTACGCCAGCAATCTCAGTTGAAGGCTTCGAGGAAGAAACCGACCAGAGAAGAGGCCGTGGCACATTTAAGAAAACCCTTGAGGCTTTAGAACGGTTAAGAGGCGTCGGTGTGCCTTTCGGCATCTCCGTCACAGCAACGAGCAGAAACGTGGATTTATTATTGGAGGATGAATTCTACGACTTCTTCTTCGAAGAACAAGGGGCCTGGTACATGTGGCAATTCCAACTGATGCCTATTGGCAGAGGTAAAGACGAAATGGATTTAATGGTCCGCCCCGAACAGCGGCTCAAATTATATCGAAAATGGGAAAAGCTGCTCCGCGAAAAGAAGTATTGTCTGGCTGATTTCTGGAACAGCGGTGTGCTGACCAGAGGCTGCATTGCTTACGGAAGAAGCGAAGGTTATGCTTATATCGACTGGCATGGTAATGTAACGCCCTGTGCCTTTATTCCTTATTACGTTGACAATATTTACGATTTATACAACAACGGAAAGACATTGACGGATGCGCTATTCTCCGATTTTATGAAAAATGGCCGAAAATGGCAGAGAGAATATGGTCTTGACAATCGGAAAAAACCGGATAACTGGCTAATGCCCTGCTCAATAAGAGACCATTACGAAATCTTCAGAAATTCAGTTTTGCCAAAAGACGCAAAACCAGAAGACGAAAAAGCCAAAGAAGCCTTGGAGTCGCCTGAATATTTTGAGGTAATGAAAAACTATGACCAAGAACTAAAACGTCTAACTGAAAAAATCTGGGAAACTGAGTATATAAACAAAGAGACTGTTTTGCGATAAATTGTGGACTACCTTCTGCAGGGGCTCAATGAAATAAAGGCCGTTTAGGAGGGATTTATCCAATGGCGCTAAATAGTTACAGTTCCTTGTGCGACAATTTCTATATCGATATGTATATTAATACCGAATTGGACCTGCCGAGCGAGCGTGATACTATCCTGGCCTTTTTCGAGCGATTGCAGAAGCAGTTGCCTTCCATGAGCAGGTTTTATCGGCGTGGAAATAACGAGTATTGCCTCGAAGAAGACCGCAGCATCGGCCAACATCGCTGGATTACACTCGAAACAGATCGGGTTGGTTCCGGAGTTGTTGATCCCTCAGACTTTGAAAGTGCTTATTACCAGGATAGATTGGTGCTTGAGCTGGTCCCTTACATGCTTGGCGTAAGTCATCTGGATGTCGATTCACTGGATGTTACTTTTGCTATGGATTTTGATTATGTAGGCAATCACGACGAAGTTATTGCTGAGGCTTTATTGGCCTCGAGTGCTTTTAACTGCCTTTTAGAGTTGCCCCTCGCCAGGCCCATTGTTTTTTCTCCCACCATGGTGGTAGCGTTAACCGACGATGACTGTACACAGGCCCGAATCAGCGTAGAGTCAAAAACCAGCGTCTATGTGCCCTGGAAAAAGGGACAAGGCTCAGATGACGCGATAAGTTTGTCTTTTACGATACGGCAGTACCCGCCCCCGCATCTTCTTGTCCCGCTGCCCCGACTTGCGTCGGGAGACGCAGGGGCAGGCGAAGACAAGAGCGGGGGCCAGAGATTTGACGCACTAAAATCCTTTGAATATCAATGCCGTCTGGCTGAAGAACTAATGGCTGAAAAAATAGTGCCTAACTTCGTTCAGCCTTTAACTGAGACCATCGCACAGAAACGATTAAGTAGGTCTTAGGGACAACTGTAAGATGGCTATCGAAACACCGTATAGCAAGTACAGCAAAACCAACTTTAAGATTGCTATTGTTGTTTGCATTGTAGGTGCAATTATTTTTGCTTATGATGGCTATCTAAGCAAATATGAATGGTCGCTTCGTCGCAGCTTTTATGAAAAGCACGTTAAAGACGGCCAGCCAGATAGCGATATGGTCTTTAATCAGAAGGCGCCTTTTGTGCTTGGCGCACTTTCCGCGGGCCTTTTAGCCTGGTTCTGGGCGTGTAAGAACAAAAAACTCACAGCCTCCGAAAATGAACTTATCATAAGAGATTATCGTATTGCGTATTGCGTATTGCGTATTGCGTATTTTGTATTTCGTTCTACGTACGACGCATCACGCACGACGCACGACGAAAAGATTCCTTATGATTCCATACAAAAAATAGATAAAACCTACTTTAGTTCAAAAGGTTACTTTACCATCACGTACAAAAGTAAAACCGGCAGAGAGGTTAATCGCAAACTAAATGCCAGAAAGTACGACAACTTGGCAGCCATTTTAGATCATCTGGTGACAAAAATCACTTGAAAATTAAATATCAAACATTAAAAATCAAAATTGTGGAGTTGCCGCACTGCGGCAACGACATCCTTAATTTTGCATTTTGAATTTTGCACTTTGAATTTACTTATGAATATTTGTGTAGTCGGATTACAATGGGGCGATGAGGGCAAGGGCAAAGTTGTCGATATCCTTGCTGAACACAGCGATATTGTCGTCCGGTACAACGGTGGTTCCAACGCTGGACACACCGTTATTGTAGGCGACACTAAGTTCGCTTTACACCTTTTGCCCAGTGGCTCAGTTCGGCCAAATATTAGCTGCGTAATCACAAATGCCGTCGTAGTTGACCCAGACATTCTGATAAAGGAGATTGAAACGCTTGCGCAAAAAGGCATACGGGTTGCAGACCGTCTTTTTATAAGCGAAAATGCGCATGTCGTCTTGGATTATCACAAAAGAGAAGACCAATTAAGGGAGGAGTCGCTCGGGGTAAAAAAGCTCGGCACCACTATTCGTGGCATCGGCCCTTGTTACGCAGACAAAGCCGGCAGAAGCCACGCTGTTCGCATGGGCGATTTAAGAAACCTCCAAGAGCTCAAAGAGAAACTCTCAGTTATCGTGGAATACAAAAACAAAGTCTTTGCTGCTCTGTCTGGTAACTGGAAACTGGTAAATGGTAATTACCAACTACCAATTACCAATTACCAAGAACTAAGTGCTGATGATATCTTCAAAAAGTGTCAATCTTATGCCGACCAGCTCCTCACCTTTACAATTGATACGACCGAATTTCTGCACAAATCAATCGCGGATGGCAAATCAATCCTGTTCGAAGGTGCCCAGGGGACACTTCTGGATTTGGACCACGGTACTTTCCCGTATGTAACAAGCTCCAACGCAAGCGCCCTTGGTATGCCTGTCGGCTGTGGTGTGCCAGCCAAAATGGTTGACAAATTCATTGGCGTAGCCAAGGCCTATACCACCAGGGTTGGTGCGGGGCCCTTCCCTACCGAGCAAGACAACCAAATCGGTCGATACATCCGCGATAGGGGAAACGAATACGGCACCACTACCGGTCGGCCCCGCCGATGCGGCTGGTTCGATGCCGTAGCCGTATCGTACGCCACTAAAATCGGCGCTATCGATGCGATAGCATTGATGCATCTCGACACACTGACCGGTCTGAAAGAAGTAAAGATCGCTACGGCATACTCATTGCTCATGAACCGTGACCCGAGCGACGAGCGACGAGAGACGACCTGGTTCCCATCTAACATAGATAAACTCTCAAATGTTGAGCCCATTTACGAGACCGTCCCCGGCTGGGATGAGGATATAACCGAAGTAAATAATTTTCACAAATTGCCTTTGAATGCACAAAAATATATTTGTCGGCTCGAGGAGCATACCGGCAAGCCAATTACAATCATTGGCGTGGGACCGGAACGGAATCAGACTATATTTAGATGAAAAGCAATCAGGAAAAACTAAAAGAAACCGCGAAACGGCTGGGGCTAACGAGCAAACAGATGCCCCGTCATATCGCCATAATTATGGACGGCAACGGCCGATGGGCACAAAAAAGAGCGTTGCCCCGAGTCCAAGGGCACCGCCAAGGAGCCAAAACTGCTGAAAAAATAGCTCAATACTGTGCTGATTTCGGTATCGAATCTCTGACTTTATATTCCTTCAGTATGGAAAACTGGAAAAGACCCAAAGCTGAAGTCAATGCACTTATGGACCTCTACACTCAATATCTTATCGAAATTCGGCCTAAGCTGATGAGACGTAACGTCAGGCTGGTACACCTCGGCCGATTAGCTGGATTGCCGCCCTCGGTAAAAACAGAGCTTATCAAAACCATGGAGAAAACCAGCGGCAATACCGGTATGACACTTGCTCTGGCGTTAAACTATTCAGGCCGTGCTGAAATCGTGGATGCAGCCAGAAAAATCGCACAAGAATATAAAAAGGAGCGGCTGCATCTAAAAGATATTGACGAACAGTGTATAAGCCGGCATCTATACACCGCCCAGATCGTCGCTCGTCGCTCGTCGCTCGTCGCTCGACCCTGGCCGCTCGATTCACGGGCGACGGGTCACGGATCACGAGCGACGTACTACGAGCCGGATCTTTTGATACGTACCGCTAACGAGATGAGAGTCAGCAACTTTCTGCTCTGGCAAATTTCATACAGCGAATTTTATGTCACAAAAACCCTTTGGCCGGATTTCAAAAAAGCATCTCTGGAAAAGGCAATACTGGCCTACGCAAAACGAAACCGACGTTTCGGCGCAGCATAGAAATACGAAATCCCAAATTCTAAATCCTAAACAATATCAAATGACCAAAATTCAAATGATCAAAAAGAAATGTTTTGAAAATTCGAACATTAGAATTTTGAATTTGTTTGGGATTTATGATTTAGAGCTTAGAATTTGTTTAGTATGCTCAAATACAGATTATTCTTTGGAACATTGATGGTGGTATTTTTTACCGGTATCGCCGTCCTCGATGGCTGGCTGTCCACAGGACTCCTTACGGAGGACGGCTCGCTGACCGCTTCAATAGCTGATGACAAGCCGGTGCAGTCCACAGGACGCCTGCCGGCGGGAACTATTCTCGGTATCCTTATTGCCGTATTAATAATCTTAGCGCAACTGGAATTCTCAAACCTTGCGAAGGCTGTGAACTTAATAATTTTCACTCCTGTTTCAACCATAGCCTCGATTTTATTGGCAGGCACATGGTACTGGCCACAACTTATAGAAATCCCACCTCGGCTGTATCTATTTTTCTTATCCGCCTTTGCGTTGTTGGGATTGCTCTTGTACCAATACGCCTGCTATGGCACACAATCAATCTTAGCTAATTGTGGAGCGGCCTGTTTTTCTATCATTTACCTGGGACTTTTGAACGGTTTTGTACTGGCCATTCGGATCGACCTTGGCCTTTGGCCGCTATTAATGTTCGTCTTTGTTGTAAAGTCTGCTGATATAGGAGCTTATGCAATTGGCACCTTGTTTGGAAAGCACAAATTCTCACCTAAAATCAGCCCCGCAAAGACCTGGGAAGGCATGGCTGGCGCCGCTGCTACTGCGATGGTAGTTGCTCTGGTATTTGCGGGGTGTTTTGATATAATGATTTGGTGGGAAGCTCTAATCTTTGGCTTTTGCTTTGCCTTAATAGGCCAGGCTGGCGATTTGGCCGAGTCTATGATAAAGCGCGACGCTGAACAAAAAGACTCTGCCAATAAGGTGCCGGGGTTCGGCGGCGTACTTGACATTGTTGACTCGCCTTTGGTTGCGGCACCATTTGCATATTTGTTCTTTATGCTTATAACTTCGGGTATTGCCTGAGAGAGGAAGACTTTGGAAGTTACCATACAATTAAATCCCGCTGGCAAGCAGCTTGAGCTGTTTGGCCCTGCCGATAGTCACCTCCGCCTTTTGCGTCGCTCTCTGGGTGTGCAAATCACTGCCAGAGGTTCCAATTTGATTATAAGTGGCACAGAAAAAAATGTAAATAGAGCTGCTGAAATTATCGACCAGATGCAAAAGTACCTAATCAAACACCGAACACTTACCGCTGCGGATGTAAACTCTTTTATCGATCACCCCCCTGCTTTCTTGCGAAAGCAAGAAGGGGGGGCGCCATTAACTGCCGAGACCAGCGAAGCCACTACTGTCTATTCGCATAAGAAGGTTGTAGAGCCCTCCACTGCCGGACAGCTAAGGTACATCGAAGCAATGCTGGCCAACGATATTACTTTTTGCATAGGGCCTGCTGGAACAGGCAAAACGTACCTGGCGGTCGCAATTGCCGTCTCGATGTTAAAGAACAAGCAAGTCAGGCGAATTGTTCTTGCACGCCCGGCTGTGGAAGCCGGCGAAAAACTGGGCTTTTTGCCAGGCGATATACAAGCAAAGGTAAATCCGTATCTTCGCCCACTTTTTGATGCTCTTGAAGATATGATGGACTTCATCCAGATGAAGAAATTTATGGAGCTGGATGTTATCGAGATTATCCCGCTGGCCTTTATGCGTGGCCGAACATTAAACGAAGCGGCCATCATCTGCGACGAAGCTCAAAATACCTCGTCTGGCCAGATGCTGATGGTCTTGACAAGATTAGGACACGGCTCCAAAATGATAGTAACTGGTGACATTACGCAAATCGACCTAGAGAACCCCCAAAAAAGTGGAATGGTCGAGGCAATTAATTTACTTCGAAGAATTAAAGGTATAGGCGTTGTAGAGTTAACCCAGAAGGATATTGTGCGGCATCGATTAGTTCAAAATATCGTAAGAGCGTATAAGAAGAAGCAAAAGCCAAAGAAGTGAAGAGCGCGTGACCCGGGTCCCGTGCCCCGAATTATGGCAGAGTAAACAAATGTGGTTTTTTAAAAAGACAAGCCCTCGGCGAAGTCGGGTGCGTAAGAGCATATCTACCAAGTCCGCCACGGCGGGAATGAGCCGGCTCGCGGATACCGACGTTATCATCTCGGTCTTGCTATGGCTACTTTTTGTTGCTTTGTCCATCTCTATTCTTTCGTTTGAACTAATTCAGCAGGCGCACTATAGAGCGCTGCTATCAGTTGCTGTTATAGTGTTGCTGATTTGCGTTGCTGCAGGCCTCTATATCCGTAATTATCAAGGGCGAATTATAAAAAACCACGCCCGAGCTTTGGCATTGGGCAGTTTATTTATCTTATTGTTAGCCACCGCCAAGTTTGGCGTGTTATCGACCGGGCATACCGCTTGGGTTACAGGGACCGCGGTCATAGTAGCTATCATTTTGACCATCGCTTATAACCAGCGTTTTGCCATAGGTATGAGTACATTTTATTGCCTGTTTGCCTGTTTCGCTGCAGGACCAACGGCCCCCGCTTTTGCGGGGGCAGGCTTGCCCCACGCAGTGTGGCTGGCGCCACTGCGGACGCAGGGGTACCAATTGGTAAATATCAGCCTTTTTTTGACCATGGCTGCCGGTGCGATTACCTGCTGCTTCTCGCTAAAAGAAATACGCACGAGGATGAAATTACTCCAGGTAAGTGCCCTGGCTGCGGGGATGGTCTTTATTACGGCGTCGGCCTTGAACTTTCTGGCGGAAAACCTCCCACCGGTGGACGTTTTTCGCCAGGCTGGCTATCACGCGGCAATTACGCTTATAGTTGGCGTGCTCATTCAAGGCTTGCTTCCACTTATTGAAAAGGCCTTTAGAATAGTGACCAGTATGACCCTTCTGGACTACAGTGATGCCAATCAGCCACTGTTGAAAAAGCTGGCTATGGAAGCACCTGGCACATTCAGCCATAGTCTGTTAATAGGTTCCATAGCCGAGGCCGCCGCCGAGGCGATCGCGCGAAACGGTCTTTTGTGCCGGGTTGGGGCCTATTATCACGATATCGGAAAGATCAACAAGCCCGGCTACTTTGTCGAAAACCAGATGGGCTTGATCAGTCGGCATAAGGAGCTCTCGCCCGCAATGAGCCGATTGATTATTGTGGGCCATGTCAAAGATGGAATAGAAATGGCCAAGGAATACGGCTTGCCCCCCGTGCTTCGGCAATTTATTGAGACACACCACGGCACGACCTTGGTCGAACCTTTTTACAATGAGGCTAAAAAGAAACATGAAGTTCCGCCTTCCGAGAGTGAGTTTAGGTACGCTGGCCCAAAGCCACGAACAAAGGAAGCTGCGATTGTAATGTTAGCTGACACGGTAGAAGGTGCTGTGCGGTCTCTGTCTGAAGCGACACTGACAAAAATAGAAGCAGTAGTGCACAATATGGCTATGAAGCGTCTGCAGGACGGCCAGTTTGATGAGTGCGACCTCTCGCTACGAGAATTAAGTCAGATAGAGTCGAGCATGTCAAAAACCCTGGCTGCACATTATCACGGCCGAATCGCATATCCAAAAGCCGAAGTAGATCAAAAATAAAAAATAGAAATTCAAAAATATTTACATTTTGATTTTTGATATTTAGTTTTTGATGATAGCCGTTCAAATCACCAAAAATTTCCAGGGCATTAAAGTGTCCCCATCTAAGATTAAAGAACTGGTTAAAGCTATCTGCAATCGGTTTAAGCTTTCAAATGCAACGATTAGTATCGCAATTGTTGACGACGCCCAAATGCGCAAATTAAATGCTCAGTTCACCAACCGTAAATCTACGACCGATTGCTTGAGCTTTGATTTATCTGATGATCAACGCCCGGCATCTGGCAAGTCATTTGAGTTGGTCGTTAACGGCGAATTAGCCCGCAAAGAAGCAGATTCGCGAGGCCACTCCAGTGAAGCTGAATTAGCTCTTTATATAACACATGGCCTACTTCACAACTTAGGATTCGACGATTCCACGCAGAACCAGGCCAAAAAAATGCACAATACTGAAGACGAAATTTTGCAACAGTTCGGTTATGGTTCGGTGTATAATAAAAAAAGATGAATGATGAATATTGAATATCAAATAGCGAATTTCGAAAACTGTCACAATGTTGACCAAGGACATAGCTATCTGCATAAGGGCAATCGATTATTCCGAAACATCCCAGATAGTAATGTTTTTCACCAGAGCAAACGGCAAGATTAGTGCCATCGCCAAAGGCTCCAAACGACCCAAATCGGCATTTGGCGGGCCCATCGAAATATTGACATTCGGCAAAATCGTTTTTTCCGATTCCACCAAAGAAAAACTTGCCACCCTAACTGAATTTGAGCCCGCCTCAGCCTACCCGGGCTTTACGTATCTATCTAGCAACCTTTTCGCTTTCAACTGCTGTCTGTTCGCGGCTGAACTGATAAATAATCTGACAGACGATTACGATCCATATCCGGAACTCTTCGATAGTTTCTTGAAGTTTTTGCAGGATGACAACGAGCATCGATATGTAATGTCACAACTTATACTATTTCAATTAACCTTGCTTAGGGAAATTGGCCTAATGCCCATACTCGATGCCTGTGCAAACTGTAAAACGAGTCACGAGTTACATGCCACGAGCCACGAAATTTATTTCAGCAGTTCTGCTAACGGCCTTATTTGCAGAGATTGCGAGGCAAGTTTTCCTGATAAGATTAGACTAACCAAAAATGCTGCGGCTTGCTTAACTAATTTCAAACAGATTGCCCAATCGCATGAAAGAACGCTGAACGAAATTGAGAAGATTCTAATCACCCACTTTACAGAGCTTCTGGGCCGGCCATTGAAAATGACAAAACAAGTGTTGAAAAACCTAAATAGTCGAAGGTAATATAGTTCAATCAATCCGCCCGTGGCGGACAATAAGATGGCTGGCAAAATAATGATTGCTATAGAAGAATATTTCAAAAGAGGTCTTGAGGACTGGCTGAGAGAGGTTCTTGAGTATAAATATTTTATTATAATGTCTCTGATAATTGTCGCAATCGCCGCTTTTCTGGATTTTTTTTCAGGGACTTACGTCTCTAAGACAAAGGGAGCTTATGTGCCTGATTTGATTTTGGACCATATTGGCCCTATTGATGCAGATTTTTTGTATGTTTACGGCTATCTGGCATTTTGCTTTACTCTATTTTTTTATCCTTTGCTTTTCCACATAAGAACTCTGCATGTTGTAATCAGCCAGTTTAGCTTTTTGGTTATGCTACGATCTGTGTTTATCATTTTTACTCATCTTCAAACACCTATAGATGCAGTACCGTTTGAGTTTCCCTGGATATTCAAGGGGTTAAGTTTTCAAAATGATATGTTTTTTTCGGGGCACACAGCGATTCCTTTTTTAGGGTTTCTCTTGTTCAAAGGAAAAATAAGATATGTCTTTCTCTGTGGTTCAATATTTTTGGGAATCGTTGTGCTGGTTACGCATGGGCATTACAGCATAGATGTTTTTTCTGCCTTTTTCATTACGTATGGTTGTTATAAGATTGGAAATGCTGTGCTCGAGAAAATTGAACTCTACATCAAGGGTTAATGACTTTCATGAATTCCTTTACGGATTGCTCCGTCTTCCAGGGAGGATCAAATCCTCTGAATCCCCTCGATTTTTCAATTGCCTTTCTTAGTTTAAGGTGGTATTGGCTAACATGGTGGAAATATTTTTGTTTTTCATAGTAGTCTGCTAAATATTCCTGTTCAGTTTGGCCAGGTGTTGGCAGAAATAATACTCTCTTTTTATTCAACTCTGCAAGTTCCATAACAGTTGTATAGCCCGGCCGGGCTATTATGAATCTTGCTCGATTCATAATGTTTTGTTGTTGCTCTGTGCTTAGAAAGCTGTAAACATGTGGTGAGCTTGTCGAATCCAACTGAAGGTTGTTGTCTGAGCCCCCCACTCCTGTCTTCCGACAGGAAGACGTGGGGGCGGTGCTGTCCGGATTTCCAGCCGCGATTACGATCTTTCCTTCCAACTGATTCAGTTGGGACATTATCTTTTTCTCAAATATTGTCCTTTGCGGTTCCGGGCCCGATAGCGAAATAAAATAATCTATGTCTTGGGCTAAGTTTGTTTTCGCCAGATGAGAAAGTATCCCAATATACCTTATCTTTTCTCTGCTTATATATCGCAGATTGTGAGATAGTTTACCGGAAAGGTTTTTATCCTCAAAATCAGGCACAATTACATATTTGTATTTTTTCATTCTACCGGCAAGCCACCTCTCGAAAATCCTCTCAGCCCCGAAAGGTGTTTTGAACCTTAATTGATGATTTATCAGATAAGAGTTGTCCGGATTGTCATACACATCGCATCTGCAATCAGAAATTACTATGTCGAACTTTGCATCGATTATTTTTCGCGTTTTTTCTCTGGCATATTTCAAACTCCTTATCATCTTGAGCAATAGAAAAACGAACTTCATCTTAAAGAAAGGTGTTTTGGTGTAGGGCGGATAGACACTGGGAATATCATCGTATGTACATCTGTCTCCAAAATGGTTCACCAGAAGTTTTAAAGCCCGGCCGGTCGATATAATATGCACCTGGTTACTTTTTAGAAGTTCTGTAATTAAAGGTATGTCCCTTGTGGCGTGTCCAATCCCCCAATCAAAAACCCCAAAGGCAATCTTCATAATTGGAGCCACTCGCCATGGCGGGCAGCAAATCTATCCGCCTTTGGCGGACGTTTCGTCAGCGCAAAACAGCTCAGGTTGTTCGGAGTTGGTTTTGGGTTCCCGCTTTGCGGGGTCCCTCTTTTTATGGTATTTCAGGCCTAAATGCTCACAGGCTTGCTTGGTGACTTCTCTTCCTCGCCTGGTGCGACGCACAAAGCCGATCTGCAAAAGATACGGCTCCACCACATCCTCAAGCGTGTCTCTTTCTTCACCGAGTGTAGCCGCAACAGCCTCAATACCTGCCGGCCCGCCCTCATAGACATTGACCAGCGCACGCAGAAAAGCTCTATCTAACTCATCCAGACCCAATGAATCAATTTGCTCCATTTTTAGTGCGCTTTCGACAATTCCGGTACTAAGAACACCTGAGCCTTTAACCTGTGCGTAGTCACGCACTCGTTTTAGCAGTCGATTGGCCACTCGTGGCGTTCCACGGGACCGGCTGGCAATTAGTTCCAGCGTTTCATTCTCGTGCTGCAACTGCAAAAGCTGCGCGGATCTAGCCAAAATTGCTGTCAGCTCCTCGCTATTATAAAAATCCAGGTGATATAACATGCCAAAGCGGCTGCGAAGCGGTGCACTCAACAGGCCCGCTCTCGTGGTCGCGCCAATCAAGGTAAAACGCTTCAGCGGGAAATTGATGGTCTTTGCGTGCAGGCCGCTGTCGACGGTAAAGTCAACCCTGAATTCCTCCATCGCCGGATAAATGAACTCTTCGACCGGCGTGCTGAGCCGGTGAACCTCGTCGATGAAAAGTACGTCGCCAGTGTTTATATTGCTCAAAAGGCCCATCACGTCACCAGCTTTTGTCAAAGCCGGACCCGATGAGCACCGAATCCTTGTCCTCATCTCGTTTGCCACGACGTGAGCCAGCGTGGTCTTGCCCAGGCCTGGTGGCCCGTAAAATAAAATATGCTCCAGCGGCTCAGACCTACCCTTGGCCGCCTCTATGGCTATTTTAATTTTTTCTCTGACATTGCACTGGCCTACACACTCGTCCAGGCTCTTCGGCCGAAGCGAGATGTTGAAAATCTCCTCAGCCTCATTCAGTGCTTGTCCGGTTACGGTTCTGCTTATAGCCATAATGCAAAAATCAGATATCAAAAATCAAAATTGCGGAGTTGCCGCTTTGCGGCAACGATTCCTTAATTTTGCACTTTGCATCTTGCTTTTTGAATTTTTGTTTACACCTCTACACCTTGTTTCAGTCTATACACTAACGGTACAAGAGCCTCAGCCGAGTTTATATCGGGGTGCTTTTCGCAGGCAAGCTCTATCAGTTCCATCGCCTCGTTTCTTTTTTCGCCCCAGGCAATAAGAATTCCCAGAGCCTCAATTTGAAATGGCTTGAATCTCGCCGCTGGCCTGCCTGCCTCAGCTCCAACCGCAAAACTTCTTAATTTGCCCTTTAACTCTGCAATGATTTGATGAGCCATTCTTTTGCCTATGCCATCAAGTGTCAGCAATGTTTTGTCGTCGGCATTCTCTATCGCCGCTGCTATTGTAGCTATCGGAATGCTGAGTGTCCGCAAAGCCTTTTTTATACCTATTCCTTTGACGCTGATAAATTTAGTGAAAAAGTCTCTCTCCTCTGCGCTTAAAAAACCTACCATCCTCGGTATCAGATTACCGCCGCCCGGCGCACCTTCATAATATTCCATAGTGCAAAGGGCGATGTTTGAGCCGATCTTATCTGATAAGGCACTTACGCAATAGCCCGGCAGCATCACTTCATATCCGACCGACCCAACCTGTACCAGGGCGCTGCTGCTGCCGAGCTTCAAAAGTCTTCCCTCAATTTGAGCAATCATATCTTTTGTTTTTTCTGTTTCTCTTTTGGTTTATCCCTTTTAGGTAGCCTTAGAGGTTCGGGCATCTGCGATCTCCACTGTTTGTAGTCTTCTTGGAGTTCCTTGAAGATATTCGGTTTGGCCTCCTTCAGGTCCCTCGCTTCAGCAATATCTAAAGACAGGTCAAAAAGCATTGTATCCTCGCGCATTTTTACAAGCTTGTAGTTTCCTTTTCTTACCGCATAGCGGTTTTCTGCGTAGTCCCAGAAAAGCACCTGGTGAGGCGGCGTTTTTTTCTCACCGGTCAGATATGGAATAAGGTTAGCGCCATCAAGCTTAAGGTCTTGCGGCAGCTTTGCGTCAGCGGCAGCTACAGCAGTTGCGAAGATGTCAAGGCAAATAACCGGCTGGTCGTAAACCTGCCCGGCACTGAGCCGGCCTGGCCAACGGATCATAAACGGTACGCGTATGCCGCCTTCAAACAGCGTGCCTTTTCTGTCGCGCAGGGGTCCGTTGTCCGAGGCGTTATTGGTAGCACCGCCATTATCGTTGATGAAGAAAAGCAGCGTATCCTCTTCCAGCCCTAATTGACGCAGTTGTGTAAGAAGTTTGCCGATGCCCTCATCCAGGGCAGCGAGCATGCCGGCATATATCCGGCGATTCTTGTCGGTAATATCCGCAAAACTGTCGCGATGTCGCTGCGATGCCTGCATCGGTGCGTGCACAGCGTTGTAAGTAAGATACAGGAAAAACGGCCCACGCTGATGCCGCTGGATAAACGAGATAGCCTCGCGTGTGAAGGCGTCGGTAAGATACTCTTTCTCATCAAAAGGCTCAGTTCCACGCAAAATGGGATCGGTCGAATTCAGTTGCGGGTCAATATAAGAGTGAGCTCCGCCAAGAAAGCCGAAAAATTCGTCAAAACCGCGTTTGCAAGGATGGAAATCCGGGCCTGCGCCCAGATGCCATTTCCCGACCGCGCCTGTGGCGTACCCGGAGGCTTTCAGAATATCGGCGATTGTTTTCTCGGTTGTCGGCAGTCCGACTCTTGAATCAGCGTTTGTGTAATAACCAAATCGCTGCTGATAGCGGCCAGTTATCAGTCCAGCACGAGTCGGGCTGCAAACTGGACAGGAGACATATCCGCTGGTAAAGCGAACTCCCTTTGCTGCGATGCTATCGATTTGCGGCGTTGGGATTTCCTTGCCGCCGTAACAACCAAGGTCAGCGTATCCCATGTCGTCGCTGACAATAACAATAATATTCGGCCGCTTACTGCTTGCACTCTTTGCCGGCGCAGCTCTGCCGGCCGCGAAGTCCGGAAGAATTGAAGCTACTGTGCCCAAACCCACACTTTTTAAGAAATCACGTCTTCTCATTTCTGTTTATCCTCCTATAGTTTAGTTGAAGTTCATTCGCGCAGCACAATGCCGCCGCTATAGCATCGGCGACATCAGCCGGTTCCGGAAGCTGCGGCAGAAACAAAATTGTTTGAATGGTTCTTTGCACCTGCTCCTTTGATGCCCTGCCGTTGCCGGTCAGCGACTTTTTTATACGGGTGGCATTGAAACTTTTTACCTCGATACCAGCCTGTGCACATCGCTGCAATATAACGCCCCTTGCATGTCCCATTAATATCGCTGTCCTGGGATGTGTGTAGTGCGAATACAATTGCTCCACCGCAACAATCTCAGGCCTGAACTTTTCTAACAGCAAATCCATATCCTCAGCAATTTGGTTCAGCTTCGCCTCGATTGCCAAGCCTGATGTGCGGATTGTACCTGCTTCGATGAGCACACTTGTATCGTCGGTGTTCTCTAAACAAGCATATCCACAAACCTGCAGGCCCGGATCAATGCCGAGTATCCTCACTTCAGCCTCCAGATAGTTCCCTCCGGCTTATCTTCCAGCACAATACCAATTCTGTCAAGGTCAGCCCGAGTAGCATCTGCTGCCAGAAAATCTTTTCGTTCGCGCGCTTCGTTACGCCGCTCAATATGAGCTTTTAGGAATTCTGCTAAGGTAATGTCATCGTATCTCTCTCTTACAATACCCAGACAATCCCCACCCAACCATCTGAACAAACTATCTACTTCGTCAAGGGTAGCTTTTGTCGCACCGCCCCGCGCAAGGATACTGTCTGCCAACCGAACCAATTCAAATAAAACTGAAAGTGCAACAGCAGTATTCAGGTCATCATTCATTGCCGCGTCGAATCTTTGCTTTACCTGTTTTAATTCCTCCGCGATCTTCTGGTCAATTTTACCGTCAGGAGCAGAGTTCCACATTTGTCTTACTTTTATAACCGTATCAGTTATTTTTCTGTGGCCACTCTGAGCCGCGAAAAGAGCAGCATCAGAGAAATCCAGAGGGCTTCTGTAATGGCTGGTCAAAATTAATTGTCTCACCGCCAGCGGGTCATAAGCTCTTGTTAATCTTTCGTGCGCACCGGAAAAGGCCTGTTTAAGCGTGATAAAGTTATTCAGGCTTTTGCCCATTTTTTGGCCGTCAACGGTGACCATATTGTTGTGAATCCAGTATCGCACAAATGGCACGCCGTTGGCAGCCTCAGCCTGGGCGATTTCGCACTCGTGATGAGGGAATTGGTTTTCCAGTCCGCCGCCGTGAATATCGAAGGGCTGGCCCAGATATTTGGTGCTCATTACCGAGCATTCCAGATGCCAGCCGGGAAAACCCATCCCCCACGGACTTGGCCACTGCATGATGTGGCTCGGCTCAGCTTTTTTCCAAAGTGCAAAATCGACCGGATTCTTTTTATCTGGGGACACCTCTACACGGACACCGGCTAACATTTCGTCAATATTTCTGCCGGAAAGTTTTCCATAGTTCTTAAACTTAGACACATCAAAATAAACCGAGCCGTTAGCCTCATAAGCATAGCCTTTTTCCAAAAGTGTTTTTACCAGCTCTATCTGCTCGGTTATATGGCCGCTGGCTCGCGGGCTGATGTCGGGCCGAACGCAGTTGAGTTTGTCCATATCTTCAAAGTAACTGCGAGTGTAGTATTCCGCCAGCGCCATCGGATGCTTCTTTTCTCTTTTTGCTGCTTGGGCAACCTTATCTTCACCTTCATCCGCATCGTCGGTCAGATGGCCGACGTCGGTTATATTCTGCACGTAAGTGACACTGTAATCAAGATAGCGAAGATAGCGAACCAGGACATCAAAGCTTACATAACTTTTTGCGTGTCCCAGATGAGCGTGTCCATACACGGTCGGCCCGCAGACGTATATCCCAACCTTGCCCTTTTGCAGAGGCTTAAATTCTTCCTTTCTTCTTGTCAGACTGTTGTAAAGCTGCAGCGACATATCCTTGTTTTTTATTTTTGCCTTTTCTTCACAGTGTTCTTTTTGGTTTCTTTCTCAAAAGCGCTATTGCTGTGGCAGCCATCGCCTGGCCAGCCCCTACGTCGCCGAGTGTTTCGTTTGTTTTGGCCTTTACGTTCACCGCGGTAAAATCGATCCCTAATAGCCCGGCAATGCACCTTTTTATTTGTCCTTTGATCGGCTCAAGCCGCGGCTGCTCAGCATATATTATCAAATCAATATTGACCACTTCCCATTTTTTCTCTTCGAGCCGTTCTTTTACAATAAGTACAAGCTCTTTGCTGTCGGCATCTTTCCAGTGTGGGTCCGTATCAGGAAACAATGTCCCTATATCACCCATTCCGCTGGCTCCGAGCAGGGCATCAATGACCGCATGTAAGCCCACATCGCCATCGCTGTGGCCGGCCAATCCAGCGGGGTACGGCACATAAACGCCGCCCAGCATCAGCTTTCTGCCCTCAACTACCTTGTGTATATCAGTGCCGATACCGCTTCGATATTCAGCTTTTGGCTGCTCAATCACAATTGTCCCTTTGTGCTGGGGACATCCGTCCCGACAATTTTGACCGCTTCTGTCAGAGCTTGGCCGAGTGCCTTGAAAATCGCCTCAGCTATATGATGGCTGTTTATGCCATAGGGCACATTTATATGCAGATTAAATTTGCCGGTATTTGAAAAGCTGCGCAGCAACTCCTGCAGGCACTGGACATCAAAATCACCGATTTTATCCGTTCGATACTCAACGTTATACACGCAGTTTGGCCGACCAGACAAATCCACAGACACATTTGCCAGAGCATCCTCCATCGGCACAGAACTATAGCCGTATCTGGCAATCCCTTTCTTATCGCCAAGGGCTTTGGTCAAACATTCGCCAAGGCATATTGCAATATCTTCAACCGTATGGTGCGCATCGACATTCAAATCACCCTTAGCTTTGACGACTAAATCCATCTTGCTATGCTTGCTCAGATGACTGAGCATGTGGTCTAAAAAGCCGATGCCGGTATCAATTTCATATTTACCGACACCATCCAGATTAAGCTCGCATTTAATGTCGGTTTCTTTTGTTTGCCTGTGAATTTTAGCCGTTCTTTCTTCCATAAGAATATTCTTATCCTGATAAGATTTCCTTCAAAGCAGAAAGCAGTTTATGATTTTGTTCCTTCGTCCCGACCGTTATTCTCAATTTATCATCAACTCCGGGCAAGTCAAAGTATCTGACGTAAATATTGCGCTGTACCAGTTTATCATAAATTTCACTGGCTTGGCAGTTTTTACTTTTGGCCAGCACAAAATTCGCAGAACTATTTGTTACTTCAAAGGAAAGTAACCGCAATTGCTCGATCAATTCTTCGCGGTTCTTCTTTAGTTTTTCGGCGTTTTCTTTGAAATATTGCTGATCTTTTATCGCTGCCGTGGCGACGGCAATAGAAACCGCATCGACATTGTAGGAGTCCTTGACCTTCATTAGGCCTGCAATTAAAGAAGGCTTCGCAATCGCATAGCCAAACCGCAGTCCTGCCAGGGAGTAACCTTTGCTCATCGACCGAAGTATGATAACATTATCAAAATCCTTAACCAGCGCCGCACAATTGGCTTCTGCAAAATCCACGTAGGCTTCATCAATCAATAATACACCTGCCAATTCGTCTGCCAGTGAGGCTAACTCGTCAACACTTACAAAGCTGCCGGTCGGAGCATTTGGATTGCACACAATAGTCAAAGCCGCACCGGTTCCAGCTAATTTGGCTGGCAGATTAAATTCGTTATCAAACGGGACTTCGATTGCCTTGCAATTTTGTAGATTGGCCAACACAGGATATAGTGAATACGTAGGAACAGGATACGCAACAGGGCGATTTTCATCGCAAAACGCCCGGAAAGCCATACTCAATAACTCGTCGCCGCCGTTGCAGCACATAATATACTCTGGCTGCACACTGTTGATTTCCGCTGCCGCCTGCCGGAATGTGTTTCCCAGCGGGTCTGGATATCGGCGAAGCCCCTCTGGGGTTATTTCGGCCAGCACCTTCATTACCTGCGGCGACGGCGGATAGGGATTCTCATTGGTGTTCAGTTTCACCACGTCAGTTTGGTTCGGCTGAAAGCCCGGCTCATAACCTTCGGCCTTCTCAATGTTTTCTCGAAAATAACCCATTGTCTGCTCCAGAACCAATTCCAACCTCAGATTATAAGAACATTTCCAAAGAAGTGAAGGACAATTTCTCAGGTGTTGTTCTTATTTAATTTATGTTTTTAGCCTTGTGCAATTCAAATAACCAATATTAGAATGGGAAGTAATCTTTACGGACATAGCGCAATTGTAAAGGAGCCATTTATGGACGAGTCAAATACCGCCCCAGAAAAAATGGACAAACAGATCAAAAAAACAAGTCGTCTTGCAATCGCTTCATTAGTTGCCAGCTTTTTTGCGCTGCTTGGATTCTTATTCTGTTTCTATTGCGAAGGAAATCTTCCGCGTCCTTTCTACGTGTCATCATTGATTAGAGTTACTGTGTTGTGTATTATTGTTCTTGCATTGTGTATCATTGCTCTTATTG
>Ga0315296_10001546_pt1 | contig 20098 bp, 23 predicted proteins | sample YL17G14_18_MG_FD_203921 | JGI IMG/M metagenome (GOLD analysis project Ga0315296, IMG submission 203921) | Sediment microbial communities from Yellowstone Lake, YNP, Wyoming, USA - YL17G14_18 | ecosystem: Environmental > Aquatic > Freshwater > Lake > Sediment | place: USA: Wyoming | collected...
CTGAGCTAACGGCCCACAGATCTACGCGCCTGAGAGGATTCGAACCTCCGACCCTCGGCTCCGGAGGCCGATGCTCTAATCCACTGAGCTACAGGCGCAATCACTTTTAACTCCAATTTTGCACAGCAAAATTAACTGGGGTGAGTGAGGGGACTTGAACCCCCAACACCTGGAGCCACAGTCCAGTGCTCTAACCGTTGAGCTACACTCACCATTAAAACAGTTATCAGTTAATAGTGTTCAGTTATTAGTAAAACAAAAATACATAGTTCAGTCAACATGAACTAAATACTGATAATTCCTCACAAACAATTACAAATTTCACTATGCGAAATTTGTATGGCGCGCCTGAAGGGATTCGAACCCCTGACCTACTGCTTAGAAGGCAGTTGCTCTATCCTAACTGAGCTACAGGCGCAATAAATAGTAATCGGTGAACGAATGAATTAGAAAATTAGTATAAAGGATTTTCTCCGTTTAGTAAAGAAGCCGAGGCAGTTCTTTGAGGCTGTCTATTATATAATCAGCATTCATCAGAAGATATCTTTGTTTATAGCCATAAGTAACAGCAATCGTTTTTATCCCAGCCTTTTTCCCTGCTTCTATGTCGTAGTTGCTATCGCCAACTATTACGGATTCATCAGGTTCTGCACCGAGTCTTGAAAGAGCATACTTAACAGGAAGAGCAGAAGGCTTTTTCTCAGAAGTCGTGTCACTCCCGACAACGAGATCAAAGTATTTAAGAAGGTTGATTTTATCAAGAAGCCTTATGGACAGAAATTCTCTTTTATTGGATATAACCGCCTTTTTGAAGCCATCGAGCCTTTCAAGTGTTTCTCTGACATGCGGGTAGATACTGGTATAATCGATGAGATGCTCTGAGTAGTAATCAAGGAACCTTTTTATTGCCACATCTTTTACTTGAGATTTTTCATTTTCAAGTAATCCCTCTACAAGTCTTGTGATGCCTTCCCCGACCATCTTTATTGTATCCTCCACTGTCAGGATTTTCAGACTGTAAGGTTTTATGGCGTAGTTCAGGGCATTTGTGATGTCTCTGCTTGTGTCAACGAGTGTACCGTCAAGATCGAATAGTATTAGTTTAATCGGCATAAAAAATTATAGTGCAACTTTATACAGGTGAACTCAAATCTTCTTATTACATTTTTATGTCCGGATATCAGTTTACCTAAATTAAAAGTATGTAATCAGCTATCTCTTTCTTAAGATGTTCATCATCATAAGCAGTAGCTACCAGAACGTCTGATATTGATTTTCCCTTTCTGCTCAGTTTTTGTTTTACCCTTTCTGGTATCCCCAGCCCATATTCAATATGTCCCCTGCCGACTATAACAATCAATGGAGTTCCCACAGGCTCAGTTATTAAATAATATGCTATGGTTTCTGCCATCATTTCATCTTTAATTGATTGGGCAAGGATGAAGTTCTTTTCGGTTATCTCTTCATGTGGATGTTTTTTATAAATACTGCCGATAGCCTTTTTGTATTCTTTGCTGCAATTTTTTATTTCTCTGCTCTTCAGGTGAAAAATTTTGAGTACCTCTCTGTCTAATCCATACCTTGCAACACCCGCAGCAATATTCCTCGGGATAGTAAGAGCAATAACCTTCAGTCTTTTTTTTGCAGCAATTTCGATGAGGTTTATATAGTGGTTTAAATCGAATCCCTCCGGACTCATATCATAGAGACTTATAAAAAGCTCAAAGGGTATGACCCGTGAGATATAGTAATCGAGGAGCTTCTGCTGAAGCACATTGAATATCTCAAGACCGATGGCTGGATGAATTCCTTTACGTAAAAGCCCTGAAACTAAATCCATCTGAAAAGATATGACCTCTGGAATCTGATGAAACTCTCCCACATAAATGATATCCTTCTTTTTTAATGTTTCCAGGAGAACATTAAAATCTACACGTTTGTTTTTCTTTGCATCTAAAATTCTGTAGTTCATATATCTATAGTTTATCTTAATCTTTATTTTTTTGATGAGATGGTTGGAGTTTGACAGGCAGAAGGACTTATTCTATTATTGATGGAGAAGGAGAGTGAACTGGCTATGGTAGTGTTACAGGTGTGAAGATGTGAGATGAAATATGATAAACAATGAAAATATTAAACAATTTGTGACGCAAACCCTGGGTTGTGCATGTCCTGAGGAAGTTTTTCAATACATCGATTGCCAGAATAATATTAAATTGAATGATGATATTCTATTACACAATAAAATAAACATAGGTAATAGACTGCTGATTTATGTCGTCGAAATGAACAATCCCAGTTTTATAAAAATCAATTTACCACTACTTATTGAAAAAGGAAAAAAAGAGAGAGACAGTTCAGGATTTAATAGATTTCGCCTTGTTGTGGTAACTGATAGAGTGGAACAAATAAAACAAGTTGCAGATAGCGTATTTAAAAACCTGAAAGATAAAGATGAAAAAATTCATTTGCATATAATTCACAAAAATGAAATCGCCCTATTTTGAATTTGAAAATTAAAAATTATCCAAATTTTCTAATCCGGATTATTCATGAGCTATGTATGAATCAGGCAGGACATAGTATTTGAAATGACCATGAGACCATTAAAAATATTCTTTCCCGGCATAGGCGGGAGTGGCATGTCTGCAATGGCTCATTTTATGGCTGATAAAGGCAATATAATCGTAGGTTCTGACAGGTCTTTTGACAGGAATCCTGATCATCCTTTGTGTAAATTATTAAAAATGAAAGGAATTACCATTGTGCCTCAAGATGGCAATGGTATTGATAAATCTTTTGATTTTGCGGTTTTCAGTACTGCTGTAGAAGCTGACCAGGTAGAGATTTTGAAGGCAATGTCCCTCAGGGTTCCAATAAAGACAAGACCAGAATATCTTGCAAAAATAATATCATCATTTAGGACAATAGCCATAGCAGGCACGAGCGGGAAATCGACTGCCTCGGGGTTGCTTGCATTTTTAATGCACAGACTGGGATTAGGTCCAAATTTTATTGGGGGAGGCAGGGTTAAACAATTTAAAACAGGGTTAAATTCGGGCAATTCCCTTACGGGAGGTTCTGATTATCTTGTTGTTGAGGCTTGCGAATCAGATGGCACTATTGTTCATTACAGACCAGAGCATTCAATAATTTTAAGCCTTAGCCTTGATCACCATACCGTCGACAGAACCGCAGAAATGTTTGAAGTACTTATAAAAAATACAGAAGACATGGTCATTATAAATGCTGATGATGAAAATCTCAGAAAGATTCATATCAAAGATGCAATTACCTTTTCTATAGATAGTCCATCAGATTATGTTGCGACTGATATTGTTTACAAACCATTCAGCACAGATTTCTCATTAAATAACACAGGATTTAGCCTTTCACTTCCGGGAAAATATAATCTCTATAATGCCCTTTCATGTATAGCCATTCTTTCTGAAATGGGAATATCACATAAAGAAATTGCAGAGGTGCTGAATGAATTTAAGGGAATTGAAAGACGCTTTGATATTTACCTGAAGGACGGAGAAAAGCTTGTCATTGATGACTATGCCCACAATCCTCATAAAATCTCGTCTCTTATGCAGACAATAAAACCTGTCAAAGAAAGTATCTGTTATATATTCCAGCCACATGGCTTTGCCCCAACAAGGATGATGAAGAAAGAGTATAGTGAAACTTTCACAAAAAATCTTCGTGATTCAGACCATCTTATACTCCTGCCCATATATTACGCTGGAGGTACTGTCAGTAAAGACATTTCAAGTGATGATCTTGTAGTGAGAATCAGGGCTGAAGGAAAATCTGTTGAGGTTGTTGCTGATAGAGAGGTTATTTTACAAAGATTGCATGAATGGAATAATTATGTCATCTTTGGTGCAAGGGACGATACCCTTGCTGATTTTGCAAGAGAGATAGCTGAAATGCTTATCAAGCGCTCATGATACAAAAAGTCTGAATAAGTTATTATAACTATTTATGAATGTTCTTCTGGTCAATCCCAACAGATATAAGTCTCCTCCGGTCCCTCCAATAGGACTTGAATGCATATCTGCATGCCTTGAGAAGGAAGGGCATAAAGCTGAAATTATTGATCTCTGTTTTTCTGAAGATTTATATAAAGACATGGATAATGCAGTACTATCCTTCAGTCCTGATATTGTGGGCATAACAGTGAGAAATGTGGACACTGTCCTTTATCACACGAATGAATTTTTTCTTGATGAGATAAAAGATATTGCGAATCATGTAAAGTCAAAATATGGTCTCAAAGTCATTTTAGGTGGAACAGGTGTTTTAACAAATCCAGAAGGAATTCTCGACTATCTGAATGCCGATTTTGCCATAGCAGGTCCTGCTGAAAATGAGATGATTGAGGTGTTGAAAGAGATTCAAAATTCAGAGAATACAAGAAAGATTTATCATGGAACGTACAGATTGAATAGTTCATGTCCACGAAAGCCTTTTAAGATAGACTATAAGAAATATTGTGATGCTGGTGGAATTGCTGGTTTTGAGACCCACAAGGGGTGCAGTTCTTCCTGTGTGTATTGTCTTGAGGCGCATTCAAGAGTCTCATTCAAAAATGTCGAAGACGTTATGGAAGAAATAAAAAGATTTGTTGATAGTGGATACAATCATTTCCATTTATGCGACTCTGAGTTCAATGAAAGCCTTGAGTATTCAGACGAATTCTGTACTGCGTTAAAAAATGAAAGATTAGATATCAAATGGGCTGTGTACATGAAGCCTGCGAATTTCAATAGAAAGTTGTTTAAATTGTTAAAAGATACCGGGGTTTATCTCATAACACTCACTGTGGATTCCTGGCAGAAATGCCCTGAATACTGGTCAGATGTCGAAAGATTTATATTCAGTACGAAATTATGGGGAATAAAAACAGCAGTAGATTTTCTCACAGGATTCCCTTATGAGGATGAAGATAAAGTATTAGAATATCTTGATCTGCTCCGAAGAATCCAACCAGACAGTGTAGGGGTAAATACCTATATCAGACTTTATAAATCGCTCCAGATAACCCAGATTATTATGAATGACAAGAAATTAAAGGATAATCTTTTAGGTAATGTAGACGACAAGACATTAGTGAAACCGGTTTTCTATAATCATATCAATTCAGAAAAACTCAGTGAGTTGATAAAGGGAGATACGCTCTTCAGAATAGAAGGGTTAGAAAAGGGAGTTAACTACAGCAGGATAATAACAGAAGCAATACCTCAATAAAAGTATGAGAGAAATAATCTACAAACCAATAGGCATAATCCATTCTCCTTTTAAAGATGTAAAAGGAATGCCCATACAAACAACTGCTGCTCAGGGTATTGCAGGAACTATAGAAATCGAACCTGATTATGCTGGTGGTCTCAAGGATATTGAAGGATTTTCCCACATCATCTTGATTTACCATTTTCATCTCTCTGAAGGGTACTCATTAGAGGTGAAACCGTTTGTGGATGATCACCTCCACGGTGTCTTTGCAACAAGGGCACCCAGACGTCCAAATCCAATAGGTTTGTCTGTAGTCAGGCTTGTAAAGGTTGAAGGTTCTATACTTCATATTGAAGATGTAGATATTGTGGATGGCACACCATTACTGGATATAAAACCATATGTTCCAGAATTCGATGTCAAGGAAGGTGAGAGAACAGGTTGGCTTTCAGAAAAAGCAAATAAGATACACGACGTGAAATCAGATGAGAGGTTTAAATGACTGGTATTTCTTTTCTTTAGCACACAATGTGTTATAATATTGTATGAGCATAATTGCTAAGAAAATTGGTAACAGAGAATACGCATATCTTGTAGTGAGGGAAGGGAAGAAGGTAGTCCATAAATACCTTGGTTCCATAGATAATCCTAAAATAGTTAAATTAATTTCAGACCGAAAAATATCAACAACTGTTCCAGAAAACATTTTCCGTCTCTTCTGGGATACAAGTCCGGAGAACGTCCACCTTAAAAGAAATGCACGATACATTATAGAAAGGGTATTAGATTACGGTGATATTGATGCGCTGTCATGGCTGCAGAGGGTGTATACCGCACAGACTATCATTGACGTCCTGAGTCTGAGCAGAAACATCTCTGAAAAGTCACGAAATTTCTGGAAGATATGGTTCGGGGTTTCAGATGCATAAGGAGTGTTTCCCAGAAGAAGGCTGGCAGGTCTTACGAGCACTTAAGAAAATGCTCTTAAAGCACCATGCAATACTGGCAGGAGGCACTGCATTAGCACTCCACATAGGCCACAGGATATCAGCAGATTTAGACTTTTTTACCAATGAAGAGTTTCATATTGAATCTGTTATTTCAGCAATAAGAAAAACAAAGCTGCCCTTTCGTATTATTTCAGAGGAAGAAGGATCACTGATTACAGAAGTAAAAGCCATAAAAATTTCACTTCTCAAGTACGATTATCCTTTTTCAGACAAAACAATTACTTGTGAAGGTATTAAAATTGCAGGGGTTTTAGACATTGCCTCGATGAAAATTATAGCCATCAGCCAGAGAGGAACAAAAAGAGATTTTGTAGATCTCTATTTCATTTTACAGGACATTCCTTTCCACAAAATAGCTGACTATATGGTAAAGCGGTTCGGGAAGGAGAGGTTGAATCCTGTTCACATAGGAAAATCACTCGTGTATTTTTCAGATGCAGAATCGAATCCCGAGCCCGGGTATATAAAAGGCAAGGCTCAGAACTGGGATAAGATAAAAAAGTTTTTCAAAGGACATGTCAAACAATTTATCTTTGATTTGGACACGGCGTTGTGAGGTCGGATGTCAATCTGCTTTCCGAAATCAATTGGAACGGGTGTCCGAAATCAATTGGAGTTTCCAAAAGATGATAAGGTATAGATATATTTCAGAAGGAGAACCATAAAAATTGTGAAAAGAAGAATAGTTTTAAACTATAATGAATAAAAAGCTGGTGAAATATGGAAAAAAAAGAAGAATTTAAAAAATTAATGGCAGAAATAGGCGATGCCGTTGTTAAAGAAAATGAGAAATCAGACGGTTCAGAATTTACAATTCCTCTCATCACAAAAAACATTTTATATATGCTCATAAATCTTAGCCAGCAAATTGAAGAGCAAACCGGACATTTTAACAAGTTGGAAGAGCAAGTAAAAAAAGTTGAAGAAAAATTTAAACTCTTGATTAAAGAATTAGAAAAGTTAGGATACCTCAATATAAAAGAAAGAAGAAGTCTTCTGAGGAGAAATATCCTTACTCAAGAGGCATTGATTAATCTTTTGGAGAAGAGGGGATTAGTTAAAAAAAAGGAAGTGATTGAAGAAATAAATAGACTGAGAAAAGCTTATTACAAAGCCGCCCAAACCAAATGAGCATTGTCCTCTTCAAAGAGTATATCCTGCCTTTTATTTATTCGATTTATGAATGATATGGGTGAGGAGGAGTTATGCCAGAGAAGAAATGTCGGTACTGCGAAGCGATGATCCCAAAGGATACAACGATATGTCCGGATTGCAAAAGAAAAGTAAAAGATAAATTTATCGAGAAATTCGTAGATGGATTCTTTTTTGCAACATTTGGCGGTGTCGCTTTTTTGATAAAACGCATTCTCAATAAATTGAACGAGAAGAAATGATGATTTGTTATGGCTTACTCAATGACGTTCCACTTTTATACATAAACTCGAGCTGGCTTGTTTCGGCAGGATCCCAGATAGGTCCTATTCCTTTTCTTGGAAGTATCTTAAATCTTCTTTTTTGACCCTTTCCATATTTAAGAATATAATTTACCGTAACGCTTGCCAGTCCCGGACTATTATGCTCTTTGCTGAGATGTCCTAACCAGAACTCAGTCTGCGGATTTGGGTGGTTAAGGATTATATTTCCTACTACCTCATTGGAGAGGTGACCAGAACACATAATTCTTTTCTTCAGTGTATCAGGATATTTTCCCTGAAGAAGAGAAAAATCATCGTAGTTCGAATCAATGATCACTAAGTCTGCATCAGCCATCTCTTTTTTGCTCTCTTCTACTATTCTACCGGAATCCATGAGATACACAACTTTATGTTTCCCGTACATAATGGTAAAACCAACAGGCTCAGCAGCGTCATGGTACACAGGAAATGATTTTATGTTCGTCTTCCCTATCTGAAAAAGTTCACCAGTAATAAATATTTCTGTCTCTACCCCGAGATTTTTAATAGCATTATTCAGATTTTTAAATGTTGGGGCATTTGCATAGATAGTAATTGGAAATTTTTTGCTAAAGGTACGGATGCCTGTAGTATGGTCACCATGCTCGTGGGAGAGTAACACTGTGGATGGCATTGAAGAGACCTTGAGAAATCTCAACTTTCGCATAAGATCTCGAAAACATATACCAAGGTCTATAAAAAAACTTTCCTCTTTTGTCACTATTAAAAAACAATTACCTTCTGAACTACTTCCTAAAGATACTATCCGAAACTCGGTCATGGGGCAATATACCTTCCAAATCCTTTCCGCCTGAGCCCAGCATCCTTTTAAAGGATAGGGCATTTCTTAAGGCAAAACCAGCGTGGCAATTGTTAAAGAAAGTGTAGACCCTCTGTGCCTTTGAGCCCATCTTCTCTGCTTCTGGTACGAACTGTTTTAATTCTTCATCTGAGTAAAGGTAGTTATATCTTTCGGAAACAGGTGAGTTGAACCAGTGTGGATTTCTCCCATGAAACCTCATATACCCAAAAGAGGAAGTAACCTTATTTATGAAGGGCATGAGAGAATGCATGTAAACTCTTTTCGATATCCTCTTTTGTCGGGAGCGTCTCGAGCCTGTTGTCAAAAGGATCATGGGTCATTCCTTTATACCCCTTCACCACAAATTCAAAGTCTTCTGGAACCTTATCACTCATAATTTCCATATGTCCTGAACTTGGAAGAGCATAATAGGTAAAATTGATCTCAACCGTATCAAATTGAAGGGTATAGGCGTAATACGATAACATCTCCTTATTTGACAATCTTGCAGGATACACGGTCCCTTTCCAGTCAGGGAAGGAAAATCCTGATGTGCCTATCTTTATCATTTTACGTCATTGATGATTGTATACATTGAAAGAGGAAATAGTTCAATCATAGTATAAGATACCATAAGCACCAATATCATATATGAAATGAAAAGTGCTCATTATCTACGCCTCAACAGACAGTGTCCTGCAGAATTCATGACACACTATCCAAAAAACCTCAAGTATGGTAGATTTAAACAAGGAGATACAATTGTCGAAGAGTTATGCAATATGCCATTTCTGTGGGAAACGTGTGGAATACACTGAATGTTCTGACGAAGAGACTGCACCAGAGGATGCACGTTGCGAAATATTAAAAGGCTGGCTTTTAGTGAGGCAATGGAAGGGAATTGGATTAATTGACGATTATGATTTTTGTTCTCTTGATTGCCTTCAAAAGTGGGTAGTGAGCCAGCTCCCAAAAATCCCTGAAGAATACCTGAGAGCTTTTGATGAGGATAAGGATAAATAGATTGGAAGTGTGATTGAATTTATATTCTGGAAAGACCCTCCAACAACGAATAATTTACATTATTAACTTTATATGTGCATGCGGTAAAATATACTTAAGCATATTATTAAAGGAGGTGTACTATGGCAAAGGCAAAGAAGGCACTCGCTCCATTCAGAGTTGGGGTCAAAGAGGAAGAGGTTATTTCTGTAGAGATGCCAAACAAGGCGGGAGAGCTTCAGAAGGTTGCAAAAAAGATTGCAAATGCAAGAATTGACATTCACTATATGTATGGAACTGCCGGGGCTGGCAAAACGTCGATCTGTGTGTTTAAAACATCGGATGATAAACAAGCAATCAAAATGATCAATAAATGGTAAACAGCATACAGTAGGTAGTAAACAGGGAAGATGAGCATTGAAACCTCAGCAGCTGAAACATATTGTCTTCATCTCGAGAAAAGGGTAGTCGAGAGGGTAAGTAGAGGCGTCCATTTTGATAAAAGGCCTGATCTTGTTCTCTGGGTATGCCACTTCCCTCTGCATTCTTTATCAGGTATACAGTGTCCTGTTATTGCTCATGGCGATCGCTGCCCGCATAATGGCCCTTTCTGCAATAACTGAAATAGAAATATTTCAGACTCTCCAGCGAGCCCTTTTCTCCCTGTGGTCTTCCACTTCTTTTCTTTTCGTCTCAAAACCTTTTTCCCCCATCATGCCATAGGTGAGATTTTTACCTTCTTCAACGCCTGGTTGGTTGAAAGGGTTTATCCCGTAAAGTAATCCTGTAAAGGCAGTTGCAAGTTCTAAGAAATGGAATAACTGGCCCATATGATATGCATCGATGGAAGGTAAAGTAATTGTCATGCTTGGTCTTCCAGCCTTTGCCAGAGCAAGTTCTGTAGCTTCCTCTTCTGCCTTTATAAGCTCTGATAGTATATGTCCTGAAAGATAGCTCAGCCCTTCCATATTCTGAAATACATCGGGTATTTGCATATCAACGCTGTAATCATTAATCCTGATAAATATGAGTACCTTATCCTGAGGCCCCTCAATCCAGAGCTGGAGCTGTGAGTGCTGGTCTGTCGAGCCTACAGAGGGATATGGAGTAAGACCCATCCCTTGCTTTCCAAGACTTTCAGCCCAGAGCTGGCAGAACCATTCAGTGAATGGTTTCAGGCCATCTGCATATGCCATCATTACATTAACAGTCCTGTGTTTTTCTCTATCCATGAGATAAAGGAGTGTCCCGAAGAGATATGCAGGGTTTTTCCATAACTCGGCGTCAGAACATTTTTTCTGGATATCCTTTGCACCCATAAGCAGTTCCTCAGAATCAATGCCGATAACTTCTGAGAGCAATAGCCCAACAGGGCTCAACACAGAATATCTCCCCACAACACCCTGAGGTATAGCAAGAGACTTCAGGCCTTCCTCATTCACAATCTTTCTGAGATTTCCTTTCTCAGGATCTGTTGTCGCTATAAATCTTTTTGATGCATCTCTCCCAAGTACCTTCTTCATCTCATCCCATACAATCATGAAAGCTGCTGCTGTCTCTGCAGTACTCCCTGACTTTGATATTACATTCACAGAAGTGGTCTTTAAATCAATTATAGTAAGCATCTGTTGTAATGTCTTTGGGTCAACATTGTCATAAATAAATACCTTTGGTATTTTCTGGAGGTTATGGAAGGGACTCAGTGCCTCTAAAATTGCCCTCGGGCCAAGAGCAGATCCACCAATACCTAAAATCAGGAAATTCTCTGATTCTGTTCTGACCTCTTGTGCGATCTTTTTTATCTCAGAGGTATCCTGAGAAATAAGGTCTATGAATGAGAGTTCTGGCCAGAGCCTGTCTTGTATTTGTTTATGTGCTTCTTCTCCTTTTCTTCTGAAATCTTCTATGATGCTTTCCGGGAGTCCACTGACACCAATAACTCCCTCCATCATATTCGAGAAATTAAGCTCTATCATTCTATCCCCGTTCAGACATGAATTAACCCTTGACGCAGAGAAGCAAGCTCCTTGATCATAACTCCTTTGCTGCCCTTAGACTCTCTTTTACAAAGAAGATGAAAAAAACAGTGAAGCCAATAAGGATGCCAAGGGGATTTATTAAATCGAAAAAAAAGAGGATACCAAGGACACAGGCGATGATGATGAGCCTCGTAAAACTGCCGAAAATGAGCCTTCCCTTTGGCGCCTGTTGGTAAGTTACAACGAGCCCTTCGATTCCCCTTGCAAGACCTTTGAGATTCAAGATGCCAATAAGGCCTCCTAAGAAAATACTTATCGGGAGCCTCTTCCACTCGATAAATGCCGAAAGAATTGAGAGAGGTATAAGGACAATAACTGTCTGTTTACTGGTCTTTTTTATCAGATTCATCTTCTGTTTTTATTGATTTCATTGCCATCCTGAAAAGGTCTCTAAAGCCGGCGATAATGCCGAATATAAAAAAGATGACCATGAGCCAGGGAAAGGTTTGGATACCGAACCACTTATCCATGGCATAATCAAGACCATATCCAACGGCAAGCCCTATAAATGTCGCAAAAACAAGCTGAAGCCCTACCATGCTTGCATCGAGGATCATCTTGAATAATGATTTTTGTTTTCCTAACATAGAATAATCTACCATAGAACGAAGACAAATTTGTGGGTTATAACTCTTTGAGGGACTCGTAAGCAGCCTTTATCGTTTTTGCTACGTCTTTTTCAGTATGTGCTAATGAAATAAAGCCAGCTTCGAACTGAGAAGGAGCTATGTATATGCCCCTTTTGAGCATGCCTGAAAAGAATTTCGAAAATGTTAATGAATTTGATGTCTTTGCCGTCTTATAGTCAATAACATCCACATCTGTAAAATAACTGCAGAACATTGTACCTGCCCTGTAGAATCTCGTCTTCACCCCTGCCTTTTTCGCTACATCCTTCAGCCCCTCTTCAAGCTGTTCCATTCTGTTTTCAAGTTTCTCATAAGTGCCCTTTCTGGAAAGGATCTTTAGTGTCTCAATCCCTGCTGTCATTGCGAGAGGGTTACCTGATAATGTCCCTGCCTGATAGACAGGTCCCTCGGGAGCAACTACGGACATAATTTCTTTTCTGCCACCATATACTCCGACAGGGAGTCCGCCGCCTATCACTTTGCCAAGGCAGGTCATGTCAGGCTTTATCCCATAATATGCCTGTGCTCCTCCAAAAGAAACTCTGAAACCGGTCATTACCTCATCAAATATGAGGACAATACCATACTCCCTTGTAAGCTTCCTTACGGACTCAAGAAATCCTAATTTTGGGAGGACACAACCTATATTCCCAACTACAGGCTCAACAATGACACACGCAATCGACCTCCATTCATTGACGACGACATCTTTTAATGCAGTTATATTATTAAATGGAAGAGTTATTGTATTCTTTGCGTAAGACTTTGGTACACCGAGACTGTCAGGTACTCCAAAAGTTGTTGCTCCTGAACCTGCCTTTACAAGCAGTCCATCAGCATGGCCGTGGTAACTTCCCTCAAACTTAATAATTTTATCTCTTCCTGTGAATCCGCGTGCAACCCGGATAGCGCTCATTGTTGCCTCTGTGCCTGAGTTTACCATTCTCACCTTGTTCATTGATGGATAGGCTTTCAGGACAAGCTCTGCGAGTTCAATCTCTAACGATGTTGGTGCACCATAACTTGTGCCCTTTTCTATTGCCTTTTTAAGGGCATTCACCACCTTTGGATGGGCATGACCGAGTATCAAGGGCCCCCATGAGAGGACATAGTCTATATATGAGTTTCCATCTACATCATAAATCTTTGAGCCTTTAGCCCTCTCAATAAACAGCGGGTTACCGCCGACAGCTCTGAAAGCCCGGACAGGGCTATTCACACCTCCAGGGATAAGTTCATATGCCTTCTTAAATAACTTATATGACTTTTTAAATTCCATTTACCAAGACAGTTAAATAGTCAGTTGTATTTGATAAGGTTTAATAATATATCATAATTTCTTAATGTGTCAAAAAAAACTTTTACAGTACATTGTCTATTGTGTTATAAAAGATTATCTCAATACTACAGGAGGGTTTAATGAAAAAGTTTGCAGTTTTAATAACAATATTAACCATCTCTTTATTTTTTGCATGTGTAAAAAAAGAAGAGCAGAAAGGGCCTTATCTTGCAAAGGTTGGTAATGTTGAAATCACACAGGCTGATTTCGAGAGAGAAATCAAGAACCTGCCTGATTTTGCACAGAAAATGTTTGAGAGCAATAGCGGGAAAGAGAAATTTCTTGAAGAACTTGTGAAGAAAGAGATCCTCTATCAGGAGGCAGTAAAGAAAGGTTTTGATAAAGATTCTGGATACCTTAAAAAGGTCGAAGATTTCAAGAAGATTACACTTGTCGGTATACTCCTTGAAAAGGAGATAGAAGCAAAGGCAACTGTTTCAGAAAAAGATATCAAAGATTACTATGAAAATCACAAAGAAGATTTCACTCCTGTCAGCCAGATACGGGCCAGCCACATCCTTGTGAAGACAGAACAAGAGGCAAAAGATATAGCAGAGAGACTGAAGAAGGGTGAAGATTTTGCCAAGATAGCAAAGAAGAGTTCTATAGATACTGCTTCAGCAAAAAATGGGGGAGACCTCGGATTTATCTCCAAGGGCCAGATGGTTCCCGAGTTTGAATCAGCAGCAGTAAAGCTGAAAAAAGGTGAAATCAGTGAGCTTGTTCATACGCAGTTTGGATATCATATTATTAAATTGACAGATAAAAATCTGGGGCAGGTCATAGGATTTGATAATGTAAAGAACATCATCTCACAGCATCTGATTGCAGAAAAACAGAAAGAGGTCTTTGATTCTTATCTGGATGGATTGAGGAAAAATTATAAAGTGGAAATGAATAAAGAGGCATTTTCGAAACCTGTACCAAAAGAAGAGAAGAAAGAGGAAGTACAGGGAAAACCTGAACAAATAGAAAAACCAAAGGAAGCACCAAAACAGGAAACAAAAGAGACACCAGAAAAAAAGAAATAATAAGTGAATTACCCTGCAGCAAGGAGGCTGTCCTACAATTGTCATCCTGAACTTGTTTCAGTATCTATGAGAAATGTAACATATTGAAGGCATTAGATTCTGAAATTAATTCAGAATGACATTAGATGCTCAACAAACCCCTCCCATTCTGGGAGGGGTTTGTTTTTTCACCTATCTATTGATGTAAAGTAGAAGAAATATCAGTGACTTTTACAAAAGTCTTAAAATAGGATAATATTTTCCATGAAGAAGTTTAAAGTTATTGATGTATCAGGAGACATCGGTCTTAAGGCCTTTGGGAAAAGTATCAACGAAGCATTTGTAAATGCTGCCATCGGGATGTACAGCCTCATCACGAATCTCCGTACTATCAAAAAAGAAAAAACAATTGATGTCTCGATAAAAAGTCAATCCATAGAAGGGCTGCTCGTTTCGTGGCTGAATGAGCTTATATTTCATTTTGATGCGTATGGGTTTATCGGAAAAAAGATTGTCATTGACGAATTGATTCTTGGTACTGATCAGCCTGCAAGCTTGCAAGCCTGCAGGCTTGGGGCCTCTATATCAGGTGAAGATTTTGACCCGGAAAGACATGAGAGCAAATTATTGATAAAGGCAGCAACGTATCACAAGCTCAGGATAGAAAAGACAGATGATGTGTGGGAGATTGATGTTATATTTGATATATAGTATCCGATATTTGTCCTGCAAGACATGTAATCTTGTTGTTTAATTCTTTTATATAATGAAATTGCTTCAGTCGATGCAACCTCGCAATAACAAGACTATAATAACGCCACTTTTCTGTCATCGCGAGGAGCCCCGAATGCTTTCGGGACGACAAAGCAATCTATTATTTTGGATGCAATGATATAATAAATTATATGTCATTAGAGAAACTCAGAAGGATTGATAAAACAAAAATAGAAATTCCCAGAGATTACAAGTATGGGATGAGAGCAACCGGAATCATCTATGTAGATGACATGCTCGAAAAAGATCTTGAGATCCAGTCAATAGAGCAAGTGGCAAATGTAGCTACCCTTCCAGGGATTGTGGGCTCCTCTCTCGCAATGCCTGATGTGCATACAGGATACGGATTTACAATTGGCGGGGTGGCAGCTTTTGACCTGAAGGAAGGCATTGTTTCACCAGGGGGTGTGGGCTACGATATAAACTGTGGTGTCCGTCTTCTCAGGAGCAATCTCAAAAAAGAAGAACTTACTCCGAAGATTAAAGACCTCGTTGCTATTCTTTTTAACGAAATACCATCAGGAGTTGGCTCAAAAGGAAAGATACGGCTCGGTCCAGATGATGAAAGAAAGCTTCTTATCAAAGGTGCACGCTGGGCTGTTGAACAGGGGTTTGGAGATGCTGATGACCTCAATAAATCAGAATCAGAGGGATGTATTGAAGGAGCAGATCCATCTCTGATAAGCAACAAGGCATATGAGCGAGGAAGGGCACAGCAGGGCACCCTGGGATCAGGTAACCACTTCCTTGAAGTGCAGTATGTTGACGAGATCTACGATGAAAAGGCTGCACACACTCTTGGGCTTTTTAAAGGCCAGATTACGGTAATGATTCACACAGGTTCCCGTGGATTTGGGCATCAGGTCTGCACTGATTTTCTTGAAGTCATGGAAAGAGCTGTAAGTAAATATAAGATAGAGCTGCCGGACAAAGAGCTTGCCTGTGCTCCATTTGAAAGCCCTGAGGCAAGAGATTATCTTGCATGCATGAGGGCAGCAGCCAACTATGCCTGGGCAAACAGGCAGTGTATTATGCACTGGGCAAAAGAGGCATTCATGAAGGTGTTTAACATATCACCAAAGGAACTCGGTATGAAACTCATATATGATGTTGCCCATAATATTGCAAAGATTGAAGAGCATGAAGTGAATGGTAAAAAGAAGAAACTGATAGTCCATAGAAAGGGCGCAACAAGGGCATTCCCGCCGGGCCACCCGGAATTACCAGAGATATACAGAGATATCGGTCAGCCTGTCTTAATCCCGGGAGATATGGGAAGAGCATCCTTTGTGCTTCTCGGAACAGAAAAGGCTATGCAGGAGACATTTGGTTCAACATGTCATGGCGCTGGCAGGATAATGTCGAGACATCAGGCAATTAAAAGGGCAAAAGGTCGAGCCATATGGAGGGAGATGGAAGATAAGGGAATTATCGTGAAGTCTGCTGGAAGGGAAACGCTTGCTGAGGAGATGTCAGAGGCATATAAGGATGTTTCGAATGTTGTGGATGTAGTTCACAATGCAGGGATCTCAAAGAAGGTAGCACGGCTCAGACCGATTGGGGTGATAAAGGGTTAGGTCCTCTCTTTATTTTTTGTTTATTTCAAAATTCAATTGTTTAGAACTTTTTAGTTCATTATAAATCGCCTCAATCAAACCGGTCTCGTTTTCCTTAAATTCATTTTTTATCTCTTCTAAAGTCTTATTCTTTTCAATTAAAGATTTAACTTTTCCCTGACGCTCTTTCATTTCAGCAATATGCTTCATTATGGTTTTACGGTCTGTAATTTCGCTGTGACCGCTGCAAAATTTTTCAGCATCTAATGTTTCAAGCATTTTCGTGAGAGCTTTTACATGTTCAAAAGAATTGCCGCCTTTATATGAATGGATAAGCTGAGGCCTGTTTAAAAATATTTGGTCCCCAAGAAATGCAGTTTTTTCTTCGGGGAAATATACAACTGCATCACCTGTTGTATGTCCGATACCAAAATACCACAATTCTACCTTTTTTGAACCAAGATAAACATTCATTTGATCACGAAATGTAATTGAAGGCAGGAATGGCATTAATTCAGGCTTGTTCCAATCTGACGGAGTCCCATCTCTCCCTGGATGAAAAAACTCTTTCCGACAATTCTCATGAGCAATAAAAATGACTGTTTGCGAAAAATATTGATTTCCGTTAATATGATCTCCGTCACTATGAGTGTTTATAAGATATTTTATTGGTTTGTCCGTTATTTTCTTAATTTCTTCTATTGTTTCATCGACAGATTTTTTATCCATTTTCGCATCAATTATGAGGACTCCGTTATCACCTATATATACTCCTCCTCTTGCTCCACGACCACCCAAAATTTCATATAACCTTTCAGAAATCATTTTTAGTTTAACAGGTAAGATTTCTTGCTGTTGAGCAAAAGAAAATGATGTGAAAAGAACAAGAAAAAATAAGATAAAAATAAGTTTAAAATTCTTTTTCATCTTAAGACCTCTTTAAAAGTTATATGAGGTTGTTAGCCCTCTTTTAAGAAATATCCAATTGAATTTTGATCGCCTCACCAATCCTATGCATATCTTCTTCTGAAAGAACGCCAGCACGTTTAAATAGTCGTAACTTGCTCACAGTTGCCAATTGATCGGCCGTGGCTTTACTTTCTTTGCCGTCAAATGTAACCAGCGCTTCACTTGGATACAGACGATCTGTCTTACTGGTTAGAGGAACAACTTGAACTCGATTGAGGAATTTATTGTAAATAAAATAGGGACAGCGCCTATTATTTTGCTTTCACATTGCACAATAGCATTGTTCGAATATCTTTTTGTCATATGTGTAGACCTGAACCTTTTACTCCTCTGGGTTTCTTGCTCACCACCATACAATTTGTTCTCAACGTGGCAGTCCGATATACCGCGAGCTTGTCGAGAAGGACTATTATAAATTTTTCGAAAGGGGCTATGGCAGATTGGTGTATAATGAGGGGAGATTTGTGTCTAAAAACCGAACTATGCAATACAAGAAGATTACAAGTCTGACAAACCCTCTCATCAGGGAAATCCTGAGACAAAAGAAGGAAAGGACAGGCCATGCTCTGGTTGTGGAAGGGCGTCGTCTCATTGAAATGGCCCTTTCTTCGAATACGCCAGTCGGAAGGGTTTTCTTTACGGATACGTTCAAAGCAAAGCATGAACTGTTTCTCACACAGCTTTCAAGGAAAGCGTCAGCACTCATAGAGACGTCCGAACATGTTCTTTCCAAAATCGCTGACACGGAAACTCCCCAGGGTATCGTTGCTCTCATCACGTACCGGGTCCGCAATCTGGCCGAAGTATCCCTCGGCACAAATCCCCTTATTGTTGTTTGCGACGGCGTCCGGGATCCCGGTAATCTTGGTACGATCATCAGGACCGCGGATTCTGCGGGGGCTGATGCGGTGATACTCCTTCCCGGAACGTGCGACCCTTTCTTGCCCAAAGGGATACGTGCAACGGCAGGAAGTATTTTCAACCTCTCCGTTCTTTTTTCAGGGCCCGAGGCCCTTGTGGAGTGGCTCAGAAAAAGATCGGTCAGCCTTATTGCAGCCGATGTGCATGCATTGAGCACCATTTATGAAGCAGATATGAAAAAATCCATAGCCCTTGCCTTCGGAAATGAAACCGCCGGGGTGAGCGAATATCTGAAGCGCAGCAGCAATATAAGGGTTAGTATTCCGATGCCGGGTAAGGCGGAAAGTCTCAATGTGGCGACATCTGCCGCGATCTGTCTCTATGAAGCGGTCAGGCAGAGGAGAGGGCCGACTTAGCCATCTCAGCAAGTCTAAGTGGTATTTTAAATAACAACAGCGCCCTTTATTTTCCTTTTCTGGGCCGTCCATGGGGAAAGGCTGTTTCTTGCAAGATAGGCATGAGCAATTCTGCTCTTCCTGCTATTGGCTTTCAATTTTCTCATTGCCTATGTAATCTACCCCTCTCCCTATTTCCTTTTGTTCGCTTCGAGTATCTTCTTCCTCAACCTGACAGATTCAGGGGTTACCTCGACAAGCTCGTCTTCCTTAATAAATTCTATCGCCTGCTCCAGACTCATAATCTTTGGAGGTATCAACTGCAGTGCATCATCTGCGTTGGCAGCACGGATGTTCGTAAGCTTTTTTTCCTTGATGACATTCACGTCAAGGTCATTTGCCCTGGAATTCTCACCTATGATCATGCCCTCATATACAGAGGTATTTTCTTTGATAAAAAGTATTCCCCTTGGCTGCAGGTGAAAAAGCGCATAGGTAGTGGATGTCCCCTGTCTGTCAGCAACAAGCGCCCCTGTCTGCCTTTTTGAGAGAGGACCATGCCAGGCATCATACCCATCAAAGAGATGATTCAATAATCCCGTTCCCCGTGTATCTGTAAGAAATTGTGACCTGAAACCGATCAGTCCCCTTGAGGGGATCCTGAACTCAAGCCTCACCCTGCCGTAGCCATTGTTCTGCATCTTCTGCATTGTGCCCTTTCTCATACCGATCTTTTGGGTAATAACACCAATATACTCTTCTGGGACGTCGATGACAAGCAGTTCCATTGGTTCATGCAGAACACCCTGTATTGTTTTTGTTATCGTTTCAGGCATGGCAACAGAAAGTTCATACCCCTCCCGCCTCATCATCTCAATCAGTATTGCGAGTTGAAGTTCTCCGCGTCCCATAACCTTGAAGAAGTCCATATCATCAAAGTCTACCTTTATGGATACGTTATAGAGGAGTTCTTTTTCAAGCCTTTCCCGCAATTTTCTGGATGTTACATATGTGCCT
>Ga0315296_10001547_pt1 | contig 20084 bp, 17 predicted proteins | sample YL17G14_18_MG_FD_203921 | JGI IMG/M metagenome (GOLD analysis project Ga0315296, IMG submission 203921) | Sediment microbial communities from Yellowstone Lake, YNP, Wyoming, USA - YL17G14_18 | ecosystem: Environmental > Aquatic > Freshwater > Lake > Sediment | place: USA: Wyoming | collected...
CTGTCTGTGCATAAGTCGGCGTCCAGTTGAAGGTCTGGCTGGAAAAGCTCGCCCCTACCGGCAAACCCGAATATGAATATGTGACCGTATCACCATCCGGGTCGGTGGCGCTTACCGAAAAACTCAAAGTAATGTTCTCGCTGACCGATTTATTGCCAATTGCTGCAAGCACAGGCGGCCGATTAACGTTGTTTACTGTTATCGTAACCGTCTGAGGAGAACTTTGAGTTCCGTGCTCATCTCTGGCGACAAAGGTGACATTATAGGTGCCGGCCTGGTCATATCCAGGCGTCCAACTGAAAGTCTGACCGGAGAAAGTGGCACCGGTCGGCAAACCGGTTGCCGAATAGGTTATTGCATCATTGTCAGCATCAGTGGCGATTACTGTAAAAGTCAAGAGCGAATTTTCATTTACAGATTTACTGCCGATGCTCTGGATTACCGGGGCGTGATTATTTGGATCCGGCGGAATATATTCGTAACATCCGGCACTATGGTGGCTTGCATCACGGGGCGGACCATCATCTTTTATAAAACCGTTGGGGTCAAGCGAGCCAAGACTATCACTCGGTTGATTAGCCGGGTCGCCGAAATTGATACCAGGAGAGCCGGAAGCAAGATGATAGTCATAAAGCTTACCCCTGCCCCATCCCCGAAGGGCTTGATAATACATATCCGTCCAGAAATTCGGGTCAACAAAAAAGGGCTGAATTCCATCAATGGCATAACTATACTCTGCCGTTGAACTTCTATAACCTATGTCCTCAAAGTAGTTCGGCCAGCCGTGAAGTGTAGAAGCTGGCTCCCATACGACTATCTTTGAATGCGAACCTTTGATTATATTGGTATCATTCACTAACCTCCAAATTAAATTATAGTCTTCGGAAAAAGGCAGGTTGGGGTCACCTGGCAGACCCCAGTAACCAACACATATATTGTTATAAATCTCTACACCATTACCGTTAAATCCAACAGCAAAGACTACATTCAAGGGCTGGCCTACATACCTGCCTAAAATAAGGTCCCCGCGGTTTATTCTCGTATCATTAATATAACCGATACCTGTATTATTTCTAATCACACAAGCACCATTGAGACGCGAAATTCTGACAGGGCCGGTATCGTAAAATAGGTTATTTTCTACAATCATATCGTGATATGTGAAATCGTCGTAAAACATAAGCCCTTGGGCAAATTCCCCGTGAACTATATTTTTGCGAATTGTAATATGTGAAGACCTTATCGAAAAGCCACTGCCCGAATGTATCGAAGTAGGATTGTTAATTTTCTCCCAATAAGGATAGTAAGGTTCATTTGGGTCCATCGGGGAGCAAAACAGATGGTTATTTTCAAATAAAGCAGAGGTTATGGTTCCCTGGATTCTAATACCTGAAGCATTTACAAAATCGTGAGCATAACAATTTCTGATTATGACATTATCGGAAGGTTCGAGGTTTATAGGTGTGCCCTCTACTGTTGCAACTTCACATCTTTGAATGGTTACATTGTTAGAACTAACTATATTAACCCCTCTTGAGATATAATGATTGCAACCCTTATAAGAACCGTTCAAAAATTGAAGATAGTTAGCTTTATTCGTATAAACAAGATACCCAGGAGCATTCGCATCAAGATAATGCCAGTGCCCATCATCTGGCGGTGTATAACTTGGGTGTTGAATATTGATTCCATCAAATTTCAGATAAACATCATAAGCGGTCGAATTGCTAATGTTTATCTTCGTGAAAACAGGAGCGTGACCAGTTGCGGATTTATATGTGGTCCAATCTGTTCGGTTGGCCGAAAAACTCTTTGAAAATGCACCATAATTGCCACTTTTGAAGTAGACCGTATTACCTGCGGCTACATTGTAAACGTTAGTTAAACTCTTCCACGCCTGCTCCCAACTTGTGCCAGGATTGGTATCTCTGCCGTTGGCATCATCAACGTAGTAGGTCGCTCCGTTTGCCACCTCCGGAGTAAAGAAAACGCCCGTTACGCCGGCAGCAATCAAAGAAAGCAAACAAAAGCCCCACGAGAATCCGTGGATTCTTTTGCTCGGCGAGAAAAATGTATTTACTGCATTTACCATTGGTTCGACTTCGCTCACCATTTAACAGGCATCCAATTATTGAGGGCAAATAAGCTTGTCACGTAACTTCCCACTATAAATAGTAAGAATAATCCCCGGCAGAAGCAAACATCACCTTCCTAATTATCCGGAGCGAAAGCCGTTTTTTGGGCCGTTATGATGGGAATTTGCATTTTTTGACGGAATCCCAATAATAATCCAGCCAACAGTTCTAATCTATTATACAGTTTTTCCCGACATTATCTGACCTTGCAGCGTTTTATTTTTTTTCTGAAATATGCCTTGACAAAAAATCCGAAAAACAGATAAAATGTACTCTATAAGTGGTACCCTTAAGGAGGAGGTGTTGACGAATACCCTCCAGAAAGCGGTTTACCATTGTGGCATAAGTGAGGTCGGTTTGTAATTTTTGAGTAATACTTTGGGGCTATACCCTTTGATGTATCCGGTGAGGCCGAACTTTATATCAGCATCGCCTGAAGCGTGTCACTCAACGCATACAGCGGGTCGGACTTTCGCTTCGCTCGTCTGGGTTCTGGCCGTTCTGCTCCTGGTATCTGCGGGCATCACCTACCGTGCTTTCGCCTCTCACTTGAGATTCGTTTATAGCACTCCCATCAGACTGCCTGTGCCTTTGAGTGCCTTCCCCACGAAAATCGGCAACTGGGTCGGCAGCGATTTGCCTATTCGCAATACCACTAAAGAATATATGGAGAAGAACTTTGCAGACGATTTCTTTAGCCGACGATATGTTAACGCAGGCGCTAACGCCTGGGCGGATGTTTATGTCGTGTATTGCTCATCTCGCCCCGGTGGTATACTGGGGCACCAGCCCAGGGTGTGCTATCCCGCACACGGCTGGATTCACGATGGCACGGAACCATCGCAATTTATCTCACGAATTGGCCAGCGAGTGCGCTGCTTGATACATCGGTTCCACAAGCCAGCACCAGCATACGAACAGACGGTCGTCCTTAACTTTTACATTCTGAACGGCCAAATAACCACTGAAGAAAAGGATTTTTCCGGGCTGCTCGGCCGGAGGCCTAACATCGCCGGCGACCCGGCCCGATATGTAGCACAGGTCCAGATAAGCTCGGTTCTGGAGAATTCAATTAGAGCAGCAGCGGCGGATATGACTGACCTGATATTAGACTTTCTGCCTGACAAGAACGGCAAAGTTGCAGCAACACAATTTACCCAGATACCTGCCGGTGATACGAAACGTGAACCGACAGGCAACGAATAACAAATACCAAAACGATAGCGATAAGATAAGGCGTTATCTAATAAAAAGTTACATTGATTTTCCGGTGTAACCGACGGGGACGGAGTGCATCTGGAGATAATGAAAAAAGAAGAATGAGGAATGGAAAATAGTGACCAGCTTTCACTTAAAACAATCCGTTACAATAGAATTAGCCGGGGCGATTGCCGAAGGCCTTTCCACCGATGGCTCACTCCTTGCAACGGATGAATTGTTCGCCGGAACGGATGACTCGTGGAGTGGAGCGGACGACTCGCAGAATCCGCTGATGACCGGCGGAAGCCAGCGGACAACTCACTCCGCCCAGCGGATGAATCACTCCCTGGAACGGATGGCTCACGGAACCCGCCGATGACCCACTGAAGCCAGCGAATGACTCACTCTCTGGAGTGGACGACTTATTCCGTGGCAAAACGGCGTTTTTAGCCTAAAAAGACAGAAATTAGAAGTAAAAAAGTTAACCACGAAGACGAAAGGAACATTATTAACCACGAAGATCATGAAGAACATGAAAAAATAAAAAGTAAAAAAGCACTGTAATCTGTGGGGCTAAACTAAAAAACTTCGTGAATTTCGCGTCCTTCGTGGTAAAATAATTAGTAGTTCAAGATATAAAAATGAGTTCCGCAATGTGCGGAGCAACAATAGTTTAACTATTTTAATGAAAGGATTTGAAAAATGCCAGATTACATTCCAGGTTCAGACACAGGATTTCAGGTGTGGGTGAATAACTTTGTTACCTATGCCAACAGCCATCTCATTGATTTGGGTATAATACCCCCCGATATAATTCCGATATCGAGTGCCCAGGTGAATTTTACTATGAAAATGACAGCCAATGTTACCGCCCAGCAGGCAGCACAATCGGCACGGCAGGCAAAGGATGACAGTCGCGATGTACTCGAGGCGGCGGTAAGGCAGTTAGTGCAGAAGCTTCAGGCATCTTCCAGTGTCGATGACGCCGAGCGGGCAGCGCTTGGAATTACTGTAGCAGACACCATCAAAACGATGGCAGTCGGCGGTATTTCGACAAGGCCGATAGGAGTGGTCGATACCAGTCAGCGGCTGCGTCATGAGATTCGCTTTAGCGATGAGGCGACCCCGACAAGGCGCGCCAAACCGGCAGGTGTGATGGGCTGTGAGATTTGGGTAAAGGTATCCGCTGTCGGCGAAGCGGCTCCGTCCAGGGCCGATGAACTTAGCTTTTTGTCGTTGGATACGGCCAGTCCATATGTTGCCGAATATGATGGCGCCAATGGCGGAAAGACCGCCCATTATATGTTGAGATGGGTCAAAAGCGGCGGTGAAAAAGGGCCATGGTCAGAAACCGTCAGCGCAACGATAACGGCGTAACCACCGAACTGCGAAGGCGAAGTATCGAATACGCCAATGGTAGTATTGTAAAGCAGTAAGCGCCAAGGTGCAGAGTATCCCGGCACGCCGGGATCCTGCGCCTTTAGGATCTCTATGGGTTGTTCTCACACCTATCTGCTCACAAAACCGATATAAGTGTTTTTTTTAGATGAACGTTACAAGGGTCCGGTCGGGGTCACCAAGAGAATGACGGAGTGTGTTCAGAATAGAGTTGACTGCATTATGAATAAGGACATCGCTGCAGGTTTCGTGGTGTATGGTAATATGCGGAGGTTATCCGCGGGATCGCCACGCCTTTTTGGTACCAACTCTTTAGTACCCCTTGCAATCTGCTATAGATAGAAACATCACATCATGGTCGATTCTCTAAGATACAAAACTCTTCGCGCTCTCTGGTGGAGTTTTCTCGGGTTTATAAGCGCGCAGGGCGTGCAGTTTATTATCGGGATTGTGCTGGCCCGACTGTTGCTGCCTGCGCAGTTCGGCTTGATCGGGATGCTGACTATCTTCATGGTTCTAGCACAATCATTCCTCAACAGCGGGTTCGGGGCCGCATTGATCCAGAAACGTGATGCCAGTCAAACCGACATCTGTTCGATTTTTTATTTCAACATTGTGGTTGGGCTGGCAGCGGCGGGTCTATTGTGCCTGGGTGCACCCTGGATTGCTGCTTTCTATAACCAGCCCATCCTGACGCCGCTGACGCGGGTGCTATCGCTGACCATCGTGATCAATTCCTTCGGCCTGATTCAGAACACCATCATCACCAGGCAAATCAACTTCAAGACTCTGACCAAGATAGGCCTTATGTCCAGTGTGCCGTCCGGAATTATCGGGATATCCATGGCCGCAAGTGGTTTCGGAGTGTGGAGTCTGGTCGTCCAGCAAATATCCAGCACCCTTTTCAGGACCGTTTTCCTCTGGTTTTTTAACACCTGGCGGCCGGTGTTGCTATTCAGTCTCAAAGCCCTGCGGGATATGTTTGGTTTTGGCTCGCGAGTATTAGCTTCGGGATTGCTTAACACAATTTTTGACAACATTTATCTGGTAGTTATCGGTAAGCTGTTTTTGGCCACCGAACTGGGATTCTTTACCCGCGCCAAGCAGTTCGGAGAGTTTCCCTCATTTAATTTGACGTGGATGGTCGGACAGGTTACTTTTCCGGTATTCTCCACCATCCAGGATGACCTGACCCGATTGAAACGTGGACTGAAAAAAGCCCTGACTACTCTGGTTTTGGTAAATTTCCCGATGATGATTGGGTTGCTGGTAATCGCCCGCCCTTTAGTGCTGGCGCTGCTGACTGAAAAATGGGCACCGTGTATTCCCTACCTGCGATTGCTTTGCATAGTTTGCCTGTTGTTTCCTTTGAACTGGATCAACACGAATGTCCTGTTTGCCATAGGGCGTTCCGACCTTTGTCTGCGATTGGAAATCATCAAAAAGATTCTGATAGTCATCAACATCGTCATCACCTGGCGGTGGGGCATCGAAGCGATGATTTATGGTCAAATTGCCCTTTCGATATTCTCATATTATCTGAACAGTTATTATAACGGTAAGTTAATAAACTATCCAATCAGAGAACAACTGCTTGATTTGTCCTCCTATCTGATTACGGCAATCTTGATGGGCCTGATGGTATGCGCTTTGAGCCTTTTGCCGTTTTCGAACATCTGGTTTTTGCTGATGGCTCAGGTTTTCACGGGATTTGTCGTCTATGTCGGCCTGTGCCGGCTATTCCGATTACCTGCTTTTCTGGAAATGTGGGAGATAGGGTGGAGAAAGGTACAGCTTTTGAGAGCTGGCACTGCTTAGTCGTTTCAAGCATTCTATATTTTAATTTTTCCATAAGTGCGAGCCGCGTATAAAAGAGACTGTGGTCAGTTTATCAACTATTACTTATAACAATGTTCCCTATATCGCTCAGCTCGTGAAGGACCATCTGGATGAGTGATTTTATAGTCAGTATTGGCAAAAAATGTACGGGAGATGATTTACTGAACCTGCTGAAGCGACCTTATGGTGAGCGTGCCCCGGAAGGACGGTCTTTTGATTTTCGGTGGGGCAGTATTGCTATACTTGAAGACCGACTTGCCCGGAATAAGAACATAATTAAGGTAAAAGAAACCCTTTTCGGCTGGGTTGGGGATTTGGTGACCGATATGTCACGCCCCTTTGTTGACCGTCTTGTTGAGCGTATTAAATGGCTGAGGGACTCTTCCGGCAAGGTTGGTTCTCTCAAGTCAGACGAGTTCTTTAGTAAGCTTAATGGGGCATTTGCCATTGTGTTTGCGGATTCGGCAGGTTTTTGTGTTGTGACCGATCCGCTCGGTTTTACCCAGGTATATGCAGGGATTGAAGGTAATAACAATCTGATTTCGATAGGCACACATCCTGACTTAGTCGCGAGTATCAGCAGCTATGCTCTCCGTACCGACATAGTCTCTGCAGGAGAGTTTTTGAACTCCGGAACACCTTCATTCCCAAATACGATCTACCAGAACGTCAAAGAACTCAATCCGGGAAGATTGTTTAACATTGCCTTAAAAACAGGGAAGGCAGAAATCCAAGATTTTATTTACTGGTTCCCACCGAAAGAAATGCGCCAGGATTACAACGAAAACGAGTTATGTAAGGAATTGCATGACACATTCCTTTCGGCTATCCGCGAAAGATGCGACAGAGAAAAAAAAGTAGGCGTTTTCTTAAGTGGAGGACAAGATTCCCGGTTAGTAATGGCAGCAGTCCCACAAGACATCAACTGTATCGGTTTGACATTTTTTGGAAGGTTCAATCGGGAAGCACAGACAGCAAGAAAGTCAGCCAAATGCTACAATCGGGAGTGGCTCCCACTTTTAAGAAATCCAGAGTTTTTAGGAAATACTGTTGTCGATGCCGTGAAGTTTGTGGGTTGCGAATTTGAATGGGTTAATGCCCAAACAATCGGATTTGCCAAAGATATTTCTAAATTGAATATATATGTGATACTCGGAGGAATACAGTTCGACACTTATCTGAAAGGCTATTATGCAGAAGATTGGTTTCTTGAAAAGCGATTAGGGGGTCTATTGCCAAGCAAATATAAACTAAAAGCCTATGACCCGGTGAAGTGTCTATCAATTTTCTGGAAGGAAACCCTTAAAGAAGAAATCGTTGAACAAGTATATTCTCGCAGAAAATGCACGTACAATGAAAGTCTTGCTCAAGGCCGCGGCAGTATCGCTGAATGGTTAATCTTGTACCCATTTTCGCAGGACGGCACTAATGGTTGGTGGTCTGCCGAAAGAAGAATCTTGCCTGTCAAGTTGGTAGCTGCCGATAGAAGGTTATTAGATTTCGCCTTTAAGTGCCCGGTTGAACTTAAGCTGGGCGGGAGGTTATTCGTTATGGCCGCCAAAAATATCTGCGGTCCGGGCTTATGTATTCCCAGTGCCAACGATGGTGTCAGGCTAGGCAGCGGACACTGGTCGCGTCTCGTTCAAAGGGCGATACGGAAATTTCAGGATAGAACGACCAGCATATTAGAAAAATTAGGCAAGGAACCAAAAATCCAACATTCCTGGCATGATTATCAAAGGTATTGGCGGGAAAGTGAGAAATTACGCGAGCTAATTCACGAGTATGGCGCAAATCTTGAGCAATTTGATGGAATATTATTTAAGGAGAGCGGTCGGGCTTTGCTGGAACGCAAAGATATTGACTGGCGAAGTGGGTTTCGGCTCCTACAACTGGCCATATGGTTGGGCATCAAAGAGAATTATGCATTGGTACCATAGGAGAATTTTCACGAGGCAAAAACGTGACAATAGACTTAATTTTCATCACTTACAACCGACTGGAATATACCAGATTGTCATTAGCATCTGTGTTAGCTGACTCTGCTGAGGAGTTTTCTTTAACAATCTGGGACAACGGCTCTACTGATGGGACGAAGGAATATCTTGCCTCGGTACAGGATCCGCGAATTGTTCGAAAGGTTTTGTCCCCCCAAAATGTATATCTTCATGGTGCAGCCAACGATATGTTCTTTAAGTCGTCGGCCGACCTTGTTGGAATAATTCCAAACGATTTTTTAGTTACGCCTGGATGGACTCGTCCGCTTGCCAAAGCACATGCTGATGTGCCCGAGTTTGGAATGATTGGATGCTGGCACTTTTTCCCGGATGATTTTGATTATGAACGGGCCAAGCACAAAATACAAACTTTCGGGCAACATCGAATACTACGACATCCTTGGACTGGCGGAGGGGCTGGTCTAGTGAAACTTAAAGCTATTAGGGAGTGTGGGCCTCCAGAATCTTCTGCTACGACGCAGTATTGGACTCGGATGGCGCTGAGGGGTTACATTAATGGTTTCTACTATCCTCTAATATATGTCGAACACATGGATGACCCTAAAAGCAAACATTCTCACCTGAAGGATGAAGCCAGCTATCAGGCAGCCAAGGCAGTTACGGCCAATATAAACTCTCCCGGCCAAGAAACGTTAGCGGGTCGGTGGTGTTGGAGGCAGGAGGTTTTGAACAATCTGTTGGATGATCCTTGGGACGCAAAGTACTATATAGGCTGGCGAAGCAAATTGCGCAGAATCAAAAAGAGGGCGACAGGCCTTTTTAGTTCGAGCCATTCATGCAAACTAAGGTAATCAGAGAAAACTCATGGCGTCTGGAGAAATTTCAGACCAAAACCATTCTGGGCACCGAAAATGGCCATCAGGTCATACGGAGATGCCCCATAACGGAAACCGCCCTGCCATTTATCAATACTATCGCAGACAGGGAAAAGGAATCGCGAGAGTATCTGAAGGGTCATTTCGACGTGTTATGCGGAACCATGCAGGATGGCTGTCTTAAGTACGATTATCTTTCATATCAGTCTTTACTGCAGATTATAGAAATGCAGTTTCAGCAAGATAGTCCTTCAATGGCGGATAAAATGATTAAAACATACGTTGATAAGATTAAAGCTCTGGAGAGTATTTATACCGTCCCCAAAGAGTTTTACCAGATAATCGGCGTAAACGGTGCTTATGATGATACCAAATTACTATGTCTTTGCCGCGGCCTGCTTGACCTGACGCCGCGAAATATCCTGGTTAACGGCGAACACTGGATTGCTATCGACTTTGAATGGTCGTTTGATTTTCCCATTCCTGTGGTTTTTCTCCTCTTCCGTGCGATTAAAGAAACGGTGACTGAACTTCAATACGAGATACGAAGGCACACCAGCAAAACACGCCCCGCCATAGGTATTTTTGCACAGGGTTTACGGACATATTTCTTGCCGCAAGACTGGGTCAAATACATCAGCGATACCAACACCAGCTTTGCGCAGATGTTAAAATGGGAGTTAGGTTTTCGTCAATACATAACCGGAGCCAACAAAGGGACTGTGGGTCGGATAAAACTGAATCCCAGAACCAAGACACGCTTCTCATCGCGGCGATTAAAAGGCGATATCGGAATTGCTGAAGGTTTGAGCGGCTTTCTAAAAAAACTGCCCGGTGTGCGCAGGATTGTGTGCTTTTTCGAACGCGTGCTGCTTTATTTACAAAAGTAACGGGGATTCTTTACAAACAATATGGTAACAGTAACTTTGCTTGTCAGCGTTGCAGCCAGTATTATGGTGTTTTTCTTGTCACCGGTTTATGGGCTTATAGTCTATCTGGCTTCCTTTGTGTACTATCCCTCGTATTTTTCAGCTCCGTTAGGAACAATTGACTTCACAGTGCGCAGGATAGTAATTCTTGCGATACTTGCAAAACTGTTTCTGCAAACGGATTTGCCCGGCCGGTTTAGGTTTGTATGGCTCGACAAACTCATAATTGTATTTTTCACAGCTCAAATTTTAGCAGGAGCCACAACAGCTCAATCTTTGGGGGCGTTCCTTGAGAATCGAGCTGGGGCAATCTTTGATATGGTTCTGCCATATTTCGCCGTGAGACTTATCGTAATAAATAAAGACCGATATCTAACTTTACTAAAAGGAATACTGTTCTCAGTAGCTCCTTTGGCGATATTTGGATTTTATCAGTGTCTGACCGGCCGCAATCCCCTTGTTTTCATACCCGGACAACGTTATTCTGAGCCGCCAATGAGGCTCGGATTTTACCGTGCTGCATTAACATTTTCGCACTCCATCATGTTCGGCTTGTACTTTGCAATGTTGGGGCCGATATGTGCCGGCTTGTGGTATTCGATAAGAAAAAACAGGTGGCCGTACACCATAGCGCTCGGTCTGATGGCACTGGGTGTTTTTTCTTCTATGTCCAGCGGACCTATCCTGGCGACAATTCTGGCAATGGTGTTTATAGCGTTCTATAGATTCCGCCAATATTGGAAGATTGTAGTTGCTGTTGTGATACTTATGTGCGGCTCAATTGAGATAATAAGTAACCGTCACTTTTACGATGTTCTCGGTGGTTTTACACTTGACCCTACTACATCATGGTATCGCAGTAAATTGATTGATGTGGCATTATTTCAAGGGGGGATGTCAGGCCACTGGCTGACCGGATTTGGGGAAGTTGACCCGGGCTGGGCGCCAAAGATAGACGGCCGAGACCATACTGATATAGTAAATCAGTACATATTGGTTTTATCTTGTTACGGCCTCATGGGGCTTATACCTTTTATTGCTGTAATAATAGTGGCTCTCAATGCGATTATCAAAGCCTTCCAGATGAGCGTATCGGAAGGGGACAGGTGGCTGATTTGGTGTCTGGCAGGTGCGTTATTTGGATTACTGGTTTCCCTATTTACAGTTTCATTGTTCGGCCCACCAACATCAATTTTGTATATTTTATTTGGATTCTGTGGTGCGATGCCACAAATCATAAAAGAAATTAATTTTAGGTTTTCTGCCGCAGTTCACTCGTATCCAGAACTGAGTTTCCTGATGTGATTCTTCTGCAAGAGAATGAAAATAAGGGCTTTGCAGCGCCGGTATAGCTCCCGTAATGATTGCTGCAGAAAATACCTGTCACCGGCAAAAGGTAGCAGAATCCTTCTCGATTTTGAAAAGCAACCAGCAGAAATATCGCCTTACCATAGTTAGCTCCAACGGATAGCAATAAATGCCTAACCCAGGATATATGATAAACAACCCGTCAACAGAAGACAAAAAACATGACGGTGGCTGGAAAACAACTATTATAAGAACGCTTGATGAAATTAACACGATTCGGCCGGTATGGGAGCGGATGCAGCAAAATGAAAGTTTCCCTAAACCCAACGCCGACATAGATAGATACCTCTCAGTAACAGATTCAGCAGACCACGAAGTGAAACCCTACATTATGATTTCCTATCACGATAATAGCCAGCCGCAAGCCATGCTCATAGGGCGAATTGGAAAAATACAGATACCCTATAAATTCGGTTATAAGGATTTACTTAAACCCTCCCTTCGCGGCATATCAGTTGTCTATGGGGGCATCATAGGCAATTTAAATCCCGAAGTGTGCACTTTGTTGGTGTGCGGGTTGTTCAATAGTCTTAGACAGGGTGAGGCCGATGCCATATTTTTCAATAGTCTGAAAATAGACTCGCCGGTGTGGCACGCCATAAAAAGGCACGCCGGTTTTATGTGCAGAGAGCATTTTTTGAAACAACAACCACACTACCGAATGACCATCCCAGCTTCAATGGAGCAGTTTTACCAGTCATGTTCAAAAAAGCATCGCGCCAATCTCAAGCGTTACATTCGAAGGCTTGAGAGCGAATATGAAGGTCGAATCAAGGTAGTTGCTTATTCCAGTGAAGAAGGGTTAGAACACGCAATCAGAGATGCCGCTCGGATATCCTCTAAAACATATCAGCACGCCTTAGGATGTGGCTTTGTTGATGACAAGCGAACGCGAAGTCTTATGACCGCAGCAGCAAGGTCGAAGCGGCTTCAAGCACACGTAATGTACATTGAGGACCAGCCATGTTCGTTTCAGATTGGACTCAAATATGGGCGGACATACTTTCTCGGGCAGATCGGCTTTGACCCATCCTGGGAAAAGCTCGAGGTGGGAACCGTGTTGTTTTTGAAGGTCATGGAAAACCTCTGTGGCGACCCGACAGTACGCTCGCTCGATTTCGGCTTCGGCGGCGCCCAATACAAAGAACAATATGGTAATGAGCACTGGATGGAAGCTTCTGTCCACATCTTCGCACCGCGGCTGTATCCAATATGTATCAATATATCTCGCTCATCTACGATGGTGCTCAATTTCGTCCTGGAACATGCTTTAATCAAAACAGGTTTTCTGCCCTGGATAAAAAAACGCTGGCGCAATTTGTTACAGCGAAGCACCCGGCAGACAAATAATCAATCCGGGAGGTAAACCAAAATTATCATTATCATCGCACTATTCGGACTTATTTTCTTTATCCTCGTTTTTATGTACGTGGGTATTCCATTTATTTATGGAAGATATTCGCGGATACTGCTTGGACAAAAAGCTGCAAAAGTTAGGACACTTGTTCTGACTTTTGACGATGGTCCGGGCAGCAGATTAACACCAGCCATTCTGAAACTACTTGCTGAATATAACGCCAAAGCCACGTTTTTTCTGCTTGGCAGGAATATCGCAGGTAGAGAACAAATCGTCAGACAAATAGCGGCACAGGGACATGAAATCTGTTCGCACAGTTACGACCATTTACACCATTGGAAGGTTTCACCTGTTCGCGCAATTATAGATATAAAACGTGGCTGGCAGGCAATTGATAACGCCATAGGTGCCCAGAGCAGAACATACCCTTTCCGCCCGCCCTATGGAAAAATGAATCTGGTATCGCTACTTTATCTTTGGGCAAAAAAGGTGCCGATTATCTACTGGACAGTGGATTCGGGTGACACATGGCCTACAGAAAAACGCAAGGTGCACAGAGCAGCAACATCGACCGGAATAAATGGTGGTGCTATCGTATTAGCCCACGATTTTGATCGCTCGACCAATGAAACCGACCGTTACGTTATAGAGTCGCTGCAACTGCTTCTGGCAGCAGCACAAGAATCAGGACTGCGAACTTGCACAGTTTCACAGCTTGAAGGCCTCAAAAAATGAGTACACTGGATGTCTCTGTCATCATTGTTAGCTGGAACACAAAGGATAAACTGAACGACTGTCTAAACTCGATATATCGGCAGGCACCCAAACTCACGTACGAAGTAATCGTCGTTGACAACGCCTCCGGTGACGGTTCTGCCGAGATGGTGAAACGTGAATTTCCTGAGGTGATTCTCCTGCAAAATGATGAAAACAGGGGCTTTGCAGCAGCGAATAACATCGGTATGGCTGTTGCGCAGGGAAGATATATCCTTTTGTTGAATAGCGATACTATTGTTTTGGACAATGCAATTAGGCAAGTAGTTTCTTTTGCAGATTTACACCCTGAAAGCGCTGTTGTGGGTTGCAAAGTTCTTAACCCGGACGGCACATTGCAGCGGACCTGCTTTATGTTCCCGTCTTTGTTGAATATGGTTCTGTCAAGCACTTACCTGTATAAGCTTTTCCCCAGGAGCAAATTCTTCGGCCGTGAACAAATGACCTGGTGGGAAAGAGATGATGTCCATGAAGTTGATGTTGTAACCGGCTGCTTTATGCTTGTTCGCCGTGAAGCCGTTGAGCAGATTGGCCTGCTGGATGAGCGTTTCTTTATGTATGCGGAGGAGACAGACTGGTGCTACCGTTTCAAGCAGGCCGGCTGGAAAGTTATCTTTACCCCCGCAGTTGAAATTATCCACCTCGGAGGCGAAAGCAGTAAGCAGATTCGAGCAAAGATGCTGGTGCAACTGAGATTAAGTATTCTCCATTTTATAAGCAAACATTATGGCTGGCTATCACATAAAATAGCGTCGTTACTGGTAGTGCTGTTTTTCGCAGTAAGAGTGCCTGTATGGTTCATGGTTTACACTTTTGGCAGCGACTATAGAAAAATAGCAGCAGTTAAACTGCGGGCATACCTTAGCGGTATTAAACAGATACTTTCCCCATCCTGCAATCCACCGGCAAAACAAGAGACGATATGAACATAAAAATATTGGCTAAAGGTGCGGCTAATCTGTTCGTCAAGCGCTTCGCTGGACCATTCTGGTTCCGGCGAAGACAACTGGTAAAAACACAATGGTGGAGCGAACAGGAATTGAAGGCTCTGCAGCTAAAGCTGCTCAAACGGATTGTCAAGCACGCTTACGATACAGTGCCATATTACCGAAAACTGATGGACGAGCGCGGCATAAGCGTCGAAAGCATAAATACGCTCGAAGACATAAAACAGTTTCCCATTCTTACAAGGCAGGATGTGCTGAAAGCAGGCGACTCAATTGTTTCCACCAAGTACCCTAGTTGGCTGTTGCGAATGGCACACACGAGCGGAACAACAGGTACTCCTATGGTTATTCGAAGGGACTTGTTCTCTATCGAAAACGAGCATGCCTTTGTGCGTCGGCAGTGGGATTGGGCGGGGCTTGGGTTTAACGACAGATGTGCTTACCTCAAAGGGAGAGTTATTGTAAGACCCGGTTCAAAGAGCAGTCGTCTTTATGTTTATGACCCGATGATGAAAGAGCTACATTTGTCAACCTATCATCTTTCGACTGAGACGGCCAGGCATTATATCGACGTAATGAAGCGATACAAAGTTAAGGCATTATTCGGCTATCCTTCTGCGGTTTATCCGGTAGCGAGGGCATGCTTGGATTACGGCATCAACTTCAAACTGCGGTCGGTCCTGCTTACATCGGAAACTTTGTTCCCGGCATATCGTCAGGTGATAGCCGAAGCGTTTGACTGCAAAGTGTTTGATTTCTATGGTGGTGCCGAAAGAGTCTGCTACATTTTTACCTGTGAACACGGCAACTACCACATTATCCCCGAATATGGATTGACCGAATTAATCCCCGTTGACAAATCTGATGGTAATGAGTTCAAAATTGTTGCTACAGGATTTTGGAATATGGCGATGCCTTTAATTCGATATGACACCGGTGACTTTGTAGTTCCATCGGATGAAAAATGTCTATGTGGCAGAGCGTTTCCGGTAATCAAATCTATCAAAGGCAGGGAGTGTGACGTCGTAAGGACTCCGTCCGGAACCGTGCTGGGCGCAAGTATCCTTACCGCTCTTGTGTATGTCGTATGCAGGGCGGAGCATTTCGTCGAAAGTCAGATTATCCAGGATGCTTTGGGCCACATAACCCTTGAGTATGTACCGACTAAAAATTGTTCTGGGCGGTATTTGTCGGAGCTTGAAAATTGCATAAGCAAACATCTGCCTGCCGACTTGAAATTGAGCCTGAGAGAAGTAAAGATGGTCAAAAGAACTCAGAGCGGGAAACTTAGAGCTGTTGTCTCAGAAATAAGATAAGAATTAATCAAAGCATTATATGCTCGGTAACTATGACATCGTTGTCTTTGGGCCCTCTGACTGGTGGGGAATGAATCCAAGCTGCTCTACGCACTTGATGCGGAGATTTGCAAAGAAAAACAGGGTTCTCTACATAAATCCTTTCGGTTCAGACGTGCTGGGAGGTGTAAAAAGGAAGAAAGGCCTAATCCCGCGAATACTCAGGAAGCTAAAAAGTATAGCCAAGTATTTGCGGCAACTCGAAAAAAACCTTTACGTGTTTAGCCCTATCTTTCTTCCACTGCAAGGTAAACCATGGATAGATGCGATCAATAACCTTCTACTTAAGCTACAGTTCAAGGCAGTTTGTTATTTTTTAGGGATATTGAAACCAGTGCTTTGGTTAGAGAATGTCCGCGCAGCCGATATGATGAACTGGTTTAACTCTTCGTTGAAAGTGTATCATGTTTCTGACCTGTTCTCCGATGACTCATACACAACCAATCGCCAACTGCAACGCCAGCGTGAACAACGCATTTCCGATGAAAGTGACCTTGTGATTTGCGTCTCCAGAGAGCTTTATTCGATGAAACAAACTACCAGAGAAAATGTGCATTACATACCACACGGGGTGGACTTTGAGCTATTTCAAGAAGCTGCGCAAAAGGGGGAGTGTATTGAAGAACTGACAGGAGTACCCAAGCCTATTGCGGGATATTTTGGAACGATGACCGCGTATAATGATATCGAACTATTGCTTTGGTGCGCACATAAATTACCTAATGTCTCTTTTGTATTGGCAGGACAGATTACAGGCGGCGACTACTCGGAATTGGGTAAGTTGAATAACGTATATCTTTTGGGACGGATGCCATACGAAAAAATTCCCCAGTTGTGCGCCTGTTTTGACGTGTGCATGTTGCAATGGAAGATGAGCAGGTGGATAGAATGCTGTAATCCCTTAAAGATGTTCGAATACATGGCGTCGGGCAAACCAATTGTCTCGGTGCCTATTAAAGAAGCAATGCGGTACTCTGACATCATTAGCATCGCGCACAATAAAGAGCAGTTTGCCGAGGCAATTCGCTGGGAGTTACAGAACGATACCCCAGAACGCACCCGCAAACGAATCGAAATCGCAAAAAACCATAGCTGGGATAAGCACGTAGAAAAAATATCGGAATTGATTGAAAACGCAATAACAACCAAACAAAGCGGCCAGTTCCATCTCGCCAGCCAATCACTCGGGGAAATTAGCTAATGAGCCAGTTAAAGATAGCTTGTGTCGGCGATACGATGTGTGGGGACTCGTTTAACCTGCTGGGCTATGGCGTCGCATCCAGCCTGGATAAATACGGCAGCGATTTTCTATCCCCTGAAATCGTTAATATCTTTTCCTCACACGATATAGTGCTTTGCAATGTGGAGTGTGTTTTATCCGATATCGGCCGCAAAGAAAACAGCTTGCGCACCCTTCATATGCGAGGCCGACCGGAAACAGCCAAGTATCTGGCTAAATGGGGAATAACTGTGGCACATGTCGCCAACAACCACATACTTGAGCAAGGCCTTGAAGCAGCAGTTGATACAGTCCGGCAATTGGAGAAGGCCGGGATAAGAACGGTCGGCGCAGGCAAAAATGGCCGCTTCCAGCCCGGCATCAAACCTCTTTCTATGACCTTAGGTGCCCAATCAGTCTCCATAGTCGGCGCCTGCTTCCATAACGGCAAGTATGCTTTCAAGAGCAGACTCGATGAGGTCCTCCAGACCATAAAAGCCGAAGCAGCCAAACGCAATCTTGTGATAGTCTCCGTTCACTGGGGCGATGAACTTATAGACCGTCCCAGCGCCTGGCAAAAACAAGTGGCGCAGGAATTCGTTAACTCCGGTGCATCATTAGTCATAGGCCATCATCCTCACGTAGTGCAGGGTATCGATAGCTCTGACAACGCTTTGATAGCTTATAGCATAGGCAACTTCATATTTGACAGCCACTCCGAATCTACCAACTGGTCCATAATACTCAGCATAATAGTCACAGATAAAAAGGTAGTTAAATGGGAAGCAATTCCCATACTCAGGAACAAAGACTATCGACCTATACTTGCCCGGGGCGAAAGGAAAAATGAACTGAACAATGAAATAATGCGGCGATGCAACATCCTAAACCAAAAGCACCTCGATACAGAAAGGTACGAAAGAGAGTACGCATTGGAACTGAAGGATTTAGAGACCAAATCTCGGCACAGCTTGTGGTTGGACATCGCAAAGAGATTTGTTCACTACCGGCCAATTTACTGGCCGCAAATTCTCCTGCGACCAATCCAAAGACGCTTCGGTATATGGTAACGGTAAAGAAAATGAAGATTTGCTTAGCGGCCTCGGCAGGAGGGCACACCAGCCAACTGCTGAAAATAAGCGAAAGCTGGAATGGATATGATACTTTTTGCGTCACAACTTCGAATTCTGTTAGGTCCGCACTTCAAAGGTATGGCAAAGTCTATGTCGTTGGAGAGTGCAATCGTGAACATCCGCTGCGAGTTATTGCGGTTCTGATACGGTGCTTAAAAGTAGTCCTCCGTAAAAGACCTGATGTTGTGATAAGCACCGGTGCAGCAGCAGGTTGCATTATATGTTTTCTCTGCAAACTATTAGGCGCGAAGATAGTCTGGATTGACAGCATCACTAACGTAGAAAGAATTTCGCTTTCTGGTCGAATGGTCAGGTACATTGCGGACCTTTTCCTGGTTCAGTGGCCCGAACTGGCTGAAAAGTATAGGAATGTTGAGTACGTCGGCGCAGTAGTATGATTTTTCTAACCGTTGGAACCCAGTTTCCGTTCGACCGCCTCATACGGGCCATCGACGAAGCCTTCGACAATGGCCTAGTCGGCGAAGAAGTGTTTGCCCAAACAGGGGAAACCTCGTACAAGCCGCGCAACTTTGAATCGGTAGCGTCTCTGGGGAAAAAAGTATTCGATGAGCGATTAAAACAGGCATCAAGTGTAATCAGCCACGCCGGAATAGGCACGATAACTATGGCTTTAGATAACCATAAGCCACTACTCGTAGTGCCGAGATTAAAAAAATATGGTGAGATTGTAAATGACCATCAGGTTGCGATTGCCAGAAAATTTTCAGGGCTCGGGCACATACTGGTTACGTACGACGTCAAGGATTTGCCTGACGGCATTAAAAAGCTGAAAAATTTTATTCCCCGGGAGAGAAAAATCAACTCCGAGGCAGTCGTTAACAGAATCCGTGGTTTTCTGGAAAGTTTAGGTTAGATTTCCAGGACTTATATGAAGGGTAACAAGCTTACTATCAAAGCCATTACACTTGCCGGCAGATGTAACTTTGGGCGTTGCCCAGGAGCCTCACAACTGCCAACAGCATTGTGGCCCGTGGCAGGCAAATCTGTTCTGTACCTCGCTCCTCTGACTAATATGTTGAGTTTTTCGCGAAATAGCATCTTGCATCTATTCGGGAGCAACCAAAGATGAAATTAGCTCAGGTCAAAACCCTGGAAATCGAAGCCGTAAAAGTAATCAGGTTTATCCGGTTTTTTGACCACCGGGGATACTTCACTGAACACTATAGAAAAAGCGACCTTGCAAACCATCCAGATACGAGCTTTATGAAGGGCGTGGAATTTGTCCAGTGTAATGAAAGCTACTCTAAAAAAGGAACGGTGCGCGGCCTGCACTTTCAATGGAATCCGTATATGGGCAAGCTGGTGCGTACTGTAGCCGGCAGAATGGTCGATATGGTCTTAGACATTCGGAAAGGCTCTCCCACATTCGGCAAAATTATCCTCTATGATATGCCTGCTGACAACCAGGCCGACTACAGTGAATGGATCTGGGTTCCGCCCGGCTTCGCGCACGGCAACTTCTTTCCGGAGGATACCATTATCGAATACTTTTGCTCCGGTGAATACAGCCCCGGCTGTGAGGCGGGTATCTCGCCTCTGGCACAGGATATCGACTGGTCGCTGTGTGATGAAAGCT
>Ga0315296_10001548_pt1 | contig 20074 bp, 18 predicted proteins | sample YL17G14_18_MG_FD_203921 | JGI IMG/M metagenome (GOLD analysis project Ga0315296, IMG submission 203921) | Sediment microbial communities from Yellowstone Lake, YNP, Wyoming, USA - YL17G14_18 | ecosystem: Environmental > Aquatic > Freshwater > Lake > Sediment | place: USA: Wyoming | collected...
CTACTCGGACCGGCTGTTCCGGTTCGACCACCTGCGTCGCGTCGTCGAAAAAGAGAACGACCTGCGCGCCTTCGCCTACCTCCCGCAGGAGGTGCCCGACTACCTGACGCGGGCCCTATCCATGCTGAGCTGCGTCGATTTCGAGGCGCCGACGGTGTTCTTGGACACGGGGCCGGCGGCGGCCCTGGGCGCCCTCCAGGACCCGCGCGTGGCCGGGGCTGGCGAGCAGCTCATCCTCAACCTGGGCAACATGCACACGCTCGCCTTCCACCTGCGCGGCACCCACATCTACAGCCTCTACGAGCACCACACGGGCCTCCTCGAGCCCCACGAGATCGAGTCGCTGACCGAGGGGCTTATGGCTGGCACCCTGCGCCACGAGGATGTCTTTGACGGCCACGGCCACGGCGTCTACTACGTGCCGGATACGGCCCACTCCGACGGCCAGCCCTTCCTGGCCGTCACCGGCCCTCAGTGGGGCAAGCTCAAGGGGAGCCGCCTGGGGCCGTACTTCGCCACGCCCCACGGCGACATGATGATCAGCGGCTGCTTTGGGATGGTGGAGGCTTTCGCCGTCAAGCACCCGCAGCACCGAGAGGAGATCGAGGCGGCCCTGGCGCTGTAGCAGGGTGCTGAGTCAGAGATTCGTCAACAAATCCAATGCTTTGTCTTTGTCATGCTGAATCCGCCAGAGGCGGATGAAGCATCCGGCGGAGCAGGACTCCCATCACGGATTCTTCGTCCGCCAGAGGCGGACTCAGAATGACATTTGCCTGCCGATTCCTGATTCACCACACAGGCGGGCCGCTGCCCGCTAATCATTCAGCTACTGCGGAGTTCTGCCATGATCCGGACCAAGCGCATTTACGACCCGCCCTCGCCGGAAGACGGCTGTCGACTCCTCATCATGCGCCTCTGGCCGCGGGGGGTGACAAAGGCCGCCGTCGACGGCTGGGAGAAAGACCTGGGGCCCAGCCGCGAGCTGCTGACGTCCTTTCGAGCGGGTAAGCTTAGCTGGGAAGACCTCGCCGCCCGTTACCGAGAGGAGATGTCGGCCAGGGAGGAGTTGCTGGAGCGCTACCGCGACCTGGGCCGCCGCGAAACCCTCACCCTCCTCTGCGGCTGCCCGGACGAGGCCCGCTGCCACCGAAGCCTGCTGAAGGAGATCCTGGAGAGCGAAGTCACGTAGGGGCGCCCGCCACGGCGGGCTACGCCCCTACGTTACACGCGGCTAGTGGCTGCGGCGGTGCAGCGCCTGGAAGAAGGGCAGGGCAACTCCGAGGCTAAGCTTCAGGCGCCGCACGGCGACTGCTCCTTGAACCAGTCGGGTGCCTCCTGCCAGTAGTTGGGGCCGCACAACGGCATTTCGTAGTCGTAGAGCTCGTTGCCTATGGGTTCGAGGAGGGCCATGCCGTATGGCTGCAACGTGAGAGCTACGCGGCCGGAAAGAACCTCCTCCTCAGTGCTCGCCTTGACCCAACCGTAGGCGGTCTCGCCAGCAACGCGAGAGAAAACGATAAAGGCTTGACCGCCAGAAACAATTTCGCTATCGACCACGGCGTCGCAGGGGGGCGTCGGGTCGTCGCTGCACCACTTGTAGACCCGCCACGTCGCCGTCGCCTCGCCGCTGGCGGTGACCGTCATGCCAAACCCGTGACGCGCCCAGCTTCCGAGGAACGGAGTGAAGTCTGGAGGCGTCGGAGACGCTACCGGTCGGGGCTCGCTTGTCATTGCTACTTGGGGAGTCGCCGATTCTGCGGCTGGCGTCGCCACAATCACGACATCTCTCGCCGAGGACACGGTCATCTGGGCGGCGTCCAAGTACGGCTCGATCCAGCCGGTGACGCATACCATCTTCCCTAAGAAGGCATCTTCGGGCGCCATGGGGAAGTTGCCCCTGTCCTCGCCCCATATGACGACGTCGAAGTGCTTGGGGTCCAGGTAAGAGTTCCCGATGGCGAGGAACGTTGGCTGGCCGCGGTCGTCGGACCAGTAGTGGGCATACGGAACAGGCCCGCATACTGTGCCCTCCTCGCCAATGTGGTCGATGGCCTCCTCCCATGGCATCCCGGTGGGCTCTGGCGGTACTGTGGCGGCGACAGTAGGTTCCGGGGGTACCGTAGGAGCAGTGGTGGGCTCTGCGGCTATCAAGGTGGCGGTCGGGCGTGCTCCCGCTGCCTCTGGAGAGCTCGTAGGGGATGGCTGGGGCGAGACGACCTTAGCCTCCTCTCCTCCACACGAGAGGCTGGCAAGGAAAAGCGCTCCGACAAGGGGCAACAATAGCAGGCGCTTCATCTGGTGACCTCGACTGCTCATCCGCGACCGCGGCCGACGCTGGGCTAGTGACTGCGTCGCCGCAGGAGAAACGGCGGCAGCAGCAGCTCCAGTATACCGCCGTAGTCGATGTCGGTGATGTCCAGGGCGTCCAAGCCGGTCACGTAGCGCCAGGTACGCAGCCCCACCTTCTTGATGCGGTGCTTTTTGAGGAGCCGCTTGGCCTCGGCGGCGAAGCCCGACGGCACATAGAGTTGGAAGGTGGTATCGGCCACTTGGGAGAAGGGCAGCCAGCGGCTGGCCGCCTGCTCGTCGGTCACGGTGTCCGCCGTCTCGACCGCCGCCAGGATGCGGGGTCCGCCTGAGGCGGAGTCGGCGACGACGATGTCCGGCACCAGCTCGGCGCCGTCGGCGGCACGGACGACGAAGGCGGGCTCTGGCACGTTGACGTGGGTGCGCAGGGAGGGAGACTGGTCGTTGGGGAAGGCCAGGCGCTGCCGGGCGATGTCGTTGACCACGCGCGATAGCATTTCCTCCCGCGTCTTGCCGCTGGGGGGCATCAGCTTGTCGGGGTCCAGCCAGCGCGTGTCGACGTGCTCCCTGACCACGATGCGTATCCTCCCGGGGGCCAGTGTGAGTGCCCGCACCTCCGTCGAGCATAGGGCGGGGTCACGCAAGAGTCCAGGGGTCGCGTTGATTCTCTCGAAAGGCTCCTCTATACTCACGGCCAGGAGGGGTGCCCGAGTGGTTTAAGGGGGCGGTCTTGAAAACCGCTGGCGGACTTGTTCTGCCCGGGGGTTCGAATCCCTCCCCCTCCGCCAGGCAGGGCGGCGCCCTGCACCCGGATTTCCTATCGACAGGCCTCGCTCCTTGTCCCGTCGTCAGCCAGACACAGTGATGCAGCTATCGCCGTGAAGATCCACGAGTACCAGGCCAAGCAGATCATGGCCGAGTTCGGCGTACCCGTCCCTCGAGGACGGGTCGCCCGCAGCCCCCAAGAGGCCCGCCAGGTCGCCGAGGAGCTGGGCGGGCCGGTGGTCGTCAAGGCCCAGATACACGCCGGAGGCCGCGGCAAGGGTGGCGGCATCAAGCTGGCCTCGACGCCCCAGGAGGCGGAGCAGGCCGCCCGCCGGATCATCGGCATGACGCTGGTCACGCCCCAGACGGGCCCTGAGGGCCGCCTCGTCAAGAGCGTGCTGGTCGAGGAGCAGGTGGCCGCCGACCGCGAGCTCTACCTCAGCGTCCTCATCGACAACGCCGCCGGCCGGCCCCTGATGATGGCCAGCGCCGCCGGCGGCATGGAGATCGAGGAGGTGGCCGCCCGCACGCCGGAGGCCATCCATAGGACCACCATCGACCCCGCCGTCGGCTTCCAGCCCTACCAGGGCCGCCAGCTCGCCTTCGCCCTGGGCCTGGGCGGCGACCTCCTGCGACCCGCCGTCCAGCTCATGACCGGCCTCTATCGCGCCTTCGCCGCCCGCGACGCCTCCCTGGCCGAGATCAACCCGCTGGTGGTCACCGCACCGCCCGAGCCGCGCCTGCTGGCCCTCGACGCCAAGATGAACTTCGACGACAACGCCCTCTTCCGGCACGCCGAGGTGGCCGCCCTCCGCGACAAGGCCGAGGAGGACCCGCTGGAGGTGGAGGCGCAGGAGCTGGGCATCAACAATTATGTCAAGCTCAGCGGGAACATAGGCTGCGTGGTGAACGGCGCCGGCCTGGCCATGGCCACCATGGACAGCATCAAGCTGGCCGGCGGCGAGCCCGCCAACTTCCTCGACATCGGCACCGTCAACGACGTGGCCCGGGTGGTGAACGCCTTCAAGATCCTGACCGCCGACCCCAACGTGAGGGCCATCCTCATCAACATCTTCGGGGGCATGGCCCGCGTCGACGTCATCGCCCAGGGCATCGTGGACGCCCACGGGAAGATGGAGGTGAAGGCGCCGGTGGTGGTGCGACTGGCGGGCACCAACCTGGAGGAGGGAGAGCGCATCCTGCGGGAGGCCAGCCTCCCCCTCATCCGCGCCGAGGAGCTGGGCGAAGCAGCCGAGAAGGCAGTAGCGGCGGCGAAGTAGGCAATCGAGGTACCCTTGAGCATATTGGTCGACTCCTCTACCCGCGTCGTCGTCCAGGGGATCACGGGCCGCGAGGGGGGCTTCCAGACCCGCCGCTGCATCGAGTACGGCACGAAGGTGGTGGCTGGCGTCACCCCCGGTCGCGGCGGCGAGACCGCCGAGGGCGTGCCCGTCTTCAACACCGTCCGCGACGCCGTGCAGGCGACGGACGCCGGCTGCTCCCTCATCTTCGTGCCCGCCGCCTTCGCCGCCGACGCCATCCTCGAGGCCGCCGACGCCGGCCTACCCGTCATCGTCTGCATCACCGAGGGCATCCCCACCCTCGACATGGTCATGGTCCGGCGCCGCCTCCAGGGCACGGACATTTGCCTCATCGGTCCCAACTGCCCCGGCGTCATCACGCCTGGCCAGTGCCGGGTGGGCATCATGCCCGGCGACGTATTCGCTCCCGGCCCCGTCGGCGTCGTCTCTCGCAGCGGCACCCTGGTGTACGAGGCCGTGGACCAGCTCACGCGTCACGGCATCGGCCAGTCCACCTGCGTGGGCATCGGCGGCGACCCCATACCGGGCACCACGGTGCGCGAGGTGCTGGAGCTGTTCGACGCCGACCCGGACACCAGGGCCGTGGTCCTCATCGGCGAGATCGGCGGCAGCGCCGAGCAGGAGGCCGCCGACTACATCCGCCGGGGCATGAGCAAGCCGGTCATCTCCTTCGTGGCCGGCAGCACGGCGCCCCCAGGACGGCGCATGGGCCACGCCGGCGCCATCATCGCCGGCAACACGGGCACGGCTCAGGCCAAGAAGGAGGCCCTGGCGGCGGCCGGCGCCGTCATCTGCGAGAGCCCCGCCGAGATCGGCTCGACCACCGAGCGCGTCATGAAGGAGCGCGCGCTCCTGTAGCGCCACCCGGCTCGTCTTGAAGCCGTCCACGCCCCGATGCTACAATCGCGGCAGGAGGGATCGCATAGTGGTCTAGTGCGGCCGCCTGCTAAGCGGTTACCCTGGGAAACTGGGGTCATGGGTTCGAATCCCATTCCCTCCGCCATCCCGAAAGCCAAGGGTGGGTCATGGGTTCGGCCGGACGGCCGCCCGTCTGGGCGAATCCCATTCCCTCCGCCATTCTGAAGACGAAGCTGCCGCCCCGTCATGTTCTACGTCTATGTGGTTCGGAGCCTGAAGGACGGCTGCCTCTATACGGGAGTCACCGCCAACCTCAGCCGGCGACTGGCTGAGCACAATAGCGGTAAGACGCGTTCACTGCGAAGCCGTCGTCCTGTGAAGCTGGTCTACTGCGAAGAGTACGCCACCAGGACAGAGGCACAAGCCAGGGAGCGGTATTTCAAGACGCCGGAAGGCGGGGCCTTGAAGCAGCGACTAGTCTTGCAGGCAGAGAGTCGTCCCTAGCGGGGTCATGGGTTCGGCCGGACCCGCCCCTGGCGGGCCCGTCTGGGCGAATCCCATTCCCTCCGCTATCCAGCAATGCCAACGCCCGGGTATCCCCCAAGGAGGCAGAAGCCGTGTGTTACTGCGATAATCCGCCCGGGGACATATTGAATGATCTTGAGCGGGGGGCCGTTCCCGACGAAGCGCTCGTCAGGGACTGCTGCTGGAGGACAATCTGTAAGGTACGAGGCGATTCCAAATATGCCCCTTGGGGAAGAGACTGGGATCAGGACGGCGAGATCTGGCGGGGCGTCTGCCAAAAGCGCGGTTATCTACTGGCGCGCCAGAATCCAAGGGGCTTCTAGCAGCCGGTCACGCGGCACGAGGCATCGCCATCACCCTCACAATTGGATGGCGCCACTGCGCTACAGGTGTCTCCCTGAGGCTTAACGCCCAAGATACTAAACGTTGCTTGCGGTCTTGGTTCGAGGCGCAAGATCGCGGCTTTCCCCAAAGGGGTGACAAAAGGCGGTGCGCTACCACATCTGGACCATAGGCTGCCAGATGAACAAGGCCGACTCCGATAAGCTGGCCGCCGGGCTGGAGCGCCTGGGCCTGGAGGAGGCGGCCTGTCCCGAGGAGGCCGACCTGGTGGTGCTCAACACCTGTAGCGTCCGCCAGCACGCCGAGGAGCGCGCCATCAGCAAGCTCGGCGTTCTCAAGAAGCTGAAGAGCCGCCGCAACTTCAAGATCGCCGTCATGGGCTGCATGGTAGGCCCGCGCATCGACGACCTGCGGCGTCGCTTCCCCTACGTCGACGTCTTCACCCGCCCCCAGGAGTTCGACCCCATCCTGGAGGCCATCGGCATCGACGGCGAGGACCTGGGCGGCGAGTTCTGGCCGCGGACCTTCTCCATACCCAGCGGCCCCACCGCCTACGTGCCCGTCGTCCACGGCTGCGACAAGTTTTGCAGCTACTGCATCGTCCCCTACCGGCGTGGCCGCCAGCGCAGCCGCCCCATCGCTGAGGTGCGAGAGGAGGTGGAACACCTGGTCGCGCGGGGCGTGCGCGAGGTGACGCTCCTCGGCCAGACGGTGGAGGCCTACGGCCACGACCTGTCTGCCGGACAGGCAGGCCTGCCCGCTGGGCCGGATTTGGCCGATCTCCTGCGCGCTCTCCACGAGATCGAAGGCCTGTACCGGCTGCGCTTCCTCACCTCCTACCCACCGGACACGACAGAGCGCATCCTGCGGGCCGTGGCCGAGCTGCCCAAGGTCTGCCAGCACTTCAGCCTCCCCGTCCAGTCGGGCGACGACGGCGTGCTGGAACGCATGCGCCGCGGCTACACCGTGGCCGAGTACCGGCAGAAGCTAGACCTCCTGCGACGGCTCATGCCCGAAGCCGCCGTCAGCACCGACATCATCGTCGGCTTCTGCGGCGAGACGGAGGCTGAGTTCCGCCGCACCTACGACCTGCTGGCCGAGCTACGGTTCGACAAGGTGCACGTGGCCGCCTACTCGCCGCGGCCGGGCACCATCGCCTGGCGCCGACTGCCCGACGACGTACCCCAGGAAGTGAAGAGTGAGCGGCTACAGGCGGTGGAGGAGCTGGAGGCCCGCATCGCCGGCGAGATCAACAGCGCCCTCCTGGGCCGCACCGTCGAGGTCTTGATTGAGGAGGAGAAAGGGGGCAAGCTCGGCACATCTGCCAACCCGCTGGGCGGGCCTGCCCGTCGGCTGGGCGGGCGCACTCGCTCCGGCAAGCTGGTCCACTTCAGCGGCGAGGCACAGCCCGGCGACCTGGTGGACGTCGTCGTTGAGAAGAGCAGCCCCTGGTCGCTCCAGGGCCGGCTCGCCGGGGCTGCGACGCCGAGGATGGCCAGCGGCGAGCCAGCACCCGAGCGGCCAGCTGGGCTGGCCGCCCTCTAGCCCCGCGCCGAGCGTTTGTCATGGTGCCTCGCCCGACCGACGAGAAACCCCTGGTGGCCCTGGTGGTCGTCATCTTCACAGTGGAGAGCGGCGCCCTCCAGGTCCTTCTCATCCGGCGCAGCGCCCCTCCCTTCCAGGGCTTCTGGGCCCTGCCCGGCGGCGTTTTCAGCAGCGACGAAGCTCTGGGGGAGGCAGCCGCCCGCCGTCTGGTGGAGGAGACGGGCCTCCAAGATGTCTACCTGGAGCAGCTTTACACCTTCACCGACCTGGACCCCCACCTGCCGGCGGTGGCGGTCACCTACTTCGCCCTGGTGAACCACACCCAGGCCCGGCTCCAGCAGCGACGCCGCTGGCGGCCGGCCTGGCACACCGTGGCCAACCTGCCCGAGTTGGCCTTCAACAACCGGGCCGTCATCGACTATGCCCTGACGCGACTGCGCTACAAAATGGAGTACACCAACGTCGCCTACAGCCTGCTGCCGGAGAGCTTCACCCTCAGCGAGCTCCAGCGCGTCTACGAGTCCATCCTCGGCCGCCCCCTGGACAAGCGAAACTTCCGCAAGTGGATCCTGGCCCGGGACATCGTCCGTCCCACAGGCAGCACCCGCAGCGAGGGCGCTCACCGACCGGCCCGCCTCTATGCCTTCACATCGCGGCAGCCGGTAATCCTCTAGCAGCACTCACAGTGTGTTCCGCAACAAGAAGGCCAGCCTTCAGGCCATTGACTAAATAGCGCGACAGTGGCGGTTGGCCACTGCAGGCAGACCTGAAGGTCTGCAGCTACGGAATCGAGGGCAGGCAGGGTCGTAGCTGCAGGGCTTCAGCCCTGCCTTGTGTTGGCTTATTCTGTTCATAACGATCAGGCTGGCGAGGCGGGGGCGCCGGGCTTGCGCCAGAGGCGCATCCGCCTTCGGCGGGAAAGCCCGGCCTTCGGATTTGTGAAGGTTCCCTTCACTTAGTGTACTCTTGACAATAGCCCCATCCCCTGCTACCATGATCACAAGGTTAGTGTCCATGTGACACTAACCCTTCGTGGACTTCGTTAGCTAGACAGGGCGGTGGAGCGTGGCCCGGCAGACCTATCCTCTGCCTGTTACCCCTCGCCAGCGACCCGGCGCCGTCGAAGAGGACCTGGTCCGCCGCGAGCTCATGCGCTGCGATACCGATACCCTGGAGACGCGCCCCCTCCGCGAGGAGCGCGCCTTCGCCTACTGGCAGCAGGACATCCCCCAGGAGTACTGGGGCCTCTCGGGTGGCGACCTAGTGGAGCGAGTACGGCTGGCGCGTCAGAGGCTCGACAGCCAGCTCATCGTCCTGGGCCACCACTACCAGCGTGAGGACATCATCCAGTTCGCCGATGTCCGCGGCGACTCCTTCAAGCTGGCCCGCTGGGCCGCCCAGCACCCAGAGGCCGAGTACATCGTCTTCTGCGGCGTCCACTTCATGGCCGAGAGCGCCGACATACTAACCGGCTCCCACCAGAAGGTGATGCTGCCCAACATGGCCGCCGGCTGCTCGATGGCCGACATGGCTGACCCCGACGATGTCTTCGCCTGCTGGGATGAGCTGGAGGAGGCCGGCCTAACCACCGACACCATCCCCGTCACCTACATCAACTCCGCCGCCTCCCTCAAGGCGTTCTGCGGCCAGCATGGGGGCATCGTCTGTACCTCCAGCAACGCCGCCGCCGTCTTGCGGTGGGCTTTCGGGCAGAGGCGGCGCGTCCTCTTCTTCCCCGACCAGCACCTGGGCCGCAACACCGGCCTCAAGCTGGGCATCGGGCTGGAGGAGATGCCCCTCTGGGACTACCACCGCCCCTACAGCGATCTCGGCGGCAACACCCTGGAGCAGCTCGAACGCTCCCGCATCATCCTCTGGAAGGGCCACTGCTCGGTGCACCAGCGCTTCACTGTCGAGCAGATCGAGCGGGCGCGGCGGGAGTACCCCGGCATCCGGGTGGTGGTCCACCCCGAGTGCCGGATGGAGGTGGTGCAGGCCGCCGACTGCGACGGCTCCACGGAGTTCATCGTCCGCCAGGTGGCGGAGTCGGCGCCGGGCAGCCAGTGGGCGGTGGGTACCGAGATCAACCTGGTGCACCGCCTGGCCGTCGAGAACCCGGACAAGCTGGTCTTCTGCCTGGACCCGGTGGTCTGCCCCTGCTCCACCATGTACCGCGTGCACCCCGCCTACCTCTGCTGGGTGGTCGAGCAGCTAGCCGGGGGCCGGGTGGTGAACCAGGTGCAGGTGGGCGAGGAGACGGCCCGCTACGCGAAAGTCGCCCTCGATCGCATGCTGGCGGCGGGGTAGTGCAGCATTACGACTACCTCATCGTTGGCTCCGGCATAGCCGGGCTCTATGCCGCGCTCCTGGCCCGCGAGCACGGCAGCGTCCTCGTCCTCACGAAGAGCTCCATCGACGAGTGCAACACCCGCTACGCCCAGGGCGGCATCGCCGCCCCCATCGGGCCCGAGGACTCGCCGGAGCTGCACCTTAAGGATACCCTTGAGGCCGGCGCCGGCCTGGTGAACGAGGAGGCGGCGCGCATCCTCACCTCCGAGGCCGCCGACCGCATCGCCGACCTGGTGCGCTTCGGCGTCCCCTTCGACACCGCGAACGGCGAGGTGGCCCTGGGCCGCGAGGGCGCCCACAGCCGCGCCCGCGTCCTCCACGCCGGCGGCGACTCCACCGGCCAGCACATCGAGCTGACGCTGAGCGGCCTCGCCCGCCTCTCGCGTGTCACCATCCTGGAGCACTGCCTCGCCCGGCAGATCCGGGTGGAGGATGGCGCCGTGCAGAGGCTGGAGGCCCTGGACGCCCGTCCGCCCAGGCGGAGCGCGTTGGAGGAGTTCGGGTGCCGGTTCCTCATCCTGGCCACCGGCGGCTGCGGCCAGCTCTACAAGGTAAGCACCAACCCAGAGGTCGCGACCGGCGACGGCGTCGCCCTGGCCTATCGCGCCGGGGCCGAGGTCATGGACGTGGAGTTCATCCAGTTCCACCCTACGGCCCTGCGCCTGCCGGGTGTCCCCGCCTTCCTCATCTCCGAGGCCGTCCGCGGCGAGGGCGGCCTCCTCCGCGACGAGAGCGGTCGCCGCTTCATGCCCGACTACCACCCGCAGGCCGAGCTGGCCCCTCGCGACGTCGTGGCCCGCGCCATCGTCACGGAGATGGCGCGCTCGGGCAGCGACCGCGTCTACCTGGACGTGACTCACCTGCCGTCCGAGAAAGTCAGCTCTCGCTTTCCCCAGATCTACCGCTTCTGCCTGGAGCACAAGCTGGACATCACCCGCGAGCCCATCCCGGTGTCGCCGGCAGCGCACTACATGATGGGCGGCGTGCGCACCAACACCTGGGGAGAGACGAACCTGGCCGGCCTCTACGCCTGCGGTGAGACGGCCTGCATGGGGCTGCACGGCGCCAACCGGCTGGCCAGCAACTCCCTGCTGGAGACCGTCGTCTTCGCCAAGCGCGTGGTGCAGCGCACCCTGGACTCGCCGAACACGCCTGCCCCGGCGGCGCCGGACGCCCGGCCCCTGTCGGGCGCTGCCCCCGCCGAGGCCCCCCACCCCGACCGCGCGGCGCTCCAGGCCCTCATGTGGGAGAAGGTGGGCATCGTCCGCGACGGGCCCGCTCTGAATGAGGCCGCCCGGCTGCTCGACGCCTGGGAGGCCGCTCTGCCAGCCCCCTGCGACCGTCCCTCCCATGAACTGGCGAACCTGGTCCTCCTGGGACGCCTCGTGACGGAGGCGGCCCTTCAGCGGGAGGAGAGCCGTGGCGCCCACTACCGCCGCGACTTCCCGGAGCCGCGGCCGGAGTGGCTGCGCCACATCGTCTTCCGCCGCCATGACTGACGACAGTCCGGACGGGCCCATACCGGGCACCCTGCCTGCCGGACAGGCAGGCCCGTCGCTCCCCCTGGACGCCGTTCGCCGCGCCGTCGCCCTCGCCCTCGCCGAGGACGCCGCCTGGCGCGACGTGACCACGAGCGCCCTGGTGCCCCCTGACCAGCAAGGCCGGGCCGTCATCATTGCCAAGGCACCGGGCGTGCTGGCGGGCCTGGCGGTGGTGGAGGCCGTCTTCCACGCCCTGGACGCGTCGCTGGCCTTCGAAGCGGCGGCGGCCGACGGGGCGCGCCTCTCGCCCGGGCAGGTCGTGGCGCGCATGGCCGGCCCCCTGAACCCCATCCTCCGCGGCGAGCGCGTGGCCCTTAACCTCCTTCAGAGGCTGTCGGGCGTGGCGACGGCCACGGCCCGGCTGGTAGAGGCCCTCGAAGGCCTGCCCACCCGCCTCCTGGACACCCGCAAGACGACGCCCGGCCTGCGCGCCCTCGAGAAGTACGCCGTGCGCGTCGGCGGCGGCCATAGCCACCGCTTCAACCTGGCCGACGGCATCCTCATCAAGGACAACCACCTGGTCGCCCTCAAGGCCCGCGGCCAGGACATCGCCGCGGCGGTGCGGCTGGCGCGGCTCGGCTCGCCTCATACCCTGCGGGTAGAGATCGAGGTCACCAGCGTCGAACAGGCGCTGGAGGCGCTGGCCGCCGGCGCCGAGGTGCTGCTCCTCGACAACATGGACCCGGAGGACATGCGGCGGGTCGACGGTGTGGCCCGGGGCCGCGCCCTCACCGAGGCCTCGGGCGGCATCACTCTGGACAACGTGCGGGCCGTGGCCGAGACGGGGGTAGACTTCATCTCCGTCGGCGCCATCACCCACTCGGCGCCGGCGCTGGACATGAGCCTGGAGGTGCTGGAGGAGTAAGCAAGCCTCGTAGGGGCCGACCTTCAGGTCGGCCCAGCGGGAGGTATCCCCCGCCCTAGTGGTGCACGACCACCCGTGTGCCGGTGGTAGCGAAGTCCCAGAAGAACTTGGCGTCGTCGTAGCGCATGCCCACGCAGCCGTGGCTTGAGGGCACGTTGCCGAAGTAGCTGTCGGCGCGCCAGTAGTTGTAGTGAAGGGCGATGCCACCCACGAAGTACTGGGTAAAGTAGACGTTCTCCAGGTAGTAGCCCCAGGAGTCCTCGCGCGGAATGCCGATGGTGAGGGAGTCCATCGTCTCATTCTCAATGCGCACGTAGATGCGGAAGTCGCCGACGGGCGTCTCCCAGCCGGGCACGCCCGTGGTCACCCGGGCGACGTGTACGGGCTGCGCGCCGACGAAGGCTGTGGCCCGCTGAGTCGTCAGGTTAACGGCGATCCAGCGTTCGTCAGGCGCAAAGCTCACCCCTTCCGGCGGCCGGGCGGCAGCCAGATCCTGAGCGTAGGCCTCAGCGGCGGCCTGACGGCGGGCCTCCTCCTCTGCCTTGGCCCGCTCTGCCTCCTGACGGGCCATCTCCTTCAGGTAGATGGCAGCCTGTTCCCTAATATAGGCGCGCGTGTCGGCCTGGGCAGCAGCGTCCAGGGCCACGCTCTCTGCCACAGCGTGCTTGTTAGACGTGGGAGGGTCGGCGGCAAGGTGGGACGAAGCAGGGAGAGCAGCCTCCGGGGAAGCGCCGGTCGAGAGCGCCCCCCGCGACCAGGGGGCCAGGACAGCAAAAGCTAGCAGGGCTCCACCCAGGAACGCAGCTGCCACCAAACGCAACGCCCGTGGAGTCGCCATTAGCCTTCCCTGCCGGGGGCGGGACCAGCGTTTCACCTAGTTTACGGCCCACGCAGACGGGCTGTCGAGGGGGAATTGTGCGGGCGCTTCGGTCATCCCGTAGGGGCCGACCTGAAACTCGGCCCAGGACAGAGCTGAAGCTCTGTCCCTACAGGCTACAGGCGGCGCCGGCTAGGCGCGGCGGGGACGGTCTAGCTCGACGGTGTCCAGGAGTATGGTCACGGGGCCGTCGTTGTGGATCTCTACCAGCATGTGGGCGCCGAAGCGGCCGGTCGAAACCGGCACCCCCATCTGCCTTAGAACGGACACGTACCGCTCCACCAGCGTCTCCGCCTCCTCGGGCGGAGCCGCCGCCATGAAGTCGGGCCGGCGGCCGCGACGGGTATCGGCCAGGAGGGTGAACTGGCTTACGACCAGGGCTTCACCGCCGATGTCTAGCAGAGACAGATTGAAACGGCCGGTGGCATCGGGGAAGATGCGCATCTCGGCCGTCTTGCGGGCCAGCCTCTCGGCGTCCTCGGCCACATCGCCGCGGGCCACCCCCAGCAGGACCGTCAGCCCCCGCCCGACGGCACCCACCGTCTCCCCTTCCAGGGAGACGCAGGCTTGGGTCACGCGCTGTATGAGGGCCCTCAAGAGATAAGCTAGCTGGCAGCCAAAGCCTCTGAGTCTTTGCTCTCGGAGGATGCGGGCTCGGCGGCCTTTTCGTCGCCGCCATCAGACCCGAAGCTGGTGGGCCTGTGATCAGTACTGTAGAACCCGCTGCCCTTGAATACTATCGGGGGCGACTGCAGAACGCGCCGAGCGCTGCCGCCACAGTGGGGGCAGACCTGAAGCGAGGGCGCCTCGAAGCCCTCTCTCCTCTCGTAGCGATGTCCGCACTCTCCACAACGGTATTCATAGATGGGCAAGGTTGATACCTCCAGGGGGTTTGACCACTATATAGTTTACGGGCGCGATAAGCTTTCGATCAAGGTCTCGGCGACTCATCCCTCCTCGTGGAGCATAGGCTCCCTCCCGTTCCCAGACAGTCCACGCAGCCAGCGTGACACAGCAGCCGAGACAGAATTACTTGACGGCGTTGCACGTCGGACGTAGAATCCCGTAGGCATATTACTCAAGGAGATACCGCCCCGGTGACCCTCAGCGGATGAGAGGGCGGCTCACGGCAAGAAGGAAAGGAGAAACTGACCATGGGTAGGAAACCCGGCGACAGTCCCCTTGAGACCAGGAGGCGCTGGTGGAGCCTGTGGCTCCTGGCTGCGGCCCTCGCTGCTGTGGCGATCCTGGCGGTAGCCTGCGGCGGGGAGGAGAAGGAGGAGGCCACCCCTGCCGCTGGCAAGACACCGGCCGCCGCCACGCCATCGGCGAAGGGTCCTCTGAAGATCGGCCTGCTGCTATCGTACACCGGTGACCTCTCGGACTTCGGTCCGGCGCACGAGAACGCGGCACTGCTGGCGGTGAAGGAGATCAATGCCGCTGGCGGGGTACTGGGCGAGCCCATCGAGGTTGTGAAGGGCGACGATGCCACTGACCCCTCACAGGGCGTATCGGAAGCCACGCGCCTCATCAATGTGGAGCACGTGCAAGTCATCCTCGGAGCGCTGGCCAGCGGTGTGACGCTGCCCGTGGCGGAGTCGGTGACAGGGCCGAACCACATCCTCCAGATCTCGGAGGCGTCGACATCGCCAGCCCTAACCGCTGCCAAGGACAACGATTTCCTGTTCCGGACGACCATCTCCGACGCAGCTCAGGGCGTGGTCCTGGCGAAGCTGGCCAGTGACTCGGGCTTGAAGAGCGTCTGCACGATGTACATCAACAACGCTTACGGCCAGGGCCTCTCGGAGATCTTCGCCGAGAACTTCGAGAACGCGGGCGGCACCGTGACAGCACAGGTGCCGCACGAGTCCGAGCAGGCCACCTACGCCTCGGAACTGGACCAGTGCACCTCGGGGAACCCGGAGGCGCTGGCGGCCCTGGCCTACCCGGAGAGCGGGCGCGTGTTCCTGAGGGAAGCGGTGGAGGCCGGAAAAGTAAAGACGTTCCTGTTCTGTGACGGCACCAAGTCCGCCGACATGTTCGCGGACCTGGGATGGCCGACGTTCGACGGCATGAAGGGCTCGGCCCCGAGCTCTCTAGATGTTGCGGCTGGCAAGAGCTTCGAAACTGCGTACGCGGCTGAGTACGGCTCGACCCCGCCGCTGCCGTTCATGCGGGAGATCTACGACGCGGTGTACCTGGTCGCCCTGGCGGCCGAGACGGCCGGCTCCACTGACCCGACGGCCATCCGCGATGCCATTCGAGACGTCGCCAACGCGCCGGGCGAGACAGTCGATCCGGGCACTGACAGTTACAAGGCCGCGCTGGACCTCATCAAGAGCGGCAAGGACATCAACTATGAGGGCGCCGCCGGCCCGGTCGACCTGGACAAGAACGGCGACGTGCTCATCGGAGCGATCGAGACGTGGCACGTGGACGCCGCAGCCACGAACCTGGTGACAGACGCCGTTTACAAGGTTGACCTGGAGACGGGGGAGATCACCAAGGTCAAGTAGCTAACACAGAACCTCGGGCAAGAGCCAGGCAGAGAGAAGCCAGCACGTATCAGGGGGCCTCCTGTGGGAGGCCCCCTACTCTCTTGCGCTTGCCCTTCAGTCGGAAGGGGATTCCATCTGCTCGTCCGGCGCCGGCCGCACGTCACGGACCCGTTTGGCGTGTCGCTCCACCCAGATGGAGACACGCCGCTCCTCCGGCAGCAAGCCCTGTGGCCTAAGGAGCAGCACGACAACGATGAGGGCGCCCAACATGAAGTCGCGAATGAAGAAGATGCGGCTCTGGAGGACCTCGGGCAGTGCCAGCCCCAACGGGCCTGGGTGCTCGGAAGTGTAGCCCTGAAGCTGGAGGGTGATGGTCCAGAAGCCCCACACCACGTAGGCGCCCAGGATGGCCCCCTTGTTGTTGCCGCTGCCTCCCACCATGAGCATGGCCCAGAAGATGAAGGTGCCGAAGAAATGGGTAAACGTGTCCGGTGATATCGCCGCGTTGGCGTAGGCGTAGATGGCGCCGCCAATGCCCATGATCATGGCGCCCACGACGAAGCCCTGGGACTTGAAGGCGAAGACGTTCTTGCCGCTGGCAGCCGTGGTCAGCTCATCCTCCCGCAAGGCGCGCAGGACGCGCCCCCAGGGCGAACGGATCCCTCGCTCGATAGCCACATAGACGAGGACAAGGGTGGCTACTGCGATGGCCAGCATGACGTACTTGTAGTCGCTGGTGCTGACGAGCTCGCCCAGGGGGCGAGGTATGCCCGTCAGGCCACGGGTACCGTTCACCAGCCCCCGCTCCTCGATGGTGACACGCCGCAGGAGCTCGGCGATGCCAATGGTGGCGATGGCCAGGTAGTCCTCGCGCAGTCGTAGGGTGGGGATGGATAGGAGAAAGGCGAGGAAGCCAGCGAAGACGGCGGCGCCGGCGATCCCAAACAGGAAGGGCAGCCACTGCTCGCTGTCCAGCACCGGTATGAAGGCCAGCTTGTCGCCAAAGCCCCCTACATAGCGAACGTATTCCGTGTTGGCCGGGGGCTTCGTGATGATGGCCGCCACGTTGGCGCCCACCAGGAAGAAGGCCATGACTCCAAAGTTGAAGACGCCGGTGTAGCCCCACTGAACGTTGAGCCCCAGGGTGAAGATGGCATAGATGGCCACAAAGGTGGCGAAGAACGTGAGGAAGCTGATGACGCCGTTGACGTCCCAGTTGGAGCGCTCCGCTGGCATGAGGACCACGGCCGCAGTGATGGCCAGCACGGTGAGGGGCGTGATCAGCCGCTCGCCTTTGATCTGCCCCCTGAGGGCGCCTCCGCCAAGCACCGCCGGCAGCTTCATTACGTCTTCGCTCCGAACAGGCCGCGAGGCCGCAGGAGCAGCATGAGGATGAGGATGACAAAGGCCACCGAGAACTTGTAGCCAGGGCTGATGAAGCCCAGGGTGACGGCCACCTCCTCGGTGATGCCCACCACCATCGCCCCCACGAAGGCTCCCTGCGGACTGCCGATGCCTCCGAGAATGGTGGAGGCAAAGAGTGGCAGAAGAAGGACAAATCCCAGCTCCGGCTTCAGTTGGGCCTGAAGGGCTAGCATTACCCCAGCAATCCCCACCAGGCCGCCGCCGATCACCCACGTCCAGATGATGATTCGGTCGGTGTTGATGCCGGAGACCAGGGCCAGTTCTGGATTGTCGGCCATAGCCCGCATCGCCTTGCCCAGCCTGGTGCGGAAGAGGATCAGGTGGACCAGGGCGGCTAGCACCAGGGCGGCCCAGAAGATGAAGATCTGATCCGTGAGTATCCGGATGCCGAAGGGAAGGTCGGTGGTGGGGCGGATACCCGGCACGTAGAAACGGCCAAAGGACGACCAGAAGATGAGGATGAGGCTGCGCATGGCTATGGCGATACCCAGAGAGGCGATGGCGAAAATGACGATTCCACTGCCACGGCGGCGGAGAGGCCGGTAGACCAGCCGGTCCAGCACGACGAACACCACCGCCATGATGGCGCCCGCTATGGCCATGGCGATGAGGAGGCCGTACCCAAAGGAGAAGTTGAGGATGGGCTTGGTTGCCCCAGGAAGGTCACTCAGGGTCCAGGGCAGGACCTGAGTATCCGTCCTCTCCCCGACCATGACCCCGGTGAGGGCGAAAAAGGCCAGGTAGGCGGCCAGCATCATGGAGTCGCCGTGGGCGAAGTGAGCGAACTTAAGGACGCCGTAGAGAAGCGTAAGGCCCATGGCGCCCAGAGCGAGCACGCTACCCGTGACGACCCCAATGGCGAAGGCGTCGGTCCTGGTGATAAGGGCCCAAAGGCCCAGCGCCAGGAAGAGGAGGGGGAGGCCGGGGCCGGTAAGGAACTGCCCAGCGAGTTGCGGATAGTCGCGGAGTTGATCGCGGAGCCGGCCGTAGGCGGCTACAATAGCGGCCATGCGTCAGGCGCCCAGGTACAGTTTGCCCACTTCTTCGCTAGCCAGCAGTTCCGGGCCCGTGCCCTCCAGTCGGTTGTGGCCACTGGCGAGGACGTATGCCCGCTGGCAGATGCTTAGGGCCTCTTTTGCGTTCTGTTCCACTATAAGGATGGCAACTCCTGTTTCGTTTATGTTGTGGATGGTGACGAAGATGTCCTCCACCATCTTGGGGGCCAGGCTGGCCGTGGGCTCATCGAGCAGGAGAACCTTGGGGTCCAGCATCAGGGCGCGGGCCAGGGCCAGCATCTGCCTTTGCCCTCCTGAAAGCTTCCCCGCCCGCAACTGCGGCCTCTGCGCCAGGTCAGGGAAGAGTTCGTAGATCTCGTCGAGACGCTGGCGATAGCCGTCCGTCCGAATAAAGGCCCCCATCTCCAGGTTCTCCTGGATGGACAGGGACGGGAAGACGTTCTCGGACTGCGGCACGTAGCACATCCCCTTGCGGACGACCCGCTCTGGGGGCATGCCGGTAACGTCCTCACCCACCAGGTGCACCGTGCCCGATTTCACCTTCAGGAGGCCAAAGACGGCCTTCATGAAGGTAGACTTGCCCGCGCCATTGGGGCCGATGATGGCCACGATCTCGCCCCTGTCCAGCCGCAGGGAGACCCCATGGAGGATCTCCACCTCGCCGTATCCAGACACCAGCTCCGACGCTTCTAGCACTGCCGTCACCGGTACTGACTCCCCAGGTAGGCCTCCAAGACCCGCTCGTCGCTCTTCACCTCGTCAGGCGGACCCTCGGCGAGCTTCTCCCCATTGCTCATGACGATAATGGGATTGCAGAGCCGGGTCACCAGGTCCATGTCGTGCTCAATGAGGAAGAAGGTGATCCCCTTGCCATAGCAGAGCTGCTCAATGTTGTGCACCAGCTTCCTCATCAGGGTAGGGTTCACCCCCGCCCCCGGTTCGTCCAGGAGAATCATCTCCGGGTCGGCCATGAGCGTGCGCGCCAGCTCCAGCAGCTTCTTCTGGCCTGAGGAGACGTTGGCGGCGTACTCATCCCGCAAATGCCAGAGGTCCACGAACTCCAAGATGTCAAGGGCCTTATCACGGATCTCCCGCTCCTGCCGAGCCACCAGGAAGGGCAAGAACAAGGGGTTCCAGAGCCTCTCGCCGGCCTGCTCGGCCGGGACCAACATCAGGTTCTCCAGCACCGTCATCTGTTTCAGTTCCCGCGGGATCTGGAACGTCCGCACGATGCCCCGGCGGAAGATCCGGTGGGGCGCGAGCCCGTCGATGCGCTCGTCCTTAAAAGCGATGCGGCCGGAGGTAGGTTTGAGGAAGCCGGTGATGAGATTGAACAGCGTGGTCTTGCCGGCACCGTTAGGCCCGATGAGCCCGGTGATCGTGCCCGGCTGCACCTCGAGAGAGCAGTCGTTCACCGCCCGCACTCCGTCGAAGCTCTTGACCACCCGCTCTACTTCTAGCAGGGGACTCATGGCAACACCCGTTTGCATCCACGGCGGGGTCAAATGGCAGGGGTAGACTCGTTACAAACTATACAGGATGCTCGTGCGCGGCGCTATCCCAGCCGGTGGTGCCGCGGGAGCCTGGAGCACCCTAGGACGCAACGGGGGCCTCCTGTGGGAGGCCCCCGCGAGTGGTGCCCGTTCTGAATGACGGCCTACGGCACGCCGGTGCAGGCCAGCCCCACCTGCTTCAGCACCACCACCACGTCCTGCAGGTTGACGAAGCCATCCGGCGGGCCGGCGTCATAGGGCGGGTTGGGCAGCGGGCCCGGCGAGCGGTCGTAGCGAAGGCCCACCTGGTCTCCCTCTTCAGTGACGACCGTGTCGCCGTTCCAGT
>Ga0315296_10001549_pt1 | contig 20056 bp, 19 predicted proteins | sample YL17G14_18_MG_FD_203921 | JGI IMG/M metagenome (GOLD analysis project Ga0315296, IMG submission 203921) | Sediment microbial communities from Yellowstone Lake, YNP, Wyoming, USA - YL17G14_18 | ecosystem: Environmental > Aquatic > Freshwater > Lake > Sediment | place: USA: Wyoming | collected...
GGGCCCCACGCGCTTTCTGAACCTAGTGAGCTGGGAGGGATGGTATGGCCTCTCCTCCTCTTCGATGTCACAGATCATCCTGAGCTCCTCGTCGCTCCACAGCCTCCTGTAGAGCTCCCTGTCCGAGGGTATCTGCCTCAGCCTCTTGACTATCAACGCCTTGAAGATGCCCATCGGCTTCCTCGGCGGCCTACCCGGCCCCTCCCCATGATACGGCTCACGGACGACCTTCTCCACGTCGCGCAGGTCCAGCCTGAACAGGATGAGAGCTACGTCCCCATGCCCCTGAACACCCCGGAGAGACGTGAAGCAAAGATCAAAGATAAACTACATGGAAATGTCAACGCCAAGAATTTAGCAACGTCCTAGCGCGCTCCTCGCTGGGTTGTGACACTATCCAGCACGGAGAAGACGGTCGGCGATTCTTCACGGATGATTGTCAGCGTGCCTTCGCCGTTGGAGCTGAATGCTAATTGGGTTTCGGGATCAAATGCGCATCCGTCAGTACCACTACCGATTGGCAGCGAAGCAAGAATATGCCCGTTGTCCGCATTAATCACTATCATCAATTTATTGCGACAGACTGCAAAAAGATGACGATTCTTTGTGTCCATTGCAAGTCCTGTTGGAGACTCGCCTGGAGCCAGCGACCATCGCGAGAGAACTTTCAGTGTTCGCGAATCAATTGCGACTAATTCGCTCTTATCTTCAATGTTGACATAAACACGACCATTACCATCTGCAACGGAAAACTCAGGTTTGCCACCGAGCGGAATCGTCGCGGTCGCTTTCCCAGAAACCGCATCAATCACCGTCGCGTCCTGACTCTGGCCGTTGGAAAACAAATACTTTCTTCGAGACCGCGTCAAAGCGAATTGCATCAGGGTTCTTGCCCACAGGAACCTCATCTAACACCTTCAGAGTATTCAGATCAAAGATGCTCACTGTTGAAGTCCGACCATTGCTGGTGAAACCACGTCCGAGTTCACTCGCAATTGCTACTCCATGAACCCCTTCAGTTTTGGGGATCTCGCCAACAACCGTGACTGAGTCTGCATTCAGGACAACAACGCAACTACCATGAGTGACATACAAACGGCGTGCTTTGCCATCTACTATGAGATAGTCCCATCCGCCTTCTCCACCGATTATACATCTTTTAACAAGATGGTAACCCGATGGAGATTGTGCATTCTCCATACTTCGTCAAGGAGTGAAGGGCTATAATGGATTTAAGCCTTGTTGCAAGATCAGAAACTGTGCAAAAACAGAGCAAATTCGTCGCTCCTCAGTCTCTAAAAAAAGCCCGAATGAAGCCGATTTTAAGAAAAAAGAGTTAGAATGTAATCATTAAGTCGTGAATTTGAAAACAGGATCTATTCCTTCAATGCTCTTAACTGATTTTAGAGCGCGGTAAGTTGGAGGAACTATTAGTAGATGAGAATAGTCAGGTGTTGACAGTTGATAACCCTGTTTCTTAAGACTACTAACCCAAAAAAGATGAGATTGAGAGTCGTGTGATCGATCGGGAGACTTCGTCCCGCCTAAGTACTGATGGAACATGTTTCGATCGATCTACAGCAGGCTGCTTCATTAGCTCTGAATCAGGCACAGGGACATAGCGCACCTGACCATCAGCACCCACAATAGCCTTCACATAGCTGCCGTCGCTCTTCTGAATTATGCCCTTCGCCTCAAGGTCGGCATTCCGATCCTGACCTCTCCGCATTATGCCTGGCAAAACGGTGGTCGATCGATGATGGTATGCTAGTATCGGCATATCCTACTGCACGTAGCTTCTCATATACACCTATGCTCTTCTTGGCGCCAGCAATATAGGAACCAACGGCATATGCCGATGCCCCCATTTTGCTAGCAACTGCCTCAATTGGTATGGCATCTGCCGATGCATAGACCATCAGATGCTTGTATGGCTCTACATTCAGCTCTGTGCTAGGCATCTTGCTCTAGTGATGGTGGCATCTTGCCACTTACAAGGCTTGTATGCCTCAGATGCTCCCTTACGATGCCTCGGATGCCCCTTTGGTATGCCGTGGATGAGACCCTCCACACTTCGGATGCCACCATCCGTATTCCAGATGCCCTTTTGCTGTGACTGGGATGGTACCATCCATGTCTCGAATGGTACCATCTACGGTTCAAATGCCCTTAGGATGCCTCGGATGCTACCATCGATGCTTCGGATGCTCCTATTCTATGGAGCAGATGCCACCTTCCATGCCTCAGATGCCAGCTTAGAGCTTAGCTCAACGTAGACGTGCTCCACCTTGAGGCAGAGGTTGCCTGAGTCCTCGTCCACGTAGAGGTAGCCCTTCACATCTTCTGCCTTGGGGTAGACCTCTGTGCCGACCACAGCCATCTGAACGTAGCTGAGAAACATGTTGCGGAATACCTGGGCATTCAAAGTTGCACGCTCCGGAACGTGGCGATCCTGAGAGAGACTCTGAGCCAGTACAGTAAGGTGGAGAAAAAATACCAAGTTGATGAGCCCTGAGCTTGGCTGAAGCCATATACGAACGTCATATGTGGAGGCGGAGCTAAGAGCCAGAACAGAACGATCGATCTTAGACTTGGTCACTCCATCCATCTTGTTCCAGAACAGGATAAGCATTAAAGTCTAATCCCAAACCCAAACCCCTTCTCTTTCTTTCACATGCACTTTCTCCTAACTCTTCTCTCTTCTACTCTTATTCTTATATCTTCTCTCATCATCACCACACGTATATCACATATATCGTGTACATTGATCGATCGTCGCGCGCTCAGATTGCTGGATACAATTTTTAATACCAACTCAATTAAGAATTGTAGACTAGGGATGGCTCAAGCATTGGGAGACACAAAAGGGTTCATCTTTGCGTGTACACAATCATCTCAAGAGGAATGCATTAGCAGACTACTTTTCGGATCAGATAAGCAATATGGTGCAGCAGCACTAAGAGTCAAGAGAGGGAATTTTCTATTCTTGCTGAATTTAGAAACAGATCTGCTATATGGTGTTTTCAGGGCTGCTACCGACGGAAGTTTCAAAATCGAGCCAGATGCGTGGAAGGGGAAATATCCATATCAGGTCAAAGTATATCCAGTCGGAGATATCATACCTCTGAAGGATGCAAAGAAGCTAGAAGCAAAACTGAAAGTCAAAAGAACCGATCCTCTCAGTATCTCTGTCACCAAGAAACTCCTTGAACTTTATCGACCAGAGAACATTCCGATAGATGAACAGTTTCAATATTTTCTGAGCGAAGAAAGAGCAAAACAGACTACAATTAGAGAACCAAAGGTTTGGACATTCGTGAGTCCAGTTAGAGAAAACAAGGACGAATCTGTTGAAGAAGTTCCTCAATTGCAGGCCACAACTCTTTGGGATTTCCCAAGACAGAGTTATGGTAAGACCTCCAAAGGAGATAACAAGTATCCCGGTGTTACCCCGGCTGGACTGATTTGGAATCTTGTTTGGAGATACACCGAGCCGGGAGACTTGGTTGTTGATCCCATGTGTGGGAGTGGAACTACTCTAGATATTTGTAAGGAAGAGAGGCGCGAATGTATTTGTTATGATATTTCTCCTGTCAGACCAGATATAATCCAGAATGATGCACGATACATACCCTTGCCAGATAATCACGTTGATTTGGTTTTTGTAGATTCTCCTTATGGTGACAACATTAGATACAATGAGCATCCAGATGACATCGGGAAAATCTCCAGTGAAACGGAGCGATTTTATGATGAACTGGAAAAAGTGATCAATGAATGCCATAGGATTTTGAAACCCGGAAAAGTCCTAGGATGGCTAATCGGCGACCAATGGGTAAAGAAGCAATTCACGCCAGTTGGTTTCAATCTCTACCAGAGGTTGTGTAAGAAGTTTGAAACGGTAGACATCATATGCATAGTAAGAAGGGGACAATCATCTCATACTGGGGTCTGGTTCAACCGAGCATTGCGTTTCAATTTCTATCTCAGAGGTTTTAAGTATCTGTTCATCATGAGAAAGCCGTCTGTGAATAAAACCGTAACTAAGAACAGGAATGTAAATTGGACTTTCTACGAGAGAGAGAAAAAACCTAGCCCATAGAAAAAGAGATGTTCGAAATGAAAGGAGCGGATTTGGTAAAACTATACGACAGCAAACAGAGAATCTATGGCCAAGAAACCTATAAAAATGTTTCAGAAATACTGAGGGAAGCAAAAAAACTACACTATGATGATTGGCTCAAGAACCCAACCGAGAACAACGATCATGAACAGTCGTGGAGAGCCTTTAAAGGGAAAAATTTCGAAAAATTGGTTCTACACATAATCAAGGAAGAAGTAGAGGATCTGGGCTTGAAGATTGCCGAAGGCAACAAGCTCGAAAGAACGAGAAGCGAGAAACTATCCTTCGAACTCGCTACAGTCAAAAAGAACTTACTTGTAGACTACGGGGAGTTCGGATCTCATCTTCCAGACGTGGATATCGTGATATACAGACCTGAGAGCTATAAGATTCTCGCGGTTATTTCCAGTAAGGTCACGTTGCGGGAGAGGATTGCTCAAACAGGCTATTGGAAAATCAAACTATCTAGAGATAAAACAACTAAGCACATAAGAGTGTTCTTCGTGACGCCTGATGAAGACAAAACACTAGCTATCAAAAGACCTGCCAAGAAAGGAAGAGCCATAGTTGAAGTGGATACAGATGGCAGTTATGTAATGACCGAAGATTCCATCGAAGAAAGCGGAAAAGTGAAAATGTTCGATAGATTCATAGAGGACTTGAGACAGGTGATGACATGACTGTGATATACCGCAATCAATCTGACGCTCGCTTTCGTTCCACGCCCGAAACAGAGCTTATCGTCTCGTAATTCAATCAGTTTGGTGTTGCGAGTTGAGGATTCCAAGTTTGTCGCTCGTGCCTTAGGAACTTCGCAAGTAGCAGAGCTTCCTCATTGATTCGTGTTCCTATTGCCTGTTTCTTGCCGACTTTCGTCGATCGATCAAAGAATAGTGGTGGAAGAGCTTTGCGTTGCAAGCGGTACTTCTTGTCGCCTCCTTTTGCGAGGGACAAGTTTGACGCTATTGTTGGGATGGGAATTCCGTTAGGGGTGTATCAAAGGCGTCCGCAATTCTTGGTGGATATGTTAATTAAGTTGAGGGATGAGATGTTTCTGTAGTGTTAGATTGATTCGTATGTATTAGTGTATCACATTTCTTGTGGTAGAATTAAACTAAAAATGTCTATTATTCTTCGGCACCGCGAGAGAGTACGATTGCATATGTGCTGTTGGGGCATACGAACAAGGGTAGGGACTCTTAGGCTTCTTTTTTTGGGTTTGGGGATTAAAGTTTAATTGGAGAGATGAAGCCGTAGTTTCTAGGAAGCAAGCTTAGGAGCTGGAAGGCCTTGAAGGTTGAGGAGCTCAGAGTACCTATCGCGGTTAAAGAACTGCTAACTAAGGATGGAATTGAGACGCTGTATCCACCTCAGGAAGAGGCTTTTGAAGCCGGTGCCCTTGAGGGTAAGAACCTGGTCTTATCATCTCCAACCGCGAGCGGGAAAACACTTGTTGCTGTTCTATGTGCCTTGAAGCATGTGATGGAGGGAAGAGGTAAGGTTCTCTACCTCACGCCACTGAGGGCTCTGGCTTCGGAGAAGTACGAGGAGTTTCTCCGGTTCAGCGGGATGGAGAAAAGCGATGGTGGAAAGGTATCTGTAGCCATTAGCACGGGTGATTATGACAGTTCTAGTTCTTGGCTTGGGAAGTATGACATCATAGTGACGACAAACGAGAAGTGTGATTCTCTTCTCAGGCACCGGGCCCCTTGGATTGGCGAGATAACTCTTTTGGTCGTGGACGAGGTCCATCTGATTGCCTCTGACAGAGGTCCGACGATTGAGGTAATCTTGGCTCGAATGAGGCAGGTTAACCCAAGTCTGCAGATCCTTGCCCTCAGTGCCACTGTAAGGAATGCTGATGAGGTCTCCGACTGGCTGAACGCTGGTGTTGTTTCAACGGAATGGAGGCCCGTCGAGCTCAGAGAGGGTGTCTGCTACAAAGATCAGGTGATGTTCAAAGAGGGATCCTCCTACAAGCTCAAGCCTATGCACAGAGATATCCCACTGAACCTCTGCTTGAATGTCGTGAGTTCTGGAGGGCAGGCTCTAGTATTTGTTGAATCCCGCAGAAGATCAATGAGCATGGCAAGAGAGGTTGCAAACGCGCTCAAAGATCTCCTGTCAAGAAGACAGCTTCAGGCTCTTCAGAAAGTTGCTGATGATGTGCTGATACACGGGGAAAGAACGAGCATTGGAGATCTCTTGGCTTCTTGCATCAGCATGGGTGCAGCCTTCCACCATGCTGGACTGGGATCTGAGCATAGGCGAATTGTAGAGGGTTCCTTCCGTGAAGGCAAGATAAAGGCCATCGTTGCGACACCAACTCTTGCCGCAGGGGTGAATCTTCCCGCCCGTCTTGTGGTCATAGGGAACTACAGGCGTTTCGTGGCTGGTTATGGCATGTACCCTATATCAGTAATGGAGTACAAGCAGATGAGCGGAAGAGCGGGACGCCCGCAATATGACAAATTTGGGGAAGCAGTCCTCATAGCTGATTCTTCTGAAGAACAGGATTATCTCATGGAGACCTATGTCCTTGCGAAACCTGAGAGGCTTTACTCTCGCCTCGCTTCAGAATCAGCCCTTAGAAGTCATATCTTGGCAGCGATCGCCTCAGACTATGCTCATTCTGAAGGGGGACTCCTAGACTTCTTCTCAAGAACCTTCTATGCATATCAATACGACACTGGGAACCTCAAAGAGACCATGAGATCAATGCTGAGGTTCCTATCCAAGGAAGATATGATAAGCTCCGAGCAGGAATACCTCTATGCAACTGAGTTCGGCAGAAGAATCTCTGAGCTCTACATAGATCCACTTTCAGGAGTGATTATACGAGACTGTTTGATGAAGAAAGTCGATCAACAGACTAACTTCACGTTCCTTCACCTAGTATGCCACACGCCAGACATGGCTCCCATTCTTAGACCGCGAAGAGAAGAGCTCCCCCATATGGAGAGCTACCTAAATGAGCACCGAGACGAGCTTACAACCAGCGTACCTGAAGAAGGGGAGGACCCTGAAGAATACGAGCAGTTCCTCGGAGAGGTGAAGACCGCTCTGATTCTGCAAAGCTGGACTGAGGAAATGTCAGAAAACGAGATCTTCGAGAAGTTTCAGGCTCAACCAGGCGACCGTTACAGCATGGTCCAGAAATCTGATTGGCTCCTATACGCAGCTGAAGAGATCTCTTCTGTCCTTAAGATCAGGGGTGTCCAAGGGAAGATATCAAAGCTAAGGCAGAGAGTCAAACAAGGAATCAAGGAGGAACTTCTCCCACTAGTCAAGCTGAGGGGAATTGGACGTGTGAGAGCCCGCGTCCTGTATAACTCAGGTCTAAAGACCTTGGACGATCTGAAGAAGGTGCCTGTGCAAAAGCTTGTTGAGATACCGCTCATAGGTGCCACCTTAGCGAAGAGAATCAAAGAGCAGGTTGGAGGTTTGATTGAGGAGCAGGAGTGGAAGAAGCTTTCCGAGAAGGAGGCAGAGCAGAAGGCCTTAACCGAGTTCATTGAAGAGGAACCTTCAAAAGAGCCTCCGCCGTGAACTGCACGCAAGTGGTATTTCACTGGATTTCTCGTCTAGATGAAATACAAACAACGTTCTACCAGAAGACCCTGTTAGCCTATGAGAGTAGCCGAACCTAAAACAGAAGAAGCACCAAGACGCGCACACATTGAGCGCAGCTCAGAGTTCGAGGCTGGCAATCACATCAGGAAGCTCTTTTAGGCTTTCGATTATCTTGTCCACGCCTGCTTCTTCGAGCGTCTTCCGCCTTGTGAAAGATGCTGGAACAGCTATAGAATAGGCTCCTGCAGCTTTGGCTGCTTTGACGTCCCTAGGGCTATCACCAACGACCGCCCCTCGTCTTGGATCGGCTCCTAGCATCTTGAAGCACGTGATCACTTGGTCCGGATGAGGCTTCATTCTGAGCTTTGGTGTACGGCCAACGACTACCGCGAAATAGTTTCTTAGACCTTGCCTTACGAGTATTCGCTCAACAACTACAGTGGAATTTGATGTTGCGATGGCCATTTTGACATTTCTTTGCCTAAGCCATTCTAGGGCCTCCGTACATCCTGGCATTAGATGACACAAGTCAGCTCCCCGAGATTCGCAATCGTCAAGCGCACAGTAAGCCCTGTCCTGGATATGCTCAGCTTTCTCCCTAGGTAAGCTGGCATACAGCTCATCCCACATAACGTTAAGCATGTCAAAGAGGCCTTTTTCACGGCATCGGTTTACAAGTTCAGTATTACAGCCACATTCTAGGTAAGCTGCAATGACCCTTTCTTGGCCTTCCTTCCAGTTTACAAAGCCACCGAGATTGACCAGCGTCGCATCTAGGTCGAAGATTATTGCCTCAACATTCAACCAATCCACATCCGTTCTGCTGTTCCAACTGAATCTGCCGTTTCTGCAACTCTCTTTCCTACATGAATCGGATATTTATGCTTGTTTCTGATGACATTGCCGAAGTGGGGCTGAGTGAACGAGGGAATAGCCAAGCTGCAACCGAATTCTCCAGGCAAGTGGCACCTGTATCTTCTGATCCCTTAAATACCGTCGGTTGAAGAGTACATCCGATCATAGGTAGTGAAGGATTTGGTCGGGGAACCGGTTGGAGGCTACATACTCCGCATCAGCAGAGATGAATGGCTGAAACAGGTTTTTGAGAAGAGGAAGTACTACCCGGGCTTAGTGCGAAAATGGAGCCCTGGAATGACTATATTACTTGCCAGGAAAACTGAGCAGGGCGACTCTTTCATCGGATATGGTGTCATTGGTGGAATCTTCAAGCCTTCAGAGGCTTCGAAGGAGGAACAGGAGTATTGTCTAGCCAATGGCTGGAAGTGCATCCTAAGTTTCAAGGAACTGGTCAGATTCGAAGAGCCATTGCCCCTTAAACGGACGTTTCTGAAGAACGATAAGAGAAGGGGGAGGCTCTTCCACGCATTACCTTTGACACTTGGGCAAGTGGACTCAGTTCTGGAAGCTGCCGGTCGCTCAAAAGGGTGATTCTAGGACCTGGGTCATCATGGGTTTGCTTGTGGGTTTGATTGCGAAGAAAGATATGGACATCTTTGAGCCCTTAGATGGCATGCTCGTCTCCATGAAGAAGCCTGTGGAAGCAAGAGCGATAATCGGCAAGAACCGTGGAGCTAATTCTGCTTCAGCTGGTTCTCAGATCGTCATGGCTAGGGAAGGGTGTGCAGGGCTTGGCTATCTTTCTAGCAGCCATGTACCAAGTGATTTTCAACAGCCTATGGAGCAGTTCAGCTATACGCTCTTGTTCAACGGTAGGTTATATCCTTTCGAAGGCACCCCCGACTGCTATTCAGTGGCCGAGTATCTGGGACCCACTCCGGACGACGGAGTTCAACTGTTGCTGAATGAGACGAATGGTGCTTATGCTCTTGCTGTTCTTCAGGAAGATCATCTTCTCTTGGCAAGAGATCCGATGGGAGTGGTTCCTCTCTACATCGGTGAGAATGAGGACTACATTGGAGTCGCATCAGAGAGAAAGGCTCTTTGGAGCATTGGAATAGAGAATCCACAGTCCTTTCCTCCGGGGCATGTTGCCAAGATGATGAGAAGCGGCGTCGGTTTTATACCTGTCAGGAAAATCAAGCAGCCTGAATCGCTTAGGTTGACTGAAGAGGAGGCCGTGAGGAATCTTCAGTCTCTCCTGTACAATGCGGTTGATGTTAGAACTAGAGATCTTCAAAGGATTGCGGTTGGATTCTCAGGGGGACTTGACAGTTCTCTTCTTGCTTGTCTTGCTGATGCCTGTGGCATTGAAGTCAATCTGATTTCCATTGGGATCAAGGGTTCGAAAGATCTGGAAGATGCTTCTGAGGCTGCTGAGAAGCTGGGTATGGCTTACTTCGCAGAGAGTTTCGATGAGGAGGATGTTGAGCGAAGTATCGATAAGGCACTGATGCTCGTAGAGGAACCGGATCCTTTGAAGCTAGAGGTAGCTATTCCTATTATGTGGGTCGCTGAGAAAGCTGCCGAAATGGATCACAGGGTCCTCTTCCTCGGTCAGGGTTGCGACGAGCTTTTCGGTGGGTACAGGAAGTACGTGACGGAGTACATTAGGAGAGGAGCAAATGCTGCGCAGAGCCTTATGTTTGAGGATGTTGCCGGAGCATATGAAAGGAATTTTGAGAGAGATGTGAAGGTTTCATCAGCCCTTGATGTGGAGCTTCGGCTTCCATTTGCTGACTGGGACCTTGTTCAGTTTGCCATCTCTCTTCCCGTCCATATGAAGCTGCCAACGGAAGAATCCGGACAGAGGAAAAGAATTCTGCGAACTCTTGCCATCAGTCTGGGTATTCCAACAACTATTGTTGAGCGGAAGAAGAGAGCTATACAGTATTCGACTCGTGTGGATAGGGTTCTAAGAAAGATGGCTAGAAGTGAAGGGTTGAGTCTTACTGAATTTGTCAGACACAGGTTCCAGCAGGTCTTGGTTCAGCTTGATCTCTCGCCTGATTTGAAGAGATCTGAGAACATGCGTCAAAACAGAGAAGGTTTCTCAGCAGCTAGATGAGCCTGACACAAAGGTTCCCCTTCTTGTTGATTCTTCCAGTCTTGATTAGAAGAACAGTGAATTCCTCAACTATGTGCGAGTTTGCCAGTTCACCAGCATCTACTGCTCTTAAGTTCGGTATCTGCTCGACTAGGGATTTGGCAGCTATCTTTGCTTCAGGGTCGTCGCTGCAGACCATCACATCACCCTTAACAGGTTTTGTGTAGTCCCCAAGGAGCTTGGATGACACAGTTTGGAGTGCCGAGACCACCCTCGTTTCAGGAAAGCCTCGTGCGATTGTTTCCGCTGCTGAGGCTCCTTCAACATGTATGAGTCTGATGTCTTTTCCGATGAACTCTATGGGTACAATGGGTGAGATAATGAGTGTTCCAGGCTTTATCTTTCCTTCTAGATTCTGTATTGTGGATTCAAGCCCGGCGTAGGGGATTGTCATGACCACGGTGTCAGCCTGTGTGACAACTTGTTCGTTTATTCCGAAGCCTACCTCAGCGTCGCAGCCCAAGCTTCCAAGTATGCTTTGAAGCTCTTCCGCAACTGTCTTTGCTTTTTCAAGGTTTCTTGATCCGATGAGCGCCCTGTTCCCCGCAAGTATCCATCTGACTGCCAGAGGCGGACCCTGATCACCGGTTCCCCCTACTAGAGCAATTGTTCGAGCTTCTCTGTTCTCTTCGCTTCTCTTACTCATCGCGAATCCCCTTGATTCTTCAGTTCCGCATGTGATAGATAAGTCTGGCGAGTGAAGGTTTATCCACCAAGGTGTTCTGACTTTGTCAAAACCCGCCTTTGAAAAGATTTAACTTACGCCAGAGCCTGATTCTTCATGTTATGAAAAGGGATGAATTCTCAATCATCATAGGCGGCGAAGCTGGAGACGGTGTAAGCCGATCGGGACTAACACTTGCGAAGAGCTTCACCAGGGCAGGATACCATGTTTTCGGAGCGAATGACTATCAATCCACTATAAGAGGCGGTCACAACTTCTATATGTTGAAGGTCCGAAGAGATGAAGTCTACTCTGAAGGGAACGACGTAGACCTGATGATCGCTTTTGATGACCAGACCATTTCCCTACATGAAAATGAGCTGTCCTCAGCAAGCATCATAATACGCGATAATAGCAGCGTCAAGGCAAACCCGCGTAGAGCAGATGTGAGACTTTGCTCCGTTCCTCTTAACAAGATAATAGAGGAACTTAAAGGACGTCCGATTATGCGAAACACCGTTGCACTGGGATCGGTCATGGCCCTTCTCAATGCTGATCTGTCGTTGCTTGAAGGGGTCCTAAGGGACTCCTTCAGTGGTCAGGTTGCCGAGCTCAATGTATTGGCGGCTCAGAGAGGCTATGGGCATTTGAAGGAGAATTACCGCTTCGAGACTGAGTTCAAGTCTGAGGACTTGGCTTCCGGGAAGAAGAGCGTTGTGGAGGGCAATGAAGCTATAGGCCTCCGGGCTATCAGCGCTGGCTGCAAGTTCTTTGCGGCATATCCCATGACGCCCACGACGGGCCCGCTTCACTTCATGGCTGAACAGGAGAGAAGCAATGACATGATCATGTTTCACGCTGAGGGGGAGATCGCTGCCATTAACATGATCGTAGGAGCTGCCTTCACAGGGATCAGAGCAATGACTGCCACCTCTGGGGGCGGATTCTCTTTGATGACTGAAGGCCTAGGCATGGCCGATCGAGGAGTACAAGAGGCTGCGCATGACTGAGAGTGGGATCTCTCCAAGAGCAGTGCCATTGGCGAAGAGGGCGATTGTGCGCACAAACAGCGATGAGCATGATGAGTATGGGTTTGTCACAGAGGATCAGCGGTTGACGAAGGCGATGAATGAGAAAAGGTTCAGAAAAGTCTGTTTGTTACAGAGGGAGCTTGAGACCGTTGAAACTACTAAGCTCTATGGTCCGCCAAAGGCTGATGTCACGATCTTGTCTTGGGGCTCGACAAAAGGTCCTGTAAGAGAGGCAATGAGGCTGCTGAATGAGAAGGGGGTAATTGTGAACTTCGTTCAGATAGTGTACTTGCAGCCGTTTCCGGAAGCTAGGGTTAAGAAGGTCATGGATGAAGCAAAGAAAACTGTGGTAATAGAGAATAATGTGACTTCTCAGCTTTCAGGTGTCATACGTGAGAAGCTTCTGAGGGATGTGGAACATAAGATTCTGAAGTATGATGGTAGGCCCTTCAAACCAGGTGAGATTTTCAAGAGGGTTTTGGAGGTGATGTGAGGATGGTTACTCTGGCTGAGCTGGCTACTCCGAAGGTTAGCAACTGGTGTCCTGGATGCGGTAACTTCGGGATTCTAACAAGCTTCAAGAATGCTCTGATAGAACTCGGCTTGATGCGAGAGGAGGTTGTCCTTGTAACCGGTATCGGCTGTCACGGGAAGATGACTAACTATGTGAATACGTGTGGTTTCCACGGTATCCATGGAAGGACTCTGCCTCTGGCCACCGGCATAAAACTTGCCAATCCAGACTTAACGGTGATCTGTTTCGCCGGAGATGCTGACTGCTATGATGAAGGCTGGGAGCACTTCTGCCATGCGATAAGAAGTAATATCGACATAAAGCTGATTGTACATGACAACATGGTTCTAGGACTTACCACTGGACAGACAACGTCGACGAGTCAGGTTGGGTTCAGGTCGAAATCCACCCCGTACGGGGCTATTCCACCACCGTTAAATCCGATTGCTCATGCCTTAATAAGCAATGGAACCTTTGTCGCACGGGGATTCGCAGGTGACCCGAGGCATCTGCAGAGTCTGATGGTTGAGGCGGTGAAGCACAAGGGCTTCAGCTATATAGATGTTTTCTAGCCCTGTGTTACCTTCAACTATCTCAATACCTATCAGTGGTACAGGGAGAGAGTCTATAAGTTAGAGGAGACGAGGCACGATACGAGTGACAGGAACAAGGCGCTCGAAAAGAGCTTTGAGTGGGGTGAAAAGCTGCCAATAGGCGTCTTTTACAAAGAGGATCGCCCTACGTACTACGACAGTCTAACGCACCTGAAGGGAAAGTCCCTAGCTAAACTTGACCTTGACGGGATAGACATCTCGTCGATGCTCAAGGAACTTGTGTGACAGCGGTGAGATCTCTCTCATCTTTTCCTTGTTGGCTTAGCTCTGTTTGGTTTTCCTTTGATTGCTTGGGAGACTCTTGACAGGCAGGTTATTGCCGATTCATATGATGGGAAACTCTTCAGACCACACTCGGGTCCTGCATACGGCACTCTTTCAACGCCGAAACGATTTATGACATCCCTCAGTCTTTTCTGCATTAGGTCTACGCTTTCTACCAAACTCGTCGGGTCTATCTTACCTTGTTGAATGGATTTCCATGTTTGGGCCAGAATCTCTTGTGTTCCTTCTTTGCTTATGTCTATTCCCTTTTCCTGAAGCGATTTTATGATAAGTCTGTCGAAGTCTGTTACGCATATGCTGGCCTTCAGGAACTTGTCTTTCTCCTCGATCATTTTCTTCGCGAACTCTGAAGTGTAGAGCGGGTCTCCGACATGTGATTCAACTATCCTGAGGTCTTTCACGGACCAGAATAGCTCATTGGAAGTACTGTGGAGATGGAACGCTGTCTCGACGCCCTTTGATACTGCTGTGTGGCATATGTCCTGCCATGAGCTTAAGAGGGCCTCGCGGCCCTCGGACCCATAGTCCAGTACAGGGTCGCTGATGAATCCAAATACGGGTTCGTCGACGGCAACTAAAGAGACCCTTGCGTCTCTTGTGCTGAAGATTGCGCTAGAAAGGATCTTTGTAATAGCTTCCCCCAGTTCTCTAAGAAGAGAAGAGTCTTTAGCGTCAAATAGGGAGGCAAGAGTGTATGGGCCTGTTACACAGACCTTTATCTCCAGCTTGTCTACGCCAGACTTTTCTCCTATTCTGGAGGCGTTTCTTTCTATGGCATCCAATTCAGGAATGGCTGCTCCTTGTTTGAGAGAAATCCTGCCGACTTTCTTATAGCTGCTTTCCTTCTTTTCGATCCCGTTGAGAGCTCCGAGGAACATGGTGTTCATGTCCCTAAGCTGCGCGTAGTTAGGTATGTCTATTCCAGCGTTCATTTTGTCCAAAAAGACCTGAACGGATTTCTCTTCAAAGATCTTCGATGCTTCGACCAACTTGTTGCCAGAAGTATAGAGGAGAGGAAGGAGAGTTGTGTACGTTCTTGCGCCGAGGTCGAACATCTCATCCTTTTCCTCGACCGGAAGGCTACCTACGTCGTAGGACTTCATTTCAGGCTTCCTACGTAGGATCAGCAGACAGTGAATCTTCCGTAGACCAGGTCCATGCAGAACTTGTCGATGTCCGTAAGCGATTCTTCGATGATGTCTTGGACTTGTCCTTGTATATCCTGTAGCTTCGTACCTTTCTCAAGAACAACCTGGGCGGTGGCAACCCTCGGCAGGTTTATGGGCTGTCCGATCTGACTGAGGAGCCACAGGTAGACATCTCTGATGCCTGGCACCCGTTTGTATATCCTGTCTGCCACTTCGTAGCTCAAGATGTTATATATCTTGCCGACATGGCTAATGGGGTTCTTTCCGGCCGCCGCTTCGCTGGACTGCGGTCTGTTAAGGGGGATGAGCCCTATCACGTTGTTTCCTCTGCCCACTTGGCCCGAGTCTCCTACTTCGCCTGACGTTCCGAGCACTGTGAGGTAGAGCCCGCCGAGGCCTCTTCCCGGCGTGTCCAAGGCGTTGAGGGTGAGACTCGCCTTGCAAACATCAGTTTCGCAGTCTATGAACTCCCTTATTTCGTCTAGAATCTCCCCTTTCTTTTTGAAGTAGTCGTTTTCGTTCGTTATGAATCTATCAACGAAGGCCATGGCTACGGTTATGTCAAAGTCACTGTTCTTTCTGTAACCCATTATCTTTATGTCTTCTCCGGACTCTGGGTGATGCACTTTGAATTCTTTTGAGTTGAGATATTTCTCTAGGTTCAGTATGAGCTTTTCTAGATTGGTCATGGGGGCGTAGCCGACGGCAGCAGAGGTATCATTCGCTCCTAGGTATTTGCCTTTTCTTTCAAAGATGTCTTGCAATGCGGCGGCTCCTGGTTTGATCTCGATCTGATATTTCACGTGTTCTTGGGGATCAACGAACCGCATGTTTCTCTTGATCCATTTCTTCGTGGTCTCCTTTGCAATCTCGTCTACGGGTACTTTTTCTCCCATTGCCTCGTAGGTTGCCCTGTCTCCGTAAACTATGAGAATGGGTTTCATAACCTTTCCTCCTCCGAACTTGATCTCTGTCTCACCGGCGGCTAGGAGACCCTTGTCAAGATTGTGATGTAGGATCACGCCGAAGCGCTTCAGATATTCCTTGGAGAGCTCGATTGATACTTCGTTCATTATCGCGTCGCACATAGAATCGGGATGGCCAAGCCCCTTGCGTTCGCAGATCTCCATGCTCTGGTCTTCTAGCGGGGTCTGGTTCAGCTCTTTGACCATTACTTCACTGAGAACCAAAGATCATCATCTCACTGCGCTGACTATGTCGTGCTTTTGAGGATAAGCTGACTCTCATCGTTTAAAACCCTTTCCCATCTTTTGAGGGATCATAAAGTGTGAACAAGATGTGGAAGCTTGACCAAGCTTATTCTCATAGAAGAAGGGAACTGAACCGAACCGTTGTGCTAGTACATGCAAAAAAGGTTGAGAGTCATTTCTTTTCTTCCTTGTCATAGCCTTGGTGAACCCAGTTGGTTATGGTCTGTCTGACTTTATCGAACTTCCTTATCTTCCAGACAATGATCTCCTCGACTCTTCTTCTTTCGTCAGCCTCAACCTTGACAACGATATCATACACTCCGAAGAGCGTATAAGCCTCTTTGACCTCTTCGATTGTCTTTAGACTCTCCATGACCTCGGTTTCTCCACCTATCTCCACATTTATCAGGACAAAAGCCATCGGCATACTGCGACCTCCCCAATTGAATCACGCCTACAGATACTTAAAATATTCTACCGAGAATATCCCTCTCAGGTGAGCGAAGCTATGTGCCCTGTTACTGCCAAAGAGATGAGAGCTCTTGAAATGAACGCCGAATATCTGGGCCTGTCTAAGCTTCAGATGATGGAGAACGCGGGAAAAGCTGTGGCAGACAGAATAGCGGAGAAGTTCAGGCCTCCCGCTAAAGTCCTGCTTTTTTGCGGTCCCGGTGGAAATGGAGGAGACGGTTTCGTTGCGGCTAGGCATCTGGCTTCCTCAGGTTTTGATGTTGAAGTCGTTCTCGTAGGCGATGAATCAGAGATCCGGTCTGAAGAGACTCAAGTAAACTGGAAAATTCTCAGGTCCATGCAATCATCAGTCAAGCTTGGAAGTATGGCAGATTCATCCCAGTTCTCAGGAGAATGGAGCGTTGATGTCGTTGTTGACGCTCTCATCGGAGTAGGGGTCAAAGGCATGTTGCGCCCTCCGGTCAAGCAAGCAGTTGAGGCTATCAACAAAATGAATGGATTCAAAGTTGCAGTTGATCTCCCATCCGGGCTTGAGACGGATACCGGCCAGGTTCTTGGTGCGGCTGTAAAGGCTAATCTCACCGTGACTTTTCACTCTGAGAAAGCTGGTTTCGCTTTGGCCAAGGAATATGTTGGTGAGGTGGCGGTCAGAGGCATAGGCATACCTAGAGAAACCGAGCTTTACGCGGGTCCTGGGGATGTCTATCTTGCCTCTGTCCCGAGAAAGCCGAATGCCCACAAAGGAGAATGTGGCAGACTTCTCGTCGTCGGGGGGAGTGACATGTACTCAGGGGCTCCAGCCCTGACAGCTATGTCTGCGTACCGGACAGGCGTCGATCTGGTCTATGTAGCTGCACCTGAACCTACTGCCAACGTCATAAGAAGCTTCTCTCCAGCTCTCATAGTCCATAAGATGAAGGGGGATTTCCTGAGTCCCGAGAACCAGTGGTCGATTCATCCTCTTCTGACCCGTGTTGATGCTGTGGCCATAGGTCCCGGTCTTGGGACGAGAGAAGAGACTTTCCAGGCCATTAAGCTCCTTTTTGATCGCATAGAGAAAAGCCGGTTACCCCTTCTTGTGGATGCTGATGCTATCAAAGCGTTCGCATCTTTCAAGCACAAGCTTAGCACCCCGGTGGTGTTTACGCCGCACAAAGGGGAGTTCAAGACGCTGACGGGAAAGGAAGCACCTGATGAACTAGATGGAGCTAGTGAGACGGTTAAGGGTGAGGCTGAAGGCTTGGGAGCGACAATTCTTCTTAAGGGTAAGGTGGATGTCATCTCTGATGGTTCCCATGTGAAGTTCAACTGGACTGGAAATGCCGGTATGACGGTTGGGGGCACTGGCGATGTTCTTTCAGGCATAGTTGCGGCGTTGATGGCTAAAGGTGTTAAGCCCTACGGTTCTGCGGTTGCAGGCGCGTTTGTGAACGGAGCAGCTGGAGACTACGGGTACAGGGACAAGGGATATCATCTTCTGCCGACAGATCTGATTGAATGGATCCCGAAGGTCCTGGATGATCCTATGATGCATAAGACAATTCGCTGAGAGCAAGACTCGGAATTTGAAAAAGAAGAGAGCGAGAATCGGTCTAGATCTTTTTGAGTTCGTCTTTAACATAGGCTAGAGCTATGTACAGCTCGGGCACATAGCTGGCGTAGGGTCCTACTCTAGCCTCAATCTGCTCGAGGATCTGCAGACACTTGGAAGCATTCTCCTTTGAAGGTGTGTTTGTCATCTCCTCGATCTTGCTAATGTCGTCAATTGTACTTCCAACTAGCTCTCCCATGCTGCGATATGGCTCTAAGAAGCCCTTAGCGTAAGCCAGCTTCTTTCGGACTTCATCAACATTGGCCATCAATATTCTCTCCAGATTCATCTACGATATTCTTCATCTGGTTATAAAAGCTCCTGTGGACCGTATTCTAGATACAGCACTTTTTCTGGCCCTACTCTATGGGTTGATCTAATCCCCTGGGCCCCTTTCACCTGCAATCTAAGAATCATTCGAGATGACGATGCAGATGCATTGCTTTAAATGATCTTTGACCAGATTCTCATCTGGGAATCCCATGAAAAGAATGGTTATTCCTTCCCCGGAGGAGTTCTTCGGTTTCAAAATGGGCGCGGATCTGAAGTTGGCGCGCTGGGACAAGATTGTGGAATACTTCCAATTGTTGGGCAAGAACTCCGATAAGATCAGGGTTACTGAGCTAGGGAAGACGGTTGAGGGAAACCCGTTCCTCCTAGCGATAATCACCTCTGCGAGAAACATGAATGACTTGGAGAGAATAAGGAAGATCAGTCTTCAACTTGCCTATTCAAGCGGTCTCTCTGAGGTTGAAGCAGAGAGTCTTGTCAAGAATGGCAAGGCAGTTGTGGCAATAACGAACAGCCTGCATGCAACAGAAGTGGGGGGCACTCAGATGGTGTCTGAGCTCGCTTACACCCTTCTCACAAGCGATTCTCCTGACATCAAGCACATACTCGAGGAGGTGGTTCTTCTCCTGGTTCCCTGTGCCAATCCTGAGGGTAACATCATGGTTGTTGATTGGTACAACAAGTGGCTGGGAACTGAGTATGAAGGCACTTCTCCTCCTTGGCTCTACCAGAAGTATACTGGCCATGACAATAACCGAGACATCGTCATGCTGAATATGCCTGAGTCAAAGATGCTGGCGAAGCTCCTGTTCATCGACTGGTTCCCGCAGGCATACATAGATCATCACCATATGGGCAGCTACAGCGCGAGATACTACATTCCACCTTTCTCTAATCCTGCAGACCCGACGGTTGACCCTCTTGTCTGGACTGAACAGCAGCTGTACGGCGCGGCGATGATACTGAAACTGGAACAGGCAAACAAAACGGGAATAGAGAATCAGGCTACCTACCCCGCGGAGTTCAACCCAACTTTTACGCGGGTCACATCTTGGCATAACATGTGTGGAATGCTAACAGAATCTGCCAGCGCAAAGCTAGCGACACCTATCTACGTGCATTATCAGCAGCTTCAGCCAAGCTCACGAGGCAGACCTGAGTACCGGACACAGGTCAACTTCCCGCATCCATGGCTAGGAGGATGGTGGCGTCTGAGAGATGTCGTGGAACAGCAGCTGGTTTCTTCAACAGCTGCCCTGGAGGCCGCTGCGAACTATAAGGACACGATACTCTGGAACCTATATCTTAAGGCTAAACGAAGCGAACAAAAGGGGCTATCCGAAGCTCCTTATGCTTTCATATTTCCAAATAAGCAGAATGACCCGCTTGCTGCCTTGAGGCTTCTACAGGCCCTCCAAGATCTTGGCGTTAAGATTCACATGGCTGAGAAGGAGTTCACTTCGAACGGGGTGATCTATCCAAAGGGAACCCACGTCCCCTCACTTTCGCAAATCA
>Ga0315296_10001551_pt1 | contig 20037 bp, 13 predicted proteins | sample YL17G14_18_MG_FD_203921 | JGI IMG/M metagenome (GOLD analysis project Ga0315296, IMG submission 203921) | Sediment microbial communities from Yellowstone Lake, YNP, Wyoming, USA - YL17G14_18 | ecosystem: Environmental > Aquatic > Freshwater > Lake > Sediment | place: USA: Wyoming | collected...
CCTCTTCCTCGCGATGAGTTTGGCCGCCGTCTGTACGGCCCCTGCGATGACTTCGGCGCACACCTCTGGGCCGCCCGCCGCGACGTACTCGAGGGACTGGGCGGGATCAGCCAAGTTGAACTTCCTTCCGAGTTTGGCTTCAAGGATGTGTTCGCATGTGGTGCTGCCGTTCTGCTGCTCGAAGCCGCGGCAGAACCTCCGTGCGGGAGGGAGGGAGCCGAGGTAGGCGTCCCAGTCGTTTAGGTTGTCCCTGCCGTAAACCAGACCGAGAGCCATGAGGGAACCGACGACGGCACCACATGTTTCACCGCGAAGCGCGATGCCAGGAAATGGGGTGAGGGCCTTTAGGATGGGTTGGCCGTGAAGATCGAACTCCTCTTGGAGAATTACGAAGGAGGTCTGGGCACAATTGCGGCAATGAGAGAGGGTATCGCGGGCGCGCTGAGCCAGCCTGGCCAGGGTTTCGTCCGATAACGTTTCGCCGGGCATCGCCGGTGCCTCCTTTCTGTGCCGTGGCGCCCCCCGCGCAACGCGCGAGGGCCGCCACGGACGTTCGCCGCTCGGCTGCCACTAAGCGCAGGCGCTTCAGCGGCCTATCCGGGGCTGATATGGTGGTGCGTCGCATAGTGTCATGATACATGACTGATGTCATTCCTCAACGGTCCATTAGTCGTGGGAGTGGCGACGTGGGCTGGTTCACCGAAACCTGTCGCTTCATTTCACGGTAGCTGTAAGTGCACGCTGAACGTGCGTTGTTGTTGAACATGGCGTAGACGCCCCCCCGGCCTGCCGCCAGCTCCTGCCGCGTCCCGCCTGCCTGCCGGCAGGCAGGCCCCCTTCGCCCTCACGCTGGTTGCCGGGCGCTATAGACTGCCCCTATACTGAATCGGGTGCCCCCATCGTCTAGTGGCCCAGGACGCCACCCTTTCAAGGTGGAAACGGGGGTCCGATTCCCCCTGGGGGCACCAGCGACTACGCTTATCCCCATCGACGCGACGCGAATGACAACGATGATCTGGCGGCCCTAACAAGTCGACCGAAGGCCGTTTGACGCCGGCCGCATCGACCGTGCCCCGGCGACGTCGGCAGGCTGTGCAAAGGGAAAGAGGCCATGAACATCATCGGTCTGGACATAGGTGGCACCAAGTGCGCCGTCATTCGCGCGGATCGGGACGGCACTCCCCACGAGGTCAAGAGGTTCCCGACCACCAATGTGCGCGACACGCTGGGTGAGTTCTACAGGACGATTGAAGAGATGAACCCGGGTGAGCATCCTGTTTTCGGCGTCTCCTGCGGCGGGCCACTGGACAGCGCGGAGGGCGTGATCCTTTCACCGCCCAATCTGCCCGGCTGGGATCAGGTGCCCATCGTCAAGGAGCTGACGGACCGCTTTGGAGGGGAAGCCTATTTGATGAATGACGCCAACGCCGGGGCGATTGCGGAATGGAAATACGGCGCCGCCATCGGTTGCAGGAACGTGGTGTTCCTCACGTTCGGGACCGGCATGGGAGCGGGCATCATCCTGGACAACCGTCTCTATGAGGGGACATCCGGATATGCGGGCGAGGTGGGTCACGTCCGATTGGCGGCCGAGGGGCCGGTTGGGTATGGGAAGGCGGGATCGTTCGAAGGGTTGTGCAGCGGCGGCGGGATAGGACGGCTCGCACAGGCAAAGGCCAGAGAGCTGGGCGGGCGAGTAGCCTTCAATCCTGGGTCCGTGGAAGACATCACAGCCAGGGACGTCGCGCTGGCGGCGGAGCGGGGAGACCCGGTGGCGACAGAGTTGCTGTCCACGGTGGGGCGATACCTGGGGTTGGGCCTCTCCTTCCTCATCGATATTCTGAATCCACAGACAATCGTGATGGGGGGCATATACGGCCGCTGCCAGAAGTTCCTGGAGCCCACGATGAGACAGGTGCTCCAGGAGGAATCGCTGCCCCGGCCGCTGCGTGATTGCCGGGTTGTGCCCGCCGCCCTGGGCGAAGACATCGGAAACTACGCCGCCGTGGCAGTAGCCCGATACAGGAAGGGGGACTTCGGTCATGAATAGGCACTTGATGAACCTCATCGACCGTTTCCCCGCCCTCGCTGGCTGCGCCGAAGATATCGAGCGGGCCTTTGCCCTGCTGCGGGACTGTTACGCTGGAGGAGGGAAGGTGCTGGTCTGCGGCAACGGCGGAAGCGCCGCCGACGCTGAACATTGGGCGGGCGAGCTCCTGAAGGGCTTCGTGAAGAAGCGGCCTCTACCGTTGGAGGTGCGTCAGAAACTGAGCCCCAAGCTGGCGGAAGGGCTCCAGGGCGCCTTGCCGACGATCCCGCTGACCGGCTTCCTCTCCCTCCGGACAGCATTCGCCAACGATGTCCATCCCGATCTCGTCTTCGCCCAGTTGGTTTGGGGCCTGGGGAGGCCGGGCGACTCTCTGGTGGCCCTGAGCACCTCGGGAGGCTCTGCCAACGTTTTTGCGGCGATGGAGGCCGCTTCGGCGAGGCAGATGGCCACCGTCGCGCTGACCGGGCAAGACGGTGGAAGCCTCGGCGAACTGGCTGACGTCTGCATACGGGCTCCAGAGCGAGAAACTCATCTCGTCCAGGAATACCATGTGCCCATCTACCACTGCCTCAGCCTGATGCTGGAGGACGAGTTCTTTGCGTAGACACGTCCCGTTTCGGGGCCGTGGGAACGCCCTCTCATGAGACGGAAGGTCCTGCATATCATCTCTCAGGCGCACCTTGATCCCGCCTGGCTATGGCCGTGGCGAGACGGATGCGCCGAGGCACTGACCACGATGCAGAGCGCCCTGGACCGCATGCAGGAGACGCCGGAGTTCCGCTTCTCCCAATCCGGGGCGGCCACCTACCGTTGGGCTCAGGAGATGGACGGCCGGCTATTCGAGGAGGTCCGCCGGCGAGTGAAGGAAGGTCGCTGGGAGGTGGTGAACGGCTGGATCGTTGAGCCTGACTGCAACATCCCTTCGACGGAAAGCTTTGTCCGCCAGTGCTTGTACGGGAAGCGGTACTTCGCCCGACAGCTTGGCGTAGATGTGCGGGTAGGCTACAACGTGGACTCTTTCGGTCATGGCGGAGGACTGCCGCAGATCCTGGCCCGCGCGGGATATCGTTACTACGTCATGATGCGCCCCGAGGCCCACGAGTTCGACCTGCCCATGCTCTTCTGGTGGGAAAGCCCCGACGGGTCTCGCGTGCTGACCTGGCGCATTCCCACCAGCTATGGCCAGTTCTACACGCAGACCGTCGATGACCTGGAAGAGAGCGTTCGCGAGGCTGTGGACAGGTGCTTCCCCCCGGGCTTCGACCACGGGGCTTTCTTCCTTGGCGTTGGGAACCACGGCGGCGGGCCCACGCGGAGTCACCTCCAAAGGGTCTCAGCGCTACAGAGCGACCGGAGCCTGCCGGAACTCCGCTTCAGCACGCTTTCGGACTTCTTCTCGGAGATTGAGAGGTCACCCGCGTTCAAGGACGTTCCTGTTGTGCGCCGGGAACTCCAGCATCACGCCCGTGGCTGCTATTCGGCGATGGGCGAGATCAAGGCCATCAATCGGCGGGCCGAACGCAGCCTGGTGAAGGCGGAGACCCTTGCAGCTCTGGCGGACATGGGTCGAGAGGTAGGCTATGCGCAGGAGGCGCTGCGAGAGGCCTGGTGGAAACTTCTGTTCATTCAAGCCCACGACATGGTAGCTGGGGCGTGCGTCGCGTCCTGCTACAGAGACATCCGCGACACCGGCGGGGCGGTGTGCGAGACTGCCGACTACGCCGCCATCCGCTCGCTCCATTCCCTTGCCCGGAGCGTGGACACATCCGGGTCGCCTGAGGGTGTCCTGTTCGTGATGAACCACCTTCCGTGGAAGCGCACGGCGGCGGTGCAGTTCGACACGTTGGTGCTGCCGCACGGCGATGATCCTATCACGCACCTGAAGGCCCGTGACGGAGCGTCGGCGCCGATCCAATGGACGGCCTCCGAGTTCAGCCCGCTCGTCCCGCCATGGAGACGACTGACGGCCGCTGTGGAGCTTCCGCCCTGCGGCTATCGCGTCTTCCACCTGGCCCGCGGCGATGCGCCTGAGCCAGGCGGCGATAGGGTTCCCACGTGTCGTGTAGAGGACGACCACCTCGGCGTGGCCTCACTTCTGGCGGAAGACGGGACAGAGCTCCTGTCGGCCCCGCTTGGCCTCGTCGTGGTAGAGGACACGAGCGATACGTGGGCCCACGGCGTCGACTCGTTCCGCAAGGTCGTCGGCCAGCCGACAGTCCAGTCTACACAGGTCTTGGAGGACGGGCCTGTCGTTCGAGTCGTTCGACAGAAGGGTTGCTGGCGCAACTCTTTGATCGTGCTGGACGTGGTCACCTGGCGGCACGTCGCTGCCGTCGAACTGCGGCTGAAACTGAACTGGCAGGAACCCCGCCAGATCCTGAAACTGGAGATCCCGACCGCGCTTCGGGACGTGCGCACCTTCGCCCGGACTCCCGGGTCCGTGACGGAACGCGTTCCCGACGGCGATGAGGAACCTTGCCAGGACTGGCTGGCCGTGGAGGGACGGATCGGCGCCAAGACGTATGCACTTGGAGTAGTGAACGATTCGACGTACGGATATGACTGCCTCGATGGTCTTCTGCGCCTGACGTGCGTTCGTTCAGCCCCGTACGCTGAGCACGACCCAATCAAGAAGCCGGCCGACCACGAAGGCCCCTACCTCGACCAGGGATGGCAGGAACGCCGGTTCTGGCTGGTGCCGGGGAAAGGGGACTATGCTAGGCTGAATCTGCATCGACGGGCCGAGGAGCTGCAAGCTCCCGCCGAGCACGTGATGGACTCCGCGCACCCCGGTACTCAACCGTGGGGAAGGTCGTTTCTATCGGTCGGGCCTGAGAATGTCTCTGTGCTGGCCGTGAAACGGGCCGAGGACGGCAAGGGAGTCATCATTCGTTTGCAGGAGATGCAGGGTCAGCAGACAACCGCGAGGATTGCCCTGCCGGAGATGGGGATGGAAGGCAGCCTGGCAATCGGGCCCTGGGAGATCCGAAGCTTCAGGATTTCAAACGTCAACGGGCGTCCCAGAATCCGTCAAGTGGACCTCTTGGAACGCGTCTGCGGGTCGGCAGGGCGTTGACAACCCATTCGCCAGGACCGACTCTATTCCCGGTCGACCTTCAGGCGGGCGCAGGCGATGTGTTCCCGCGTGACTCCCGACCCCTCCACGTCAACGAGAGCAAGCAGAGGCTCCACAAGCCGCAGCAAGAGCCCCAAACCCACGTTGACGCGTGTTACGCGACAGCCGTCGGGGATGTCAAACCTCTCGCCTTGCAACTCTTCCCACGGTGATCTAGAGGTGGTCTTGGGCGACGGGAGATTGCCCAGGCTGCTCTCCGAACTCCAGACGGCTCTCAAGCATTAGTATTCCCCCCAGGCCATTTGCTCGCGTGCCCGCCTACGCAACGCGCCTGGCCTCTAGTATCATGTGGGCGCCATCTATCAGGGAGGGGGTCGTCGCATGGATAGCACAGCAGGACCTGAGCAGACCAGCGGGCCCGGACGTTCTCCGATCCGACAGCTAGGGGCGCTCCTGGGGCGGCCGTGGGCATGGCTGGCGGGCAGAGGTTATCGAGCTGTCCTGGCGGTCATCCTCCTGGCGGCCGTCCTGGGTGCTGGAGCCGGCATCTACTTCGCGGTCGCTGGCGGCGATGGCGCCCCGACCGTCGAGGCGCCTCCGCCCACGCCGACCACGGGCCCCGACTGGGAGAAGCTTCAGCTCCCAGAGCTGGAGGACCGCTACTCCCTGGTCGCTGCCCAAGCCGACGCCGGCGGCGTCGCTCCCGACACCTCCTTTGTCCTGGCGGCCCAGGAGGGCGCCCGGCTCGACGATCTTAAGAGCCGCCTGGTCGTAGAGCCGCCCGTGGGCCTGACCTTCGAGGACGTTAGCTCCGAGAAGGCCACCATCTCTCCCGATGAGCCGCTGGCCGAGGGCAAGGTCTACCGCTTCAGCCTCCTCGAGGAGCCCGACGGCGCACCCGCCCGCATCTGGGCCTTCCAGGTGCAGCGCCCCCTGCGCGTCGTCCAGACGCTGCCCCGGGACCAGGCCACCGATGTCCCCCTGGACACGGGCATCGAGCTCACCTTCAGCCACGAAGGCGTCATCGGCGTCGGCGGCCAGTTCCAGATCGAGCCGCCGGTGGAGGGCCGGTTCGAGACCCACAAGCGGACGGTGGTCTTCGTCCCCCGCCAGCCCCTCAGCGCCTTCACCCTCTACACCGTCACCCTGGGGGCCGGCGTGGGCCTGGACGGCAGCGACCAGACCCTGGGTGAAGACTTCGTCTTGCGGTTCGAGCCCGGCTCCGAGAAGCGGGGCGAGCAGCCCGCTCCCTTCTCCTCTATCCAGCTCTCGCGGGCCGTCTCCGAGTCGCCCACGGGCGAGCCGCCTGTGCTGTCGCTGTACCGCGGGTACTACGACCAGGCGCCGGCCCTAGAGCCCCTCGCCTTCACCGTCTATCGCTTCCCGGGCGTGGACGCCTTCATGGAGAGCCTGGCCCGCTTCGACGCCATCCCGTTCTGGGCCGACCAGACGCGCTCCCGCTATCGCGAGGACGCCGCCGGCCTGGAAGAGGCCGCGTCCTTCCAGGCCACACCGGAGCCCGTCGGCGAGTACGGCGACTACTTCGTGCGCTTTCCGGCGCCGCTACCGGTCGGCTTCTACCTGGTGCAGGCCACCGGCGCGACCAGCAGCCTCCAGGGCTGGCTCCAGGTCACCGACGTAGCGACCTACGCCTCCATCGGGCTCGGCAAGTCACTGGTGTGGGCCAACGACGTGTCCGCCGGCAGCCCGATCAAGGGAGCACGCGTGCGTGGCGTGGGCGCCACCCTGGACGTGACCACGGGCGACGACGGCGTCGCATTCTTCGAGACCCCGGAGGACCTGGTACAGCTCGAGCCCAGCCAGTTCGGGTACAGCTCCGCGTCCGTCGTCGGCAACCTGGTGGTGGAAACCCCCGACGGGCGCACGGCCGTGGTGCCCCTGGGCAGCATCTTCGCCGGGTTCCGCTACTTCGGCTACCGTGCCTACGGCTACGTGGGCAACCCCAGCTTCTACTGGCGCTTCCTCTACACCGACCGCCACCTCTACCGCCTTACGGACACCATCCACTTCTGGGGCCTGGTGCGCGCCCGCGAGAACCCGCCGTCTTCCCAGCAGGTGACGGTACGGATCACGGGCAGCGGCTCGGAGTCTGAATATGAGCCGGTGGTCGTCGCCGAGGACACCTTCGCCACGTCACCCAGGGGCACGTTTACCGGCGAGCTCTCCTTCGCCGGCGTCTCCACCGGCTACTACAACCTGGAGGCCCTCGTCGGCGATCAGGTGGTCACCTCCACGTTCCTGGAGGTACGCGACTTCGTGAAGCCGGCCTACAAGATCGACGTGGTGCCCGACCGCAAAGCCGTCTTTGACGGCGAGACTGTCAACTTCGACATCAGCGCTACCTTCTTCGAAGGGAGCCCCGTGCCCAACCTCGGCCTCAAGTACAGCGGCATGACGCAAGGGCAGCTCACCACCGACGACGCCGGCAAGGCCGCCGTCTCAGCGACGGCGCACTCGACAGGGATGCCATACATGTCCTTCGACAGCTCCTCGTTAGACGTAGTGCCCCAGCTAGCCGAAGAGGGGGAGATCACGGGCAGCGCCTGGGTCCAGGTGTTCCCCGCCGCCGTCACCTTCCGCGACATCCAGACGGACTTCCGGGACGGCCAGGCCATTGTCGAGGGGCAGTTGACGGCTGTTGACCTGGACCGCATCAACAGCCAGGAGGCCGAGAACTTCAGCGATTTCCTGGGCGACCCTCTGCCCGGCCGGCAGGTAGGCGCGCGGGTGGAGGAAGTGACCTACGAGCAGATCCAGGAAGGCGAGTACTATGACTTCATCGCCAAGATCGTGCGGCCGCGCTACCGGTACGAGGAGCGGCGCCGGCCCCTCCCGAACCTGCAAGCCACCACGGACGCCCAGGGCCGCTTTGCCTTCACCTTCAGCGGCTCCGAGGACGTGACCTACGAGGTGACGCTCACCGCCGTGGATGACGTCGGCCGGACGGCTGTCCTCCAGACCGGCGTCTACGGCCGCTTTCGCGGCTACTACTCCGACCAGCCGTACCTGTCGGCTGGCCGGAAGGACAACTACTCTGGCTTTGGGTCGACGAACATCTACGCCCTCGGCGAGGCGGTGGACCTCACCATGCGCGTCGGGCCGGACGACCTGCCCTCAGGCGGCGCCAACCGCTACCTGTTCTACTTCGCCCAGAACGGCCTGCGGGACTACCGGGTGCAGGAAGCCTCCCGCATCAGCTTCCCATTCGGGGTGGAGCACATCCCCAGCATCCACGTGGTGGGCGTGCGCTTCACCGGCGCCACCTACCAGGAGGTGGGCTATGGCTACACGGCCCGGCTGGACCCGGAGGAGCGAGAGCTCACCGTGCGCGTCGAGCCCGACCGCGAGCGCTACGAGCCGGGCGACGACGCCACCCTGAACGTGACGGTGACTGGCCCCGACGGCGACGGCGTTCAAGCCGAGGTGCTCCTGAGCGCCGTCGATGAAGCCATCTTCCGCCTGGAACAGCCCGGCTACGACTACGAGCGGAACATCCTGGAGCAGCTCTACCAGCCGGTTGATCCCGGCATCCTGCACACCTACGCCTCGCACCAGTACCCGGCACCCAATACCGCCGCCGAACGGGGCGGCGACGGCGGCCCCCGCGAGGATTTCAAGGACGTGGCCTTCTTCGGCACCGTCACCACCGGCGGCGACGGCCGCGGCAGCGTCTCCTTCAAGCTGCCCGATAACCTCACCTCCTGGCGGGTCACGGCCCTGGCGGTGACGGACGACCCTTCGGCCACGCTCAGGGCAGGCCTCTACGCCGGCGACAGCCTGAAGCTGGTGCCCGTGGGCCTGCCCTTCTTCGTGGACGTGGTCCTGAACCGCGACTACCTGACCAGCGACAAGCCTATGCTCCGGGTGCGCGGCTTCGGGCAGGAGCTCCAGGCCGGCGACTCTGTCTCCTTCGAGGTCTCGGCCCCCAGCCTGGGGCTGTCGGAGCCCCTGACCGCCCAGGGCGCCGCCTTCCAGCCCGTGGACATCGATCTGCCCGCCCTCAGCGAAGGCACGCACGAGCTCATCATCGAGGGCAGCCACGGCTCTCTGAGCGATAGCCTCAAGCGCACCATCCAGGTGCTACCGTCGCGGCTTGTGCAGACTGAGGCGAGCTTCGCAGAGCTGGCGGAGGGCATCAGTCTGAAGGGCAGCCCCGACCGGCCGACCCGCGTGGTCTTCAGCGACCACAACCGCGGCCGCTATCTGCCCATCCTCCAGTCGCTCTCCTGGACTCACGGCGACCGGGTGGACCAGATGCTGGCCCGCGCCCTCTCCCAGGAGCTGCTGGCCACCTACTTCGATGAGGAAGCCTTCGCGCCGCCCGCCGAGTTCGACAGCGCCCTCTACCAGACGCCCGACGGCGGCATCGCGCTCTTCCCCTACGCCGACGAGGACCTGACCCTTAGCGCCCGCGTGGCCGCCGTGGCACCGGACCGCTTCGGTCAGCAGTCGCTGGCCGCCTACTTCCGCCGGGTCTACGAGGACCAGAACGAGACCCGCGAGCGGGCCATCATCGCCCTCTACGGGCTGGCCGCCCTGGGTGAGCCGGTGCTGCCGGCCGTCCAGGCCGCCGCCGCCGCCACCGACCTCGAATGGCGGGCGCGCCTCTACGTGGCCCTGGCCGCCCAGGAGCTGGGCGACGAGAATACGGCCCGCGGCCTCGAGCGGGGGCTGCTGGAGGAGTTCGGCGAGAGGCGCGGCCCGGCCGTCCGCCTGCGTGTCGGTGTCGATCAGGACGACATCCTGGAGGCCACGTCGCTGGCTGCCATCCTGGCGGCCGGCCTGGGCGATCCCCTGGCACCCGACCTCTTCGAGTACACCCGCAGCAACTACACCAAGGACATCCTGGTAGAGCTGGAGCAGATCAGCTACCTGGTGAACGTCCTGCCCCGGCTTTCGCCTCAGCCGGTGCGCTTCGCCTACACCGTGGACGGCCAGCGGAAGGAGGCCGAGTTGAAGGGCGGCGAGTCCCTGGCGCTGCTGCTTTCGGCCGAAGAGCTGGCCGCTCTCGACCCGGAGCCCCTCGAAGGGCAGGTGGGCGTGGCCACCTTCTACCTGGTGCCCCTGGACCCGGCGGCCGTCGAGAAAGACCCGGATGTTGCCATCACACGTGTCTTCCAAGGCCCGTCTGGAGGCCCTCTTGTCCTCCGGGAGGGAGAGCTGGTGCGGGTGGAGCTGGACTACACCCTGGGGCCCCAGGCCCTGAACGGCTGTTACCAGGTGTCGGACCTGCTGCCTTCCGGCCTGAAGGCGGTGACACGGCTCTACGCCTGGGGAATCCGGTGGCCGGGCGGACCGCCCGTGTATTACCCCTACGCCATCGAGGGGCAAAGGGTGAGCTTCTGCGTCTACAGGTCTGAGGAGCAACGGCCCATCGTCTACTACGCGCGGGTTACCGGGCGGGGCGAGTTCGAGGCCGAGCCGGCCATCATCCAGTCGCAGAAGGCGCCGGAGAGCATCAACCTGTCGGCGGCAGACAGGGTGGTAATCCCGTGAGGGCGGTCTCCGTCCGCCGGCCCGCGCTCGGCCTCGGCGTGGCGGCCGCGGCTGCCAGCGGCTTGGCCCTGGGGCTGGCCATCTGGCTGGCGCCTCTTCCGGGGGTTGCGACGACACCGTCGGGGCCGCCGGGCGCCGCGTACTCTCCGAGCCATCCGCTCCTCTTCTTCGACGAGCGCTCATTCGCCGCCGCCGAGGCCGCCACCGCCGCCACGCCGGTCGAACCTATGCCGGATGCGCGCGGCCTGCTGCTGCCGCATGACTGGGTGGGCGGCGCCTTTATCACCACCGCCCTGCGTGACCTGGCGGCCTCTCGAAAAGTGACGCGGGTCATCCTCGTCGGCCCCAACCATACAAACGCCGGCGGTGCCGCCGTCCTGACCAGCGACCTACCCTGGGAGACGCCCTTCGGCCGGGCCGAGGCGGACCAAGGGGCGGTGACCGCCCTGGCCGCCAGCGGCCTGGTGCGCCTGGAGCCGGACGTCCTCACCTACGAGCACTCGGTGGCCGGCATCGTGTCCGCCGTGCGCCGCTACCTGCCGGAGGCGAAGGTGATTCCTCTGGTCCTGCGAGGAGGCCTGACGGCCAGCGAAGTCAGCCGGTTGGCGGACGCCCTGGCACCGCTGATGGACGGGGGTACGGTGGTAGTGGCGGCCGTGGACTTCTCCCACGGCCTGCCGCCATCAGATGCTCATCAGCGCGACAGCGAGACGCTGGCTCCGCTCCGCGCCTTCGACTGGGCGCCCCTGCTGCGCTGGGGCAACGAGCACCTGGACTCGCCGGCCTCTGTGGCCGTCCTCATGGAGACTATGGGCCGCCTGGGGGCGACGCGCTTCGAGCTGAGGGGGAACAGCAACTCAGGCGAGGTAAGCGGCGACCTCACCTCGCCTGTGACTTCCTACGTCGTCGGGTACTTCCACTGATCCTCTTGTGTGAGACCCCTAGCCTTTCACCCGCTGGTTGTACTCTTTGATGGCTTCGTTGGCCCCAGCGGCAGCGTCCTCCAGGGCCTGCTCGGGGTCCTTGATGCCGGAGAGCATCTCCTCCACGCCCCGAAAGATGGCTTCGCGCACCTTCTGAAGAGGACCCAGGATGGTCCCCTCGGTGGCGGGGTTGGCCGGCGCATTGAGGTAGAGGTCGAAGGCCACCTGGAAGAGAGGGTAGCGCGCCAGGACATCCTGCGCCGCCGGCAGGTCGACAGCGGAGCGGCTGACCGGGAGATAGCCGCTACCAGCGAACCACTCGGCCTGCTGCTCGGGCCCCATGAGCCACTTAATGAACTTCCAGGCCGCCTCCTGTTCTTCCTTGGGGCGCACGTTAAAGATCCAGAGGCCGAAAGAAGAGAAGCCGGTCTGCCCCGTGCCCCCAGGAACACCGGGCAGCCGGCTGACGCCGATCTCTACGTTCTGCTTACCCGCCTCTCCCGCCTCGAGGGCGTCGATCACGGAACGCAACGCGCCTGAGTAGCTGAAGGTCATGGCGGCTCGATCGGAGGCGATAGCGAGGAAGCCCTCGACAAGGGTAGGATTTCGGCCCACATTGAACGCCAGCCCGCTATCCACGATGTCGTGCCACCACTGGAAAAACCAGCGACCGGTGTCGTTGTCGAAGAGGACTTTGGTGGCGCGGCCGTCGTGCCCGTTGGACTGGTCTACCAGGAGGTCGCCGTGCTCGGCCAGCATGCGCTCCGTCCAGATGGCAATGTCGATGGCGAGGCCGCTCCGTGTCACGTTCCCGGAGCCGTCACGCTTCAGGAGCTTCTCCGAATACTGGCGGAGCTCCTCCAGATCCTGCGGTGGCTTCTCGGGGTCAAGCCCCACCTCCCGGAAGGCGACCTTGTTGTAGTAGAGGAGAGCGACCTCCATGGCGAAGGGCATGGCCCATAGCTTGCCCTGAACGGTGAAGGACTCGATGCCGTTCGGGTCGAGGTCCGAAAGGTCGTAGTTATCCCGCTCAACGAAGTCCTGGATGGGGGTGACGGCGCCGCTGTCGATCGCCATTTGCGTGTAGATATCCCCCAGGAAGGCGACGGCCGGGACCTGGCCTGTCGGAAGCGAGGCCACCACCTTCGCCATGGCGTCGTCATAGGTGCCCTGGAAGGACGGATGCACCCGCACCTCATTCTGGGACGCATTGAAGCGGTCTACGAGACGGTTGATAGTGTCCTGGTTGGCGGCAACCTCCGAATGCCAGAAGTCAATATCAACGGGCCCGCTGGCCGGGCTCGCGCCAGGGGTCTCCGTGGTCGGGGTGCTCTTTTCACCACCACCGCAGGCCCCCAGGGTGACGGAGAGGAGCAGGACAGCGACTAGTGAGAGCAGTGGTTTTCGCATCTCGTGTCTCCTTGCTGGCCCTCTTGCCAGCCCAATTCGACGCACCTTCGGTTATCGGAGCGGTTCGGCCGGACTCATTGCCCCCATCGGGCCGCCGACCGAGCACATGGTCGCGCTGGTTGGTGGTAGGAGCAAGAGTGGAATTGGCCGAGCCAATTGTACATCGGGCGTCAAGCGAGAGCCTAAAAGGCGTTCTGGCTCCGGTCGCGGGGAAGTCAATCAGGTGCGCTGTGGGGATGTCTCCGGCCGCGTTGCGACGCCGGGGGGGTCATCTTGAACCTGGTCGGGGCGACTGGAATCGACCCAACAATATCCCCCCCCCAACCCCGATTCTGAATGGTCTCCTGACTGCGTTGAGATCCTCGGCATTCAGACGTTTGTGCAGCGACTCCGCTCTGGTGGAGCGGCATGAACCCGCTGCTGGAAGCCGCCCAGGCACGCGCCCGCAATGGCGCGTATCTCCTACCAGTCTGGTGGACCGACGAGGCCGGCGTCTGCCAGTGTCCTAAAGGCCGCAGCTGTCCGTCTCCCGGCAAGCACCCGCTCCTCGAGCATGGCCTGCTCGACGCTTCGGCCAATTCTAGCACGATCGAGGGCTGGTGGCAGCGATGGCCACTGGCCAACCTCGCCGAGCGAACTGACGAGATCCACCGCATTGACATCGACCTGCCAGAGGTGGCGGAGGCGCTTGCCCAGGACACTGCGCTGCCCAACGAAACAGAGGTGGTACGGACACCTCGCGGCGGGATGCATATCGCCCTCGTTGCGAGGCGTCCGGTCCAAGGGGGACCGCTCTACCTTAAGGACGGCAGGAGGCTCGGCGACCTGAAGGCGGCTGGTGGCTACGTTCTGATCCTGCCCAGCAAGATCGGCGACCGCCCCTGCCAGTCGCTGAGCCCGGATCACGGCCGGGTCATGACCGTCGACGACCCTCGCGAGTGGCTGGCGGAAGTCCTCCCCGCCTTCGGCTACGCGCTGGGCGACGAAGGCCGCGGCGCCCGCCAGTATGCCGCCCTCGGTGGCACCATCTACGAAGGCGAGGGCCGGCACAACGCCCTCACGTCCTACGCCGGCCGCATCTGGATCGAGGGCATGGCTCCTGAGGCCTATGTCGGTGCCCTGCGGGCAGTAAACCAGGTCCAGTGCAGGCCGCCACTGCCCGACGACGAGCTGATGGGAATAGCCCGCCACTTTGTCGAGGGACGTGAGCAGACGCGGGCCTGCCACCGCCCGGTTTCTGTTCACGTCGCCGTGGCCGGAGCAACCGGCCCTACAACTTCAACCTTAGGGAGAGAGGAGGTCCTAGCTGCCCTATCGAAGTGGCTCTGCCTTCCTGACCTGGAAGCCGTTGACGTCCTGATGGCGACGGCTATCGCCATCTACCTCCCTGGGGATCCCCTCTGGCTGTACTACGTCGGGCCGCCCGGTGGCACGAAGACAGAGCCGCTTCGGGCCCTCAGGGGGCCCAAAGGTGGTCTCCCTCTCGTCGCTGACGCCGCAGACGCTCATCTCCGGCTACAAGGGAGACCCTGAGAAGGTCGACCTGCTCCCGAAGCTCGACGGGAAGCTGCTGGTCATCAAGGACTTCACCAGCATCCTGTCTAAGAAGCCCGACGACACAGCCGCCATCTTCACTGACCTCCGAGAGGCCTATGACGGCTACCTCGAGAAGTCCTTCGGCTCCGGCGTCGGCACCAAGGCCTACTCGGCGAGATTCGGGCTCATCGCGGCTGTGACACCGGCCATCGACCGCTTCCGGACCGTCCACAGCCTCCTGGGGGAGCGCTTCCTCCGCATCGACCTCCGCACCGACGCTGAGGCAACCATTCAGCGCGCATCTGAACTGGAGGGGCAGGAGACCCAGATGCGGGCCGAGCTCCAGGAGGTCGTCGGCCGCTGCCTGGCCCAGGCGGGGGAATGGGTAGACTCACAGGTCCTGGTCGAGCAGCGGTTCCTGGACCAACTCCGGGCCCTTGCCTACGTCGCTGCTACCCTTCGCACCGAAGTGGACCGCGACCGTCAGCGCCTCGTGATGTACGACCCCGTGCCGGAAGTGGGAACCCGGCTCGTCAAGCAGCTCCAGAAGCTGGCGAAGGCCCTGGCCACCTGGCGCGAACGCGTGGTCGTGACGGCAGAGGACTACGTGACCATCCGGCGCGTGGCCCTTGACTGCGTCCGCTCCCAGCGACGGAAGGTGGTGGGCGCCCTGCAGGCGGCCGGGGGGTGTGACATGCCAACGGCGGAGGTGGGTTCCGTTGTGGCCATGCCCTCAGATACGGCCCGGGAGGTGTGCGAGGACCTCTGGCAACTGAAGGTGTTGGATCGCAACGGTGACCAGCACAGCGGTTGGCGCTGGTCTCTCGATAAGAGCTTCCAGGAGGTCATGGAGCGCGCGGCCGTCGACCTACGGCCGGCAAGGGAGGGGTGAGGGGTGCAAACTACCCCCGGTAAGCGCATGTCAGCCCCATTCCATAGGAAAGCGATCTTTCGTGCTAGGGGAAGGTACTTTGCACCCCTCACCGTTGGAGGTAGGGGGCAAGAAATCTCTGGAGGTTCGCCACCTCAAGACCGGCGCGCAGCAGCGCGTGAACGCCCGCGAAAAATGGCAGGGGGGTATCCCCAGGGGGTGAGGCGTGGCAGGTAGGCCGGGAAGGTCGGGCCGCAAGCCGAAGCCGACGTACCTGAAGGTACTCGAAGGCAACCCAGGGAAGCGCCCGCTCAACAAGAACGAGCCCAAGCCGCGGCCGGCAGTCCCGTACTGCCCGTCTCACCTGTCGAAGGAGGCTAAAAAGGAGTGGCGCAGGATCGTCCCCGAACTGGCGGCCGTAGGGCTCATTACCAGGATGGACCGCGCCGCCCTGGCCATGTTCTGCGAGGCCTGGGGCCGCTGGCTGGAGGCCGAAGTGGCGCTCCGCAAGTTTGGCGTCATGGTGAAGTCGCCCAGCGGCTTCCCCATGCAGTCGCCCTACCTCGCCGTCGCCAACAAGGCGATGGAGCAGATGCGGGGGCTTCTCTCAGAGTTCGGGATGTCCCCCGCCCGCCGGACGCGCATCTCGGTGCAGGAGCCCTCTGACTTCGACCCCGAGTTGGAGGCGCTGCTTGACTGAAGCGAAGGAGGCGAGCATGACGACAGCCAGGCCAGACCAGGATCACCGTCGAGCACGTCCCCATCGACGAGCTGCGCCCCGACCCGGCCAACCCGCGGCGCATCTCGGACGCCGAGCTGGAGGCCCTCACCCGCAGCATCCGTGAGTTCGGCCTCGTCCAGCCCGTGCTGGCTCGACGCCAGGACCGTGTCGTGATCGGCGGCCACCAAAGGCTCCTCGCCGCCCGCAAGCTGGGCCTGAAGACGGTGCCCGTAATCTTCGTCGACCTGCCACCAGAGAAGGCCCACCTCCTCAACCTGGCCCTCAACCGCATCAGTGGCACCTGGGACCAGGAGCTTCTGGCTCGCCTGCTTCTGGACCTCCAGGACATCCCCGCCGTCGACCTCACCCTGTCGGGTTTCACCGAGGACGAACTGGCGAAGCTGTTGAAGTCTCTAGACGCCCGAGAGAAGCGCCAGCGCCCCGAGGCCTTCGACCTCGATGCCGCCCTGGAAGCCGCACACGCCGCCCCTGTTGCCCAACGTGGCGATCTGTAGCGCCTGGGCGACCACCACCGCCTCCTCTGCGGCGACGCCGCCGACGTCGCCGACGTGTCGCGCCTCCTCGACGGCCGGAAGGCTCACATGGCCTTCACGGACCCGCCCTACAACGTCGACTACGGCCACCACGGCGGCCAGCAGCGGGGGAGCCGCCGGCGCACCATCGCCAACGACTCCCTCGCGCCTGAGCAGTGGGAGGCCTTCTGCCGGGCCTGGGCCCGAAACCTCCTGTCCCACGTGGACGGCGCCCTCTACGTCTGTATGTCCACCAGGGAGTGGCCCACCGTCTCGCGTGTCCTGGAGGAGCTGGGGGCCCACTGGTCCGACACCATCATCTGGGCCAAGGACCGCTTCGTCCTCGGTCGCGCCGACTACCAGCGCCAGTACGAGCCCATCTGGTACGGCTGGAAAGAGGGTGCGGACCACCACTGGTGCGGCGACCGGGACCAGGGCGACGTGTGGACGATCGAGCGGCCGGCGGGGTCGGAGCTCCACCCCACCATGAAGCCCCTCGCCCTGGTCGAGCGCGCCATCGAGAACAGCAGCCGGGCCGGCGACCTGGTCCTGGACCTCTTCCTGGGCTCGGGGAGCACCCTCATCGCCGCCGAGCGGACGGGCAGGGTCTGCTACGGGACGGAGCTCGACCCCCACTATTGCCACGTCGCGGCGGCCCGCTGGGAGGCCTTCACGGGACTCAAGGCGGAAAAGGTGGAGAAAGGCGTGGAAACCCGTTGACTTCGTTCCAACTCAGAGTGATGTATGTCCGCCGAAAGGAGGTGCCCGATGGCACTAGAGAACAGGAACCTGGAAGCGGGGACCCGCCTGGTGGCGCGATACAAGGGCTACGTCTACCACTGTGTGGTAACGAGCAGGGACGAGGACAAGGTGGGCTTCACCTTGGACTGCCCCGACCACCCGGACCTGCACGGCAAGGAGTTCAAGAGCCCCTCCTCGGCCGGCAGCGCTGTCATGGGCGGGGTGGCCTGCAACGGCTGGCGCTTCTGGAGCCTGGAGGGCCAGGAGCCAGCACGGAAGGAGCGCAAGGAGCCCAAGGCGAAGGGCAAGGGCAAGCGCTCCAAGTTCCGGACCATCAAGAAGCTCCCCAACCAGCAGGGGCTGGAGGAAGGGCAGGTCCGCTACTTCTGCTCCGCCTGCATGAAGAGCTTCGTGGTCGAGGACGGGCAGGAGCCCGAAGCCTGCCCCGAGGGCCACAGGAACGACGACTCGGAGCCCACGGCCTAGCCGCCGCCCGCGATTCAAGAGAGCAGATCCCCCACGCGGGGGTCTGCCTCGTACACGGCGGCAGCACACTATCGCTTGATAGCGATGGAGACCCCCTGTCAGCAGAGGTGACGTTTGGTGACGCCCCGCGTCTGTAGCGCCCGCAAAGACGACGGTTCGCCCTGCGGCTCACCACCGCTCAAGGACGGCGACTTCTGCCTCATGCACGACCCCGAGCACGCCGAGGAGGTACAGGAGGCCAGGCGCCTGGGTGGTCTGCGCCGGCGCAAGGAGAAGATCACCTCCGACGCCTACGACTTCGAGGGCCTCAATGACGTCGGTCAGGTCCGGAGGCTGCTGGAGATAGCCGCCCTAGCCGCCCTGGGCCTGGAGAACTCCATCGCCCGCTCCCGCACTCTGGCCTACCTGGCCCAGGTCAGCGTCAAGCTGCTGGAGGTGGGGGAGCTTGAGGACAGGGTCCGGGCCCTGGAATCTGTGCTGCACCCCCGCCTCGAGGAGCGGGCCGCTCAAGAGAAGGACAGACGTGGTTGGAGGTGGCGGCGGTGAGCATCGACGGAAGACTTGACAAGCTCACGCCGGCCTTGACTGCCAAGGAGCGGGCCATCCTCGTCCTCAGGGCCTGGAAGGAAGGGGTGCCGGAAGACCCGCAGGTCCGGTCCAAGATGCCGCCCGAGCAGGCGCTGGAGTTCAACCGCTACGTCGGCCTCATGAACGGGGTCAACGCCTTCCTCACCTTCTACACCGGGATCTTGGACCAGTCGCTGGCCCTCCTGGATGCCCGCTACGGCTGGCTGCTCACCCTTCACCTGTGGGCCCTGAACGTCTCCGACCTGGCTGGCTACATCACCCTCTACACCAAGGAGCCCGTCACACGCAGCCAGCACGAGCAGCAGCTCAAAGCGGCCCGCGAGAAGATGGTGCCCGCCTCTGAGCTTGCCGAGACCCTGGCCGAGGAGTACGAAGGGTGGACGCAGGCAGACTTGGAGCCACAGGAGGATGGGGAGCCCCAGGTCACCGACGCCGCCTGGGAGCGCGTGCTTGGCGAGAAGGAGCGTGAGATCGCCCGGTTGGTGGACCAGGGGGCGCTGGTGGGCATCAGGAAAGGGCGACGCCTTTATGTCAACACGGGCTCCTTTTACGACTGGCTCGGCAAGCCGGTGCCCCTCTTCCCCGACTGGGGGTGGGAGTTCCAGGTCTTCCCCGACAAGCAGGCCGATGAGGTGCACCGTCTACAGGAGGCCCGCCGCCACACCCAGGAGGAGTGCCGGCTTGCGCCGCTGAGCCTGGTCTTGGACCTGCCCCGCCGGAAGAGCCGGCGGCCTCGGAAGGCCTCGCCCCGGGGGGAGGAGATCGCCGAGGCCGTGGGCACACGCCTTCGAGAAGGCATCCAACTGCGGTGGCGGGAGCTGCGATCCATAGAGCTCGTCCTAGAGGAGGTCGCAGAGGAGTTCGACGGGGAGGCCCCCACCCGGCCATGGGAACGGGAGGCACTCGACGACGGCAAGAAGAAGCTTGAGGAACTGCATCTTGCGGCCCAAACGTATGCCGGGGCGTTCCAGCTTCCGGGGCCCGACGGGGAGGAGACGGAGCAGGTTAGGGAGGTCATACGGCGGGAGGGTGAGCCCTGGAGATGAGCTCAATTGACCCCCTAAGAGGCCGCACACTATGAGCCAATGATGCGCCGTGCCAGCGCATCTTGACGGCGGTGGTATCCCTCGTCGCCGACAGGTTCTGGTCACGGTCGAATGGTTGGCCGCCTGGCCGTGTCAGGCACCAACCGGTGCGTGCTCTACATGCGACAAGACCAGATAGGAACTCACATCTGACAGCATAGGGAGCCCTCAACTACGTACAAATACGCATCCAGTCCTCGCAGGACTTGCGATAGTCTACACAGGGCGCCCACACAGTGCGGCGTTCCCCTCTCGTCCAGTTGGACCGCCGGAGCGATTGCCCCGCCAGACAGCGCTAGGCGAGACGGCTACCAAGGATCCCCAATACAAAGTCTGCCCTTTTCAGGGCTCTTCTGGCCCCGGTAGGTGCTGCCCTGAGAGGCGGCGCATACCCCGCCTGCGCCGCCGAAGCTCGCCAAGCTCACACTATCCAAGTCCTGGAGGCCGGGGGGCTCTGTTGGGAGTCGGCGCGGCGCCTCCGTCCTCGACTACCAGCTAGG
>Ga0315296_10001552_pt1 | contig 20033 bp, 19 predicted proteins | sample YL17G14_18_MG_FD_203921 | JGI IMG/M metagenome (GOLD analysis project Ga0315296, IMG submission 203921) | Sediment microbial communities from Yellowstone Lake, YNP, Wyoming, USA - YL17G14_18 | ecosystem: Environmental > Aquatic > Freshwater > Lake > Sediment | place: USA: Wyoming | collected...
CTGCGGCACGCGCCGCCGATGAAGGGCAGTCTCTGTCCCAAATCAGGGCTGCTACCGAAAAGGTTATCCGAAGTATGAATCTCTTCTTTATTGTCGATACTTTGGAGTACCTCCGCAAAGGAGGGCGTATCGGGGGTGCAGCAGCCCTGGTGGGCACAGCGCTACGGATTAAGCCGGTCTTATACCTCAAGGAAGGGCAGATTGAAGTACTGGCCAAGGTGAGAACTAAGCGCAGGGCTCTCAAGCGGCTGCTGGAGCTTATGGCGGAACGGATGCTGGGGGGCACGTCTGTTCACATCGCTATTATCCACGCTCATGCAGCGGAGGAGGCCACGGCATTGGAGAAGGAGGTCCGCGCCCGTTTTAATTGTGCCGAAATTTACCTCTCGGAATTGGGACCTGCGATCGGAGCCCATGTTGGGCCACGAGCTATTGGGTTAGCCTTCTACGCGGATTGAAAACTACTAACTGCTTTGCAATTCATTAGATGGGACCCTTGTTGTTATCACCAATGCTATCGATTAGTAATATCAGGACAAAAGCCAAAACCTGTCAACGGACTGACCCTCTTCAGAGCTGCCGTTTTTGTGTTTCATATTCCCGAAACACTTGACAAGAAAGCATTTGTGTAGTCTAATTATGAGGGTCTTGCCGCACATTGTTGTGAGCAGCGCGTATTGCTGGCGACATAGGTGAGAGGCAAGGCCTCCGCCAAAGTTATTTAGAAGATCTGATGACCTCTCTCAAGGCAGCGGGACTGGGCACAACTTGGCGTGGTAGCCAAGGGGGCTACATCTGCACCATGGTGGAAGAGCCGCTAGCCCTGATTAATTATGTAAGAGATCCGAGGCTACCTCTTTGCATCGACACCTGTGTAACTCGGGATATCATGCACCAGACCATGACTGCAATCTTAGAAACGTGGCCCCAACGAGAAATGGTGCCACGAATAAGAGAGAAGGAGTAATGAGGTTTGGTTCTAAAGGAGGATATGAACCATGAAGGCTGCTGTACTATTTGACTACGATACCCCGTTGCGAGTAGAAGAGGTGACTCTTGACGAGCCACAAGACCATGAAGTGCTGGTGAAACTCGTGGCGACGGGAGTGTGTCACACTGATATACAAGTTGTCATCGGAGAGCGCCGCATGCCAGCGGTGCCTGTTGTATTGGGGCACGAGGGTGCGGGAATTGTAGAAAAAGTAGGCCCTGGCGTAACCACGCTCCAACCTGGCGACCACGTGGTGATGGTGGTCATCTTTTCTTGCGGGAAGTGCCATTACTGCACTATAGGTAAGCCCACCTTGTGTTCTGTAGGTCTTATCAATTACGTAATGGGTACCTTACCCACCGGAGGGAAGCGTTTACGCAAAGGCGACCAAGAAATTAGTCACTTTTTTAGCCAGTCCTCATTTGCTGAGTATGCCGTGGTGCATGAGCGCACCGCAGTGAAGATCCGAGACGACGCTCCGCTAGAAAAGGCGTGCCTTATGGGCTGTGCCGCCACCACCGGCATCGGCGCTGTTCTCAATGTGGCAGAGGTAAGACCTGGCGAAAGCATAGTTGTCTATGGCATGGGTGGTGTGGGGCTAAGTGCAATTATGGGAGCCAAGCTGGCAGGGGCAGGGAAGATCATAGCCGTTTCTAGAACTGATCAAAAACTGGAAATGGCCAAAGAGGTTGGGGCTGATGATGTTATCAATGCAAAGCGCGAGAACCCTAGGCAGCGGGTCTTCGAGCTAACGGCGGGAGGAGCAGACTACGCCATAGAGTGCGTCGGAAGTGTGGATGTTATAGCCGAGGCGTTTGGCTCGCTTCGTCCCGGAGGAAAGTGCGTCGCTGTGGGATCCACTCCTCCCGGTACCATGGTGACTGTCAGTCCCGATGACCTGCTTATGAATAAGATGCTTACCGGAACTCTCCAGGGCGGGATACGAGCTGCTGTTGATATTCCAAGGTATATTGATCTATTCATTGAAGGCAAGCTCCCCCTTGATAAGATCGTCGCCAAGAGCTATAGCCTGGACAAGATTAATGAGGCCATTAAGGCCAATCTCGGAGGGGCAGTGGGGCGCCAGATAATCCGCTTTTAATCCCGTTTGCTTGCAAGGTCACAGCTGGGTAGCTGCTTGAAACTATCAAAATTTCCTAAAGGAGGTTGGGATGCCAGATGCGACTTATGATGTGATAATAATCGGAGGAGGGTCTAAGGGGCTAGCATGCGCCATGTATCTGCAAAGGTATGGTGGCATGAGCGTAGGCATATTTGATAGGAGGCATGAGATTGGCGGAGGTTGGGCTACTGAGGAAAGCGCAGCCCCCGGGTTTCTTGCCAATACACATGCCCAGATGATTTACGCCCCCCACTATCTGGCACTGGAGCGGGATTTCCCTGAATTCGACGGAGCCGATTTGGCCCAGTATCCAGCAAATAACAGTGCCATCTTCCTCGACAAGCAGAACTGCCTGGTTACTTACAGTTACGGACATGACCCCACTCAGGAGAAAAGTGCCAAGGAGATTGCCCGCTTCTCGGAAAGGGATGCCGAGCTGTGGCTCAAAGCGTGGGATTTGCGGGACTTGGTTATGACACAGTGGGTGGAGAGTTGGCACTATCCCATAGGCCTCTTGGAACTGAAGCAGATGGAGAGACTCCCGGCCATGATGGCAGCATTTCAGGAAAAAGGCCTTCAGATGGAGCCTATCGACACCATGTATAGCGTTATGCGATCGGCAAAGGAATGGATTGAAAGTAAAGAGATGCAGTGCGTACTTGTGAGAATGGCGCTTTCAGGGGGAACGGATGTTACCCTCCCTGGCAGGGGGGCACCGCCGTTCCTTCTAATGGTAACCAGGCCTTATATGGGTTGCAACGTGGGCGGGACTCACCAGGTAGCCCATGCCTGCCACAAGATCCTGATCGCTGACGGGGCCAAGGTCTGGACCCACTGCGAGGTGGACAAGATTATTATTGAGAACGGAACAGCCAAAGGCATCCGCCTCACCGATGGCACCAAGGTCGAGGCGAGGAAGCTGGTGATTTGCACGCTAAGCCCGCAGCAGCTTGTTGACCTGATCGGCAGAGAGAACCTTCCCTCCAAGATCGTGCGCCGGGTGGAGCTCATTGAAACCAGCCATACGACTATCGGGTGGTACAACTGGGCACTCCATGAGGCGCCAAAGTATATAGCTGCTCAGTTTAACCCGGACATAAATCAGGCAATGTGGGTGGGGCTGCACCTGACCAACGACCCTGACACTATGACCAGGGAGTGCTATTGGAGAAGGCTGGGTAAGATGCCCCCATGGGAGGACCTCAACGTTGTTGTTTGGGGCCATTCCATAGCTGACCCCAGGTATGCACCCCTAGGAAAGCATCTTGCATCTCATGAGCAGTTCATGCCTCCCGCCAGCGCCCTTAGCGAAAAGGAATGGCTGGAATTGAAGAGACGGCACGCTGAAGACACGATAAAATTGTGGCAGATGTTTGCTCCAAATATGACTTGGGATAACGTCATCGGCTATGCCCCAGACACCCCCTACGATTGCTGTCGGCTGAAGAACATGGCGCCCGACGGCAACTGGAGTGTTATCGATACTGTGCCGACCCAGATGGGCAGGTTCAGGCCTATCCCTGAGCTCTCAGAGCACAGGACACCGGTAAAGAACCTTTATGCCACAGGGGCAGCCTGGGCCCCTTACGGTGCCGGTGCCATGATAGATAGCGGCTACACCTGCTATAGAATCATCGCCGAGGATCTGGGGCTAGCCAAGCCATGGCTTGAACCAGGGAAAGAAGAACCTGAATCCCTATTAGAGTACGTAAGGAAACATGAGAAAAAGTGGATTGAGCAAGCGAAGGCTAAGGCAAAATAGAGCAGGGCATGTAGTCGGCTAACATACTCAGAGGTCGAAATGCCTGAACCAATGACATAGCTAGGGAGTATCAAGGAGGGAAAAATGGCAGAAAAGTATGACGTAATAATTATAGGCGTAGGCCCTAACGGGATGACAGCTGGAGGGTATCTCGCCAAGGCAGGACTGAAGGTTCTAATGCTGGAGAAAAGGCATGAAGTGGGAGGCGGACTGGCCACTGAAGAAGTAACCATTCCCTTCTACCTTCACAATACCCATGCGATATACCATCTGATGGCGGAATATGCTCCCCCGCTTAAGGATTTCAACATTGAGCAGTATGCCGTCAAAATGATTTACCCCGACCTTCAGTTTGTACTGCCTCTCAGGGATGGCAAGTGCGTCTGCCTCTACCAAGACGTGAATAAGACCTGCGATTCAATAGCCAAATTTTCTCAGCGGGACGCTAAGAGCTACCGTGAGATGTATCACAACTTTCATGAGATAGTGGACTCCTTCCTCGCCCCCGCCACCTACGTCCCTCCAGTGCCGGCTCCACTTCAGGCGGCGCAACTAGAGCAGACGGAGCTGGGAAGCAAAATCACTGCCATCTCAGAGAGGACTCCTGAGGATATAGTTAACGAGCTATTTGAAAACGAACACGTTAGAGCCCTTATGCTCTATGCCGCCTGTCACTGGGGCCTGGAATATGACCAGTCCGGGGTGAGCTATCTTGTGCCCCTTACTATTGACCGAGCGACGCATTACGGGCTTGTCGAAGGGGGATCTCATAAGCTTTCCGCCGCCCTGCTTAAAGCGGTCTTGGAGAATAAAGGGGAGGTCCGAACCAGTGTCCGGATCAAACGAATTATAGTAGAAAATGGAGCGGCAAAAGGGGTGGAGTTGATCGATGGAACTGAGATAAGGGCCAATAAGGCAATTGTCAGCACCATTGATACCCACCAGACTTTCCTAAAACTTGTTGGTGAGAAAAACCTGGACAAGGAATTCGTGGAGAAGATCAAGATCTGGCAGTGGGAGAAGTGGAGTTTGTTTGACGTGCATATGGCGCTGGAGGTAGCTCCCAACTTCGCAGCGGCAGCCTCCAACCCGGACATCAACAAGGCTTTTGTCTATGTCCTGGGCTGTGAAACCTCGGAGGAGCTGAAGAAGCAGTGGGACGCAATACGTAAAGGGGAACTTTTGGACCCCTCTGCTTTCAACTGCTGCTTCCCCAGTGTCCATGATCCGAGCCAGGCACCACCAGGGAGGCATACTGGCCTCATTTCTCAAATGGCTCCTTACAGACTAAAAGGGAGCCCTGAAACTTGGCTGAAGATTAAATTCAAAGAAGAACGGGCAGCGAAATGCCTGGCCACCCTTCAGAACTATGCCCCCAATATGACGAAGGACAAAGTATTGTTCCAGTATGTATCTACCCCTGCCGATATTGAAAACAAGTTCCCGAACATGGTGCAGGGGTCGATAAAACAAGGGGCATATCATCCGCTTCAGATGGGATTCCTCAGGCCCAACGAAGACTGCTCCCAGAATAGAACTCCGGTAAAGAACCTCTACCTCGGAGGGGCAAGCTGTTATCCCGGTGGACTGGTAACCTTTGGCTCGGGATATTTAGCTGCCAACACAATAGCTGAGGATTTGGGAGTAAAGAAGTGGTGGTCAGAGCCTAAAATCATTACCGCTGCTCGCGGAAAGGGGTTGCTATAGGATGAGATTCAAGTCGACCGGTTTGGGAAAGACTGAGCTCGTAGCAGAAGTTGATAAAGCTGAGCGAATTACGCGCAAAGGCGACTACCTCGTTCTACATATAGCTACCATTGAGCCGGTGCGCTGGAAGATTCGCGCAGCTTTAGACTACAAGGATGTGCTCGCAGTAATAAGGTCGTGCCTCAAACTTTCCATTATTACGTTCCTGCTCTGGCCAGTCCGAGCATTCAGGCAGCCGAAGCATCCCGGCGAGTTCTAACTGAATTTGATATCGCTGCTCTCCTTTTCAGTCGGCTGTCACCTTCTTTATGGTTCTCACGGAGAGAAGGGATAGAAGTGGCTAGATTGGTCGGGAAAAGGAGAAAGAGAGGAGGCTGACAGTGGCAGACAAAGCTTACGATGTCATCGTGGTGGGGGCAGGGCCGGGAGGAGCTGCCTGTGCTGCCCTTTTGGCGAAGGCGGGAGTGAAGACCCTACTGCTGGAGAAGAACGACAGGCCCGGTGGTAAAGCTCTAACTGTGTCTCGAGAGGGCTTCCGCTACGAACTCTGGCCGGTAACCGGAGGCCCAAGCCGCAGCAGCCGGTTTGAGGAGTTGATCCGGGAATTGGAGCTGGACACTGAACTTCTGGCCCCAGAAGACGCTGGCGTTATGTTATACCGCGACCCATCAGGAAAATACACGCCCTACCAACCCCCAGGCCCTGTCCCACCTAAGCCCGAGGAAGCGGATGAAGTCAACCGTTTCTTTACCGATATCGCCTCGCTTAGTCCTCAGGAGATCGAAGCCTTGGATGAAATCACCTTTCACGAATTCATTTCCCGCTACCGAATACCTCAGTCCCTTTACAGCTTCCTTGGGATGGAGGCTAACGTCGTCTTTGTCGTGCCCATCGACCTTCTATCTGCCTCAGAGGCAGTGAAGACGTTGCAGGACTTTGTGCGAGGCGGCACCGGGTGCTACTTTAAGGGTGGCTACGGGCGGCTATTTGAGGCCTGTGCCGAGGCGGTTAAGCGTTATGGTGGTGAAGTGCGGCTGCGAACTAGGGTGGAGCGGATCACCATCGAAGATGGCCGGGTTCGTGGGGTAGTTACCGACAAAGGTGCCTTCCAAGCGCCGATCGTGGTATGCAATGCTGGAATTCAACCTACGGTGCTCAAGTTTGTGGGGGAGAAGCACTTTGACAAAGGATATGTGAATTATGTCAAGGACCTAATCCCCTCCTTGGGACTGATGGGTATCCGCTACTTTCTGAGCAAGCCAGTGCTGGAACGTGGCATGTATATCACCTTCTCCGACGACAACTACTTTAATGTAGAACGCGCCGAAAGAGCAAAGGCTGGGCAGCTTCCTGAGGATGTTCTCGTCTTCATGGTAGTCCCCTCGCTATATGACCCTAGCCTGGCTCCTGCGGGCAAGCAATGTGCTCTGGCTTCTACCCTGTGCCCTCCCGGTGCCGAGATAAAAAACCCTCAGGTCTTTTGGGACAAGCTAGATGAGACAGTAGCTAGGATCTGGCCCGAGCTTCCCAAGCATATCGAACACAAGGAGCATTTCAGCACTGCTGACGTATCTGCGGTTACCCGGGATCATGTTCTCCCCGGACAGGGCGGCGAGTGCATTGGTTTAGGTCAGGTGGTGGGTCAATGTGGGCGACACAAGCCTTCAGCTAAAGCTCCAATACGTGGGCTATTCTACGTCGGCTGTGATGCCGGTGGCTATGGCTGTGGGACACATCAAGGGGTGGACTCTGGATTTAGGGTGGCCCGCATGGTGCTTCAATACCACCGAACGCACCGGGCAGTGTAAAGGTCAGCTTTGAAACAGCTCCTATTGGCTATCCATCCTAGGTCGCACTAGCCTCACGAAACTGAACTAGGCTAATTCCATTTGTAGGAAATGCGTCGGTCTACCGCACTTCCCATATTCTGAGGTCATGTTCTCACCATCCGGCGACGCAGCCCAGCACCAAGGCTATAGAGCACGGGGATAACGAGCAGGGTCAAAAGGGTTGAAGTGAAAAGTCCGCCAATTACTACTATTGCCAGCTCAGAAGCTATGATAGTACCTTCCCCCAGACCTAAAGCTAGCGGGAGCATGGCGGCCATAGTAGTTAGTGCTGTCATCAAAATAGGGCGCAGCCGTGTCCGCCCTCCCTCAATCAAAGCATCGTAGGGGCTGAGTCCTCTCTTCCACAGTTGCTCCACCAGGGCGACAAGTACAATAGCATTGGTGAGGACAATACCTACCAGCATTAACATGCCCATCATCGCTGATATCCCTAACGGTCGGCCGGCAATAAGCAGGCCGAGAAAAGCGCCGATGGAGGCCAGTGGTAGGCTCATCAGGATAATGAGTGCGTTGAGTAAGGAACGAAAGCTAACCACCAGTATGGCGAAGGCAAGCACGATGGCCATAATTATGGCGATATACATGGAGGAGAAGGATTCCTCCATCATCTCTATCACCCCGCCTATGCTGACCTCAACCCCAGGAGCTAAGGTCAGAGCATCGATCTTGTCCTGAACTGCTTGGTTAACCGCTCCCACATTCTTCTTGGTTATGTCAGCAGTGATACTAGCTGCCAGCATCTGATCGACGCGCCGGATGTTGGTTGGCTGTTGCCCAAGCTCCACGGTGGCAATATCATCCAGAGCAACAGAGATTGGCCAGCCAACTCTAAGCCCCCTGGCTATCTCCACGCTATCTAAATTCTGCGCTATCCCCTCAAGGAAGATATCGTAGGTCTCACCATCGAGGTTCGCCTGGGCTACTGTTCCTCCTCTTATCATGATGTAGAATTCCTCTTCCAATTGCTCTATTTGCTCTGGGGACAATCCAGAGTTTATGATCTTGGCCGGGTCAGGCTCAATTTGGAGCTTAGGCTCGACGCTGGCAAAATTCACTTCTTGTTCAGCTAGCCCATCCATAGTTTTGAGTTCAGCAAAGAGCTCATTGGCAGCACTAGCTATATCATCATGGTTTTCGCCACGGATAGCGATGTCCAGGCGAGAGCTGCCCATCATCATGCTCATCCCTGTCGGTCCGGTACTTACGCTGATGGTGCCCTCCTCCACTATCCCCTCGAAGGCGTGGCGCAACGCTTCGGCTTCACCTTCGAGGTCAGCGTCTCGGTCAAGCAAAATGAATACTGTGGCAGTATTAGGGCCACCTCCCATCATTGCGCTGAAACCGCCGAACACCGAGGCTGAGGTGCCCACAGTGGTGTCGTAGGTGACAAAGACCTCAGGTTTCTCGCCCAGAATATCCTCCACCTGCATCGCCACTTCCTCAGTGGCTATGAGATCAGTCCCCGGTGGCAGCTCGATATCTACCGTCAGCATCTTCTCGCTCATGTTAGGAAGGAAGGAGGAGCCGATAATGGGCAGCAGGCCAAAACTGCCGAAGAAGAGCATAGCGGCAATAACCAGGGTCAGGGCCCGGTGGCCAAGAGCCCATTTCAGCATCGGGGTATAAACCCCCTGGTACCAAGTCTCCCTTTCTCTAGCCTTGGCTTTCTTCGACACGGTAAAGTTGGACAGCGCTGGCACAATGGTAAGTGCCACCAGGAGCGAGGCGACCAGGGCGAAGGTTATGGTCAGGGCAAAGGGGATAAATAACTCGCCCACAATCCCGCCAACAAACACTAGCGGGATGAAGATAGCTACAGTAGCCAAGGTAGCTGAGGTGATTGGGGCTGCCACCTCCTTAGCACCGCCGATGGCCGCCTTCTTGAAGTCCTCACCTTGCTGCATGCGGCGGAATATAACCTCCAAAAGGACAATGCTATCGTCGATCACCCGCCCCACAGCGATGGCCATGGCACTCAGAGTCAGGATGTTAATGGTTATCCCAAAGACCCACATGAGCAGGAAGCCAATGAGGAGGCTTAATGGAATGGATATCGCAGTCACCAAGGAGGCACGAAATGCCATCAAGAAGAGGAAGACGACGACTATAGCCAAGATGCCCCCGATTATGACATTGCGCGTAAGATCGCTAATGCTTCTCTCGATAAACTCCGACTGATCGAACACAGTGATGAGTTCAACATCATCTCCGAGTTCCTCTCCGATTTTCTCAACCTCATCCACCACAGCATTGGCTACTGTAACGGTGTTGGCTTCTTTATCCTTGAGCACATTGATGCCGACGCTGGGTTTGCCATTAGTGCGGGTCAGTGCCGTCTCCGGTGGTGGACCCAGGCTGACCCCTGCGATATCCCTGAGCACCACGGAATCGGTTCCTAGGGCGGTGTTCTCAACCTCGCTTAATGAGCTATACTGCTGGGCAGCAAGGGTAGCCGCTACCTGTGACATTGAGATGCCAAACTCATTCATCTTTTCTGGGTCGAGGGAGACCAACACTTCATCCTTGCTGCCCCCCTCTATCCCCGCATAGTAAACGCCATCTATATTCTCTAACCTGGGTATGATCTCGTTGATGGCTATCTGCTGTAGTTCGTGAGTAGGGAGGTTGCCAGCGACGCTGAGCGTCACCACCGAAAACGCGTTTATGTCAATGGCGAAAAGCTGAGGATTTTCGTCCATACCAGCCAGCTCAAGCATCTCAGGGTCAAGGTCACGTACTTCGGGAGGGAGGTCCAGCTCGCTGAGGTTCTCACTGATAGTGTCGTTCACCCTATCCATATCGGTGCCATACTCGAATTCAACGAAGATGAAGGATTTGCCCTCGGCGGAGGTGGAGATGATGTGTCTCAAGCCGCCGATTTCCGAGATGGCGTCTTCTATGGGCACGGTGACGCCGTTCATTATATCCTCAGGTGTCGCCCGAGGATATATGGTGACCACGCTGGTCATCGGGAGGTCGATATCCGGGATCATCTCCATCTTGAGGGTGAAGATGGCCCAGATGGAAGCTAAGGTCACCACGGCTGCAATGAGAAAGGTGAGCCACCGTTTGTATAACGCAAGTTTAGTCAGAAAACTCGTGGCAATTCCCCCTATTTAATTTAAATCTATGTGGAAAGCTATCCCGAAAGCTCCTGGGCCGACGTGAGTTCCGAACCGCAATCCTGTCTCACCATCTGGGCAGCCTGGAGAATGGCGTCCATCGCTTCGGCGATAAGCCGGAGTTTGGGGACGGTCATCGTTTCCAGAAGGCCTCTGACCCAGGCCTGGCATCACCAACTACTTCTATGTCTGGTTCGTGCTGCACAAGCTCACGAGCGCCCTCTCGCACGACCACGTGATCCTCAGCCAGCAGAAGCCAGATGTTAGCCATGACATGCCCTCAAAATTTCCTCTGCTTAAATTATAACCCACAATGCCGAGAGCCGCAATTGAAGCGGTGGTGCATGAGACAATGGCGCAGGCAAAATTGCCTAGTTCGAGCATGTCTGGCTAGTGAAAATGCCTAAAAGGGAAGGCTCTTGGATTAGTCTTTCCCACAGCCAGAAATAAGCGCTATCTCGGATGACGCTTGCCAAAGGACATGGCAACATGGTAACCTACTATTGGGGGTTGAAGCAATGATACGGTTCCCCTGTAGAAAGGAAGCCGGAAAATGGGGAAGGCCTACTTCATGATCGATGTGGCAGATGAGGTCCGTGAGGAGGGCCGTTGGGCAGAGGCAAAGAGGGAGTTAGCGGCAATACCTGAGGTGGAGACGGTTGAGCCAGTCTCTGGGTTATGCGATTTCCTGGTAAAGGCGGATGTCCCAACAGCGGCCAGCGTCGTGGCCAACAAGATACGAGAGAAGGAGTGGGTGAAACGCCTGCGCATCCTCGGGGTTAAGGCTGTTGAGGGTGAGAGGGTTGAGCCTATTGAGCATAAGAGGGTCTCAGAGCCATCGGCCAAGGGGGTTATGCAAGCTTAGGCCTATTAGATATTAACTTAGGAAGGAAAACGGTAGCATGGGAACGAAAGTTTATTTTATGATCAAAACAGCCGAGGAAGCAGGTCAAGAGGGCTATGAACAGGTGCTAAAAGCGCTGGAGGCAATACCGGAGGTAGAGTCCATTGAGCCCGCCTCCGGCGATTATGACCTTGTGGCCAGGGTGGATGTCCCGAAAAGGGTGGTTCCAGTTGCCAACAAGATACTGGAAAGCGGAGGGGTTAAGCGTCTCGAGGTTATCAGGGTTGAGCCCCTTGAACCTAATCCTTTCATGGAAGAGGTGTGCTCCATTCCTGGGGGCGAAAGCGTTCTCTGGTGTGCCCAGTGCGGGATGTGCTCAGCTAGCTGTCCCAACGTAGCCCAAATGGACTACTCGCCCCGAAAAATCATCGCTTTGATCCGGGCGGGGAACCGCAATCAGGTCCTGGGCAGCAACTCGATGGGGGTTTGTGCCTCCTGTTACCTTTGCACCGTGCGCTGCCCCAGGGAGGTTAAGATAACTGAATTGATGCACGCCCTCGAATGTTTGGCTACTCGTCACGAGCTAACCAGCGCAAAAACAGCCACGCCGATGATGCACAGGTTTTTCGTTGACATCATCAAGAGAAATGGGCGCGCGCATGAGTTTGGACTCATGCTCAGATTCTATTTGAGAACCAATCCGTTTGCTGCCATCAAGATGCTCCCGATGGCGCTCAAGCTGCTGCTCCACGGACGCATGCCTCTCAGAGCGAGGAGAATAAAAGGAACCGAGCAACTCAAAGTCATCATCCACGAGGCCCAGATTATGGGAGGTGCTATATGAAATACTACTCTTACTTCCCGGGGTGCTCTCTAGATGCTACGGCAGTGGCTTATGGCTTGTCAATAAAGGCGATATGCGATCCTCTAGGGATGGAGCTGATCGAGTTGGAGGATTGGAATTGCTGCGGCTCAACACCCTACGGCTCCACAGATGAATTGGAGGCTGTTTGCATCGCAACCCGCAATCTGGCTCTAGCCGAGAAGAAGGGGCTCGATCTGGTGACCCCCTGTAGCTCCTGCTACCTTACTCTGAACAAGGCTAACTCTAACCTCAAGCTCTATCCTGACCTCAAGGACAGGGTGGAGTGGATCTTGGCCGCTGCTGGGCTGGAGTATCGAGGGACGGTTAGGGTTAGGCACCTAGCGGAGGTTATCCTGAACGACATCGGGCTTGAGGCTATCAAGTCCAAGGTGGTGAACCGACTCGATGGACTGAAGGTGGCTCCTTACTATGGCTGCCAGCTGGTGAGGCCAGCGCTGGGCTTTGATGCTCCGGAGAACCCTCAATCGCTAGACCGATTGATAGCAAGCCTGGGGGCCGAGCCTACGCCGTTTCCTCTTAAAAGCCGCTGTTGCGGGGGCTCTCTGATAATATCAGAGCCAGACTTGGCCTTGGGACTGATTCGCCAGCTGCTTGAGAGCGCCGCAGCCAATGGGGCAGAATGCATCATCACTCCCTGTCCCCTTTGCCAGACAAACCTCGATGCTTTTCAGGGCATGGTCAATGCCAAGTTCAAGACTAGGTTTGAAATCCCCATCCTGTTCTTCACTCAGCTGATGGGGGTCGCCTTTGGCATCAACGCCAAAGCACTAGGCTTGAATAAGGGAGTAATATCGGCAAAAAAGGCTCTTGCGCCCTTCCAGGTTGCGGCAAAATAGGAGGCTTTTATGGAGAAGAGAGTTGGTGTCTATATCTGCCACTGCGGAAGCAATATCGCAGGCATGGTGGATGTGGAGGAGGTGACCAAGTTTGCCCAGGGATTGGGCTCGGTGGTAGCAGCGCGAAACTATAAGTACATGTGCTCCGATCCCGGCATGGACCTCATCAAAAAAGATATCAAAGAGCTTGGGGTTAACCGGGTTGTTGTTGCCTCCTGCTCCCCCCAGATGCACGAACCTACCTTCAGGCGCGCCTGCGAGGACGCCGGGCTGAATCAATACCTCTTTGAGATGGCCAACATTCGGGAGCACTGCTCCTGGGTCAGCGAAGACCGCATTGCAGCCACCGAGAAGGCCAAGGCCCTGGTGAGCGCCGCGGTGCGCCGTGTCCTGCTTCACGAACCCTTGGAAACAAGGGAGGTTCCGGTAAATCCCAATACCCTGGTCATTGGAGGGGGCATTGCCGGAATTCAGGCTGCTCTGGATATCGCTGCCTCCGGCCACAAGGTATATCTGGTGGAAAAGGGGCCCTCCATCGGGGGACATATGATCCAGTTAGACAAGACCTTCCCCACCCTGGACTGCTCCGCTTGTATCCTCACTCCCAAGATGAGCCAAGTGGGGCGAAGCCCCAATATAGAACTCTTAAGCTACAGCGAGGTGGAGGAGGTCTCGGGGTATGTGGGCAACTTCAAGGTGAAGATCAGGAAGAAAGCCCGCTATGTAGATGAGGGAAAGTGCACTGGCTGCGGCACCTGCATGCAGAAATGCCCCTGGAAGGTGCCCAGCGAGTTCGATGCTGGCCTGAGCACAAGGAAGGTGATCTACATCCCCTTCGCCCAGGCGGTTCCCAATGTCGCCGTCCTAGATAGGAAAAACTGCGTCTACTTTAAGAAAGGCACCTGCCGTGCCTGTGAAAGGTTCTGCGAGGCCAAGGCGATCAATTTCGAGCAAACGGACCAGTTCTTAGAGGTGGAGGTCGGCAATATCATCGTAGCCACGGGCTACGATGTTTTGGACCCCTCACCGATTTACCAGTATGGCTATGGACGGCTGGAAAATGTAATCACTAGCCTTGAGTTTGAGAGGATGGTCAATGCTTCGGGGCCAACCGAGGGCAAGATCTTGACAAAAGATGGCTCCGAGCCGAAGACTGTAGCCATCATCCACTGCGTGGGCAGCCGCGACCACAACTACCACGAGTATTGCTCCAAGGTCTGCTGTATGTATTCCATGAAGTTTGCCCATCTGGTGAAGGAAAGGACCGGGGCCAGGGTGTATAACCTTTACACTGAGCTGAAAAGCTCGGGCAAGGGTTATGAAGAGTTTTACAACCGCATGCTGGATGAGGGCACGGTGTTCGTCCGCGGTCGCCCCTCGGACATCTTCAGCGAGAATGGCCGGCTCGTAGTTCAGGTTGAGGATACCCTGGCTGATTGCCAGCGTCGCATCCCAGTGGATTTAGTTATCCTGAGCACTGCGATTGAGCCTCGCCATGACTCGGAGAAGATTGCCCGCATTCTCGGACTTAGCCGAAGTAGCGATGGCTTCTTCCTTGAGAAACACCCAAAGCTGGAGCCGGTAGGCACTGCTACTGATGGCATTTACATTGTCGGTTGTTGCCAGGGGCCAAGGGACATTCCCGACACCGTGGCTCAGGCATCGGCGGCTGCGGCCAAGGTGTTGGCCATGATCGAGGCGGGCAAGATCCAGATCGAGGCTGCTACTGCCGTCATCGATGAGGAGCTCTGCTCCGGGTGCAAGACCTGCATCTCTCTCTGCCCCTATAACGCCATCTCCTTCAGCGAGGAACGCAAGGTGTCTTGCATAAACGAGGCGTTATGTAAAGGCTGCGGTACCTGTGCTGCCGCCTGCCCCAGTGGCGCCATCAAAGCAAGGCATTTCACTGATGAGCAGATAATGGCCGAGATTGAAGGGGTATTAGTCTGATATGACAATCTCCTCCCGCCAGCGCTTGATTGAGTGCACAATCTAGATATTTTGTCTGCCCAAGAAATGTCGAGGGCCAAGCTATAGTTGCCTAGCCCTCGACTAGTTCTCATACTCTCTTGTTGCCACAGATCCTCCTAAAGTGCTCCTTTGGTAATGTCTACAATATGTAAAATAGCTTGTATGAGACAGAGGCGATAACTCTGGGGAGTAGATTTGCGCCGGGTCAGCCATAACTATCAACTCGGCTATCCGCTTGAATTATCTACCGTACTTCAACTTTGCGTATAACACAGCGGAGACTTCGGCCATTCCTACGGCATTCGACAGGATTACCGATGGCAGACTCGATAAGACTCCATATGACAGCCAGCACACACCACCCAGCAGAAAGAGCGAGGTGAAAGGCAGGCTTATCTCGCGCGCACTCTTGAGCTTAAAGAGACGCCAAATCTGTGGAATAAATGCCACGGCTATTGATGCCCCACCCATGAATCCCAAAATTTCGTTCCAATCCAAGATGAGCCTCCTAGCTTCTGACCTTATTTTCTAGCGATAAAGCTGCCCATGCTTTTCACCGCAGGGCATGATTCACAGTTATTATACTATTGGTCTCCAACAATAGGTAACGTTCTATTCTATCATTTGACAAGGTAGTGCGAATAGGCTAAGATATAAGCGCAAGCGCGCATATAGAGAAGTATAAACAGTGCGAGATGTAGTCAAAGCTTTCAAGGCCTTATCTGATGAAACCAGACTCAGAATCCTTAACCTGCTTCTGGAAAGGGAGTGCTGTGTCTGCGAGGTGATGCAGGCATTGGACATCTCCCAGACCAGGGCTTCACGGAACTTGAGCGCCCTATATGACGCTGGCTTTCTCAAGCTAAGGAAGGAAGGCCTGTGGTCGCTGTACTCAATAGATGAAGAGGGGATGAAGGACTACTTATCCGACTTGGTCGAAGCTGTAAGGAAGGCGCTGGAAGGCAACGAAGTGGTGTCCCTGGACAGAGGGCGCCTTAGGAAAGTTGAGCGTGTGGGTCCTGGGTGCGTGGGGCGGCCGGGGAAGTAAGCATATTATTTTTTGCCCAGATATATGCTTTGATGCGCATTTAGGGAAGGATATTCGACACTGTGGAAGCATTCGTTGACCTTTTGCAGGGCGGGATTGATGCCCTGCTAGAATACTTATCCGGGCATGTGTTGACCTGTCTGGTGCCTGCCTTCTTTATCGCCGGGGCCATTGCTGCCTTCATCTCCCAAGGGGCAATCGTCAAATATTTTGGCCCCCAGGCCAAAAAGGTGGTCTCTTATAGCGTGGCCTCGGTCTCAGGCACGCTTCTTGCCGTCTGCTCTTGCACAGTACTCCCTCTATTCGGTGGCATTTATAAGAGAGGCGCTGGCCTGGGTCCGGCAATCGCTTTTCTATACTCAGGGCCGGCGATCAATGTGCTGGCCATCGTCTACACGGCGCGGCTGCTGGGCTATGATTTGGGAGCCGGGCGTGCTATCGGTGCTATCGCCTTTGCTGTGGGCATCGGTATAATAATGGCCTTCATCTACCGGAAAGAGGAGCTACAAAAAGATGCTCAGGCCTTTGCTTTGCTGGCCTCAGACCCGGAGGGAAAAACCTGGTGGCAGCAGATTGTCTTCCTCGGCATGCTAGTGGCTATTCTAGTCTTTGCCGCCTCCAAGAATTGGATTGCCACTGGCATTCTGCTGGTTGTTCTGGGTGTGATCCTCTGGCGCTGGTTCACCAGAGGCGAGCTTACACAGTGGAGCAAGGAGACACTACACTTCGTACGCCTCGTAGTGCCCTGGCTGCTTGTCGGAGTATTTGTAGCTGGAATCATTAAGGTTGCTGTACCGGAGTCCGTGGTTGAAGCCTATGTGGGAGGGAATAGCCTTTTTGCCAACTTCATTGCCTCTTTCCTGGGTTCACTGATGTACTTTGCCACCCTCACCGAGGTGCCTATCATTCGATCCTTCATGGATCTGGGCATGGGCAGCGGTCCGGCGCTTGCGCTACTTCTGGCAGGCCCTGCCCTATCACTTCCCAACATGCTGGTCCTTCGTAATATTATGGGGACAACGAAGACGCTGACCTACGCTGCCCTGGTTGTGGTCATGGCCACCATATCGGGGTATGGCTTTGGAATGGTATCGCAATAAATCAAAAAAGGGAGGGCGCAATGCTTGAGATCAGAAAGACAGCTATAGCTCTCGACGAAGAAGAGCTGATCGAACTTGAGCGCATCATAATCGATCGTGATGAGAAGGATGCACTCATTTTCCTTAAGGAATCGGTCTACCACAAGATTGTCCGCTCCCAGCAAGGGAGGCTCAAATGTCACTTAGATAGTAGCGGCGATCCAGTGGAGGCTTTTAAAGCCAGACGCAAATAAGCAAAAGGAGGTGCTGGAATGAAAATCAAGATCCTCGGCCCGGGATGTGCCAGGTGTCACCAAATGGAACAGACAGCGAAGGAGGCGCTGAAGGAGCTTGGCATAGACGCCATCATCGAAGAGGTCAAAGACTTTAAGAAGATAATGGAATATCCTATCCTCACCACCCCGGGCCTCGTGTTGAATGAGGAGCTAGTCTGCTCCGGGCGTGTGCCCACCAAGGCGGAAGTGACTCAGTTCATCATCAACGCCCTCGATAAAGAGGAGAGCTCCAAGAATAAGAAGTAGGCAACTGAACTCCTTAAGCAAGAAGAAAGGAGGCGCTCTTTTGGAAGAGCAGCGAGGCGAGCATAGCAGCCCGCTTTGCCCTGGCATCGACAGCCTTCGCCTCGGCTAAGGAAGGACTAGAATACCTGTCGAAGGGGTAGATAAAGATGGACATCATTGCTAGAGTCAAAAACATAGGGCGACTGCTACTTCACCCCTATCTTGCGCTGGTCAGCCGAATGAGTCTGGCCGGGGTTTTCATCTTCGCTGGCATAGCCAAGTTGCACTACATCGACACTCTAATATGGGAGATCGATCAGTACCATATCCTGCCTCATAGCCTGGCTACCGCCTATGGTCATGTGCTGCCCTCTCTGGAGATAGCCCTCGGGATTCTTCTGGTGGTAGGGATATTCCTCAGAATTAGCGCCTCGGTGAGCGCCTTGGTAGTGCTGAGCTTCATCATCGCCAAAATCATAGCCCTAGTCAGAGGGCTAGACATTGGGATATGTGGCTGCTTCGGCTCGGCGGTCACTCTGCTTTCAGTCCACAGCCTGGCCATTGATTTCGTGCTTTTGGCCCTGGCGCTTCAGATACTGTTCCACAGGGGTGAATTTCTCTCTCTGGGAGCTTGGCTTTCCGCCAAGGCAAGGTCCGGCGAAGAACCACGAGGAGGCTGAAATTGATATGATGCTACCAGGAGCTACTTCCATTTGAATGCAGAGATGTATCTGTCAGAGCTTGGGAAGAGCAGTAGACGGAGGGACGAAAAGTGTGGAATTGGCAATATTTGGTCAGCGTAGCATTAATAACCGTCATTGTACTTTCCCTGGGCGCAGTACTTTGGAGTATGGATTCAGGTTCGCTGACGCTCGAACCTGGCGATGAGCCCGAAGGCGCATGGTGGCGTGGGGCCATCGACGCCCCGGTAACCATTTTTGTCTTTCCGGACTTCACCTGCCCGGTATGTGTAGAGAAGGAACGCTTGGTGCTCCAGGCGTTGGATATGTACCCCGAGAGTCTAAGGATGGTGTACCACCACTATCCGTCCCCAGGCTTTGGTCAGACAGTAGCGGAGGCTCTTGAGGCAGCCGGTGAACAGGGCAAGTTCTGGGAGCTACATGACAGGCTTCTAGTAGATCCGCCTGATGACATGTCCAAACTGAAGGCGTGCGCTGCCGAGATAGGGCTGGACATGCAGAAGTTTGATGAAGCGCTAGACAGTGGAAGGTTCAAGGAAAAGGTCGAGCGAGACAAAGAAGAAGCCATTTCACGAGGTATCAAGCACGTGTCAGTCTTCATCAACGGAAACGAGTACGAGCACAATCCCGGCACTCTGGCTGACCTGTGTGCTGCGATTGATGAAGAACTGGAGAGGATAGCGAAGCGATGACAGCGACCAAACTTCAACGAGGCGTATCTGCTCTCAGAAGGACTTATCTCACTGTGATCCTACGACTGTTGGTTGGGGGTACTTTCGTATTTTCCAGCGTAACCAAACTCCCTGAGCATTCCCAGTTCGTTGACGTTGTGGACAGCTATCATATCCTGCCCCACTCGCTGGCCACAGCATACGCAGTCGCACTACCCTGGGTTGAGCTAGTGATTGGCGCCTATCTGGTACTCGGCATACTGATTAGACCGAGCTCTGTCGTCGCTGTTCTAATGGCGACGAGCTTTGTGGTTGCGAACGTGAGTGGTATCTTTCGTGGAGATGAGTATTGCGGCAGCTGTTTCGGCGAAGATATCCTTCTTCTTGCATGGCAGTCACTGATCATCGATGTTCTCATCATCGTGGCCGGGGTGTATCTGGTGATAGAGGGCGGCAGAAAACAAATGCTCTCTTTCGATGGTTTGTTTGCTGCTGAAGAGCGCACAAGAACCCCGGTCTCTGGGGGCGAATAATGGGGTCAAAGTCATTAACTAACGGGTCGAAGACAGCGGTGAGGAGGCTTTCCTTCTTGGATCGCTTCCTGACACTGTGGATATTCCTGGCCATGGCTCTGGGTGTGAGCCTGGGTTACTTTATCCCCAAAGTGGCCGACTTCATTGACTTGTTTCAGGTGGGGACCACCTCTATCCCCATAGCTATAGGGCTAATTCTCATGATGTATCCGCCGCTGGCCAAAGTAAGGTACGAGGAAATGGGGCCCGTATTCCGCAACTGGCGGGTGCTGGGGCTGTCCCTGGTGCAGAACTGGCTTATCGGCCCGGTGCTCATGTTCTTCCTGGCTATCATCTTCCTTGGTTTCTTGTGGGAATATCCCGATTACATGGTCGGTCTGATTATGAT
>Ga0315296_10001553_pt1 | contig 20023 bp, 12 predicted proteins | sample YL17G14_18_MG_FD_203921 | JGI IMG/M metagenome (GOLD analysis project Ga0315296, IMG submission 203921) | Sediment microbial communities from Yellowstone Lake, YNP, Wyoming, USA - YL17G14_18 | ecosystem: Environmental > Aquatic > Freshwater > Lake > Sediment | place: USA: Wyoming | collected...
TATCTGGCTGATCGGGGTGGGGGGGTTTCTGTTTATGTTCGTAATATTTCTGAGAGGCTTGCTAGGAGACATGATGTTACGGTTTTTGCTACGAATCCTGGTGACTTGCCTAGTTTTGAGGTCGTAAATGGTGTCAAAGTTGAACGTTTCAAACGGTATGCGCCGGGCGGGGCCTATTTTTTTTCTTTGGAAATGTTGCTGAAATTGAGGAAGGCTGAGTTTGATGTTGTTCATGGGCATTGTTATCACGCTTTTCCTTTGCATTTCTCAGCTTTGGCTAAGCGAAAGAAGTTTGTTGTTTCCACGCATTTTCACGGAGTAGGGCATTCGGTTTTTAGGGATTCTTTGATTAGGCTGTTTAAGCCGTTTGGTGAGCGGACTCTTAAAGCGGCTGATAAGATCGTTGCTGTTTCTGAGTATGAGAAGTCTCTTCTTTGCGATCAGTTTGGACTTGATGATGAGAAGGTTGTTGTTATTCCTTGTGGGGTTGATTTTAGGGAGTTTGAGGGTTTGAAGAGGCGTGAACATGATTTCAAGTCTGTTTTGTATGTCGGTAATTTGGTGGGTTATAAGGGTGTGCAGTTTTTGGTTGAGGTTTTGCCGCGTTTGCCTAGAGATGTGGTTTTGGAGATTGTTGGTAAAGGTGTTTTGAAGCCTTTTTTGGAAAAACGTGCAAGGGAGTTGGGCGTGTTTGATAGGGTCAGGTTTTTTGAGGATTTGCCGAGGCGTGAGCTTTTGCAGATGTTTGTTAATGCAAATGTTTTCGTGTTGTTGTCTAGGTATGAGGCTTATTCTATGGCGGTTGCCGAGGCTTTGGTTGCTGGAACACCGTGTGTTGTGGCTAATTGTTCTGCTTTGAGTGAGTGGATTGATAATCGAACTTGTTTTGGTGTTGATTATCCAATTAGACTCAGTAGGCTAGCAGAAATCATAGGTTGTGCTTTGGATAGTGGAGTCCGTGGGGAAGTTGCTTCTAACAAGTGGGTTGGTAGCAAGATTCTAGATTGGGATGATGTCATAGGACGATTAGATGATGTGTATCATGGGTTGGAAATGGAGAATTAAGTTTTTAGCTTAGCTTTTATGGTGAGTTTTTGCTACGTCAATTTTCTCGTGAGATTTGGAAAAGTCTTGGGATGTCTGCAGATGTAAGAGCGAAGTATTTGAAAGGTTTGTTTTTGGAGCTTGTTCCAAAGTTTGAGCCTCTGCTGTATTTGGATGTTGGTGCTGGGCTTGGTTATAATTCGCTTGCTTTTGGAGAGGATGCCAGCGAGATTTTGGCTGTGGATTTGCGTTTTCCGGAAAATAATGTTTTGAAAAATGCTGATAGGGTGCATATGGTTGTTGCTGACGCTGGTTTTTTGCCTTTTAGGGATGGGTTGTTTGATGTTGTTTCTTTGTTTTCTGTTATTGAGCATGTTCCGGATCAGCGACGTGCTTTGGAAGATGTGATGCGTGTGTTAAAGCCGTGTGGGTATTTAGTTGTGCAGGTCCCTAACAAGTTTTTTCCGATTGAGTTGCATTCTGGTTTGCCTTTTGTGTTTTTTGTTCCTTTAAGGTTTAGAGGTGCTATTTTTAAGAGGTTTGGTCATGAAGGACTTGGCAGAATAAATATTCCTTCTGTAGAGAAACTGAAGGAAACAATTTTGAGAATTGAGCGTGGGTGCAAGGTTCGTGTGAGAAAAGTGATTTATCCGAGTGTTGTGATCTGGTCTAAGCTACGATTATTTTATGAAATTGCGCTGAAAACTGCGGTATTAAATGCTCTACCTCTAGGTTATCTATTAGTTGTAAAGAAACATACGCACATAATTATAGAAGGGCGAGAGAGATAGATGCTACCTTTTGTTTCAGTAATCGTTATTACGAAGAATAACACGAAAACTATAGAAGACTGTATAGTTAGTTTGGTGAATCAGACTTATCCAAAAGAGAGTCATGAAATTATAATTGCTGAGAGGACATACGAGATAGGAAGACTGTGAGAGATGCTATTAATGGTGTTGATGCCGTCGTTCACTTAGCCGCTTTGGTAAGTGTTGAAGGTTCTGTGAATAATCCTTTTGAGACTCACGATGTAAACGTGAGCGGGACGCTAATTGTTCTAGAAGAGGCTGCTGCAAATGCTGTCAGAAAGTTTGTATACGCTTCTTCGACCGCGGTCTACGGAGACGGAAAATTGACGCCACTCAAGGAGGAGTGTTCTCTGAAGCCTATGTCACCTTATGCTGCATCGAAAGCTTCCGCAGAGTGTTATTGCATTGCTTTCCATCGAAGCCACGGTCTTGGGACCGTTATATTGAGGTACTTCAATGTTTATGGACCGAGACAAACTAATTCTTACGGCAGCGTTATGTCAAGCTTTTTGCACAGAGCCTTAAGCGGTAAACGGTTGTGTACGGAGACGGAAATCAGACTAGAGATTTCATATACACCGATGATGTGTGTGAGGCAACCTTGTTGGCCTTAGAGAACGAAAATTCAGTAGGTCACATCTTTAATGTGTGCACGGGTAGGTCAACAGAAATAAATGAATTGGTGCAAATTGTAAGCGAGGTGACAGGTAGGACTTTGCGGATAGTGTATGACAAACCCAGAAAAGGCGATATTAGACACAATTATGGAGATCCTACAAAGGCTAAGGAAGTCCTAGGGTTTGAAGCTCGAATCAGCTTGAAGAACGGTCTTAAATCATATCTGAAAAGTCTCAGCTAATCTTGAGGAGCATACTATTCGTTCTTGTTAGAACCCTAGGGAAACTATATGAAAACTATAAATCTTACAATCGTGCCGAGTTGCAGTTCAAGAAGCAAAGGCTATATCTTCCAATCCTAGACGGATAGTGAAGAAAACACATGAACCAGTTCCTTGAAAAATTGGCAAAGGAGATATTTAGCGCTTGCGGGTTCACAATTCACAAAAAGGGGAGCCCTCGGACAACTTTGGCTGAAGTTCTGGACCACATTTCAAATTTGGGCTTCCGGCCACAAACAGTCATCGATGTAGGTGTGGCCTATGGCACTTTTGAATTACATGAGAAGTTTCCAGACTCAAAACATCTCCTTATAGAACCCTTAAAGGAGTTTGAAGTGGTTCTTAAGCGCATTTGTGATAGGTACAACGGAGATTACGTCCTTGCAGTGGCAAGTGAAAAACCAGGAACAGCTGTAATCAATGTTCACCGTGGTCTATCAGGCTCCTCGTTGTTTAAGGAAGCTGAAGGTTCGCACATAGATGGTATTCCTAGAAAAGTTCCTGCACTTACAATTCATGGTTTATGCAATGTCAGGAATTTTGGTTAGGACTTAGGAATAGTATGAAACCTACAAGTCTAACAATAGTAATGCCAACCTACAATCGTGCTGAGTTGCTGAGAGAAAACGTTAGTTTTCTTTTGAGATCAAATTGTGCCTTCGAATTGCTCATCATAGATGACGGATCGACAGACGAGACAGAAAGAGTGGTGAAATCATTTAATGACCAGCGCATCACTTACTACAAACATCAACGCAACTATGGGTATGCAAGATCGCTGAACGATGGTATTTACCGAGCGAAGAATTCGCGAATCTTGCTTTGTGAGGATGACGTCTTTATTCTCAACCTAGATGAGTTTGTCAAAATTCTCATTTCTGAAATGGACGACAAAACCATTGTCGCTACTCATGTACTGAAAAATGGAGAAGAGATAAAACCCAATCTTGTTGAAAGATTTAGACAGTATTTCGCTGAACCGCTTGCCAAGGAAATTTACAGTTATAATGGACACTCGAGACGATTGGCAAAATTTTGCAACAATTGTTTCGGTTTCAACCGAGAGGAGATAGGTACCCGTTTCGAAGAGTCAGATTACAGGGGGAATTCTTTTCGTATTGAGAGCGATTTTCAAGTTCGTGCGAGAAAAGAAGGTGCAAAAATAGTTTATAATCCGAAGCTTGTAGTCGACCATAAGCGTTGTGTGAAGGGCGGTCTTCGAATAAATGATTCGAATGAGTTTCTTTACCAATGTATGACGAATCACATTACATTCTTAAGAAAGCATTTTTCACAGTGGAACATTTTCATGTACGTAATGCTCAGTGTGCTAGCGCGTCCGACAAGATGGTATGTTGTTAAAAGAGTAATTAGGACTTACATTAGCACTAGTCCGAGACTGAGGACGCATCTGAAAAGGGGATAGGCGCGGATGACCACGAGATTTATCGTGCGGGAATGATAGATGCGCATTCTACTAACCTTTGACGTGGAGGACTTCGTTAACCCTCGGTCCATGTGGTCGCTCTCTTATATTCTTTCTTTGTTAGAGAGATATCGACTAAAAGGGCTATTCTTTATTACGGGGCATATGGCAGAAAAGATCAAGGAATATCCGGAAATCATAGAAGGGCTGGAACATCAGATTATCGGCTATCATTCTTCGAGTCATACAATACGACCCGGGATTCTTGAATATTGTGATGTAGAGAGCTATGAAGAAGCAGTTGAAATCTCCCTGAGAAGAGAAACTAGCCATATAGATCCATTAACCGGAATGGAACAAGGCATCGGAGGACTTCGAGTCTTATCAGAAGTCTTTCCTGAGAAGAGGATCATTTCTTTCCGAGCACCTTGTTGCGCGTGGGCTCCTCCGCATCTGGAGGCTTTGAGAAAGCTAGGAATAGATTTTGATTTCTCCACTTATATCTCTAGTGTTCCTTTCAAGCATGGAGGAATGACTTTTTTCCCTTCACCTCTTTGGGCAACATACCAGGTTTGGTCCTACTACGGCATGATCCGCTACGGTATGGATGTATACCTGAACTTGCTAAGGAGAGTTTTGAAGAATAAGATAGTCGTGTTAGCTGGCCATCCTTGCCAGTTTGTCAATGCAGTATGGTGGGATTCGATTTATCGAAATCAGAGATTTGGAAGGATTCGGTGTGTAGAAGAGCTACCTATAAGAACTACTGAAAGAAGCCTCTATATGTTTGGATTATTGTTGAGAGGGCTCGCGCGTCTTCACAGAAAAGGTCTTATAAGAATCATGTCCTCTTTCCAAGAGTCTAATGGAAAACTTTCATTAGATCGTCGAAGAGTCTCCACGTTATACTCTGAGAATCTTGAAAGATACCTTCGAGGATACGGAATAGATGGATGGAAACCAAGGTATCTATTCTCGCATTTTGAACGTTTCTTATTAGGACGACTGAATAATCACAATACGCGCGATCAATTGATGTTTACAAGATGATGCTGCTTGCAACAACTTTGGAAGCTGAGATTCTATGAGGAGGGTGATGAGAAATCAATAGTGGAATTAATCAATTTGACTATTCCAGAAGCTGCGTATACTACTGAAAGATGGTCTTGGGAATACAAAAACAATCCTTACGGTTTTCTTGCCGCAGTGGCAGAGCAAAACGGAAGAATTGTTGGCCATATGGGGCTGTTTCTGATGAATCTGAAGGTTGGAGACAATATTATACGGGGGTCACAAGCTTGTGACTTAGGGGTTCACCCAGATTTTCGCGGCCAGGGAATTTTCCTAGCAATTGGAAAGGCTTTGATGAAAAGAGCTGGAGAAAATGGAATATTGCTGACATATGGCTTTCCAAACAGACCTGCCTATTTTGGTCATTTGAAGTATGGATGGTTTGACGCAGCCAGAATTCCTGTCTTAATCAATTGCTTTAACACGTACAATGTTGTTGTGGAGAAGCTGTATAGTAGACACAAGAAGTTAATGATACTTGATCCTTTCGTGAAGAAATCTTCAAGATTCATAGACTATCATTTTCGTAGCGAGCGAGCGAGCGAGCGTAAGCCTCGGTCGGAATTAAACTTCGGGATTCATGAGATATCCTCGGTTGATGAGCGGATGGATGAATTCTGGAATAGAGTCTCGAAAGACTATGGCATGATTGTTGTAAGAGACCAGAGATATTTGAAGTGGAGATTCTTTGACAGACCCGATTTCAGATATAAGGTTCTCGTCGCAGAAAAGAATGATGATATTGAAGGTTATATGGTGTTATCTGCAGAAAAATCCACGTATGGAAAAGTTGGGCATATTGACGATGCTCTTGCTAGCAGTGAGGATGCTGCTCGAAATCTGATTCAATCCGCTTTTGATTTTTTCACCAAGAAAGAAGTTGACCTAGTGGAATGCTGGATGCTCGAAGAATCTATATGGTATGATTTATTGAGAGAAAAGGGTTTTGTCCCCATGCATCTTCTCGTTCCCAGCAGTAAAAAGAGATTTATTGTCCACATTAATTCTGTGCAGTTCTTAAATCAATATCAAAATACTAGAAAAGGATGGTATGTTACATACGGCGATTCCGACTATGCAGGTGGACGCCCATCAATAACTTAAACTCGCTGCATGCGTATATATTTCTGAATTTCGTATATCTCTGAACAAAGAGCAGAGACGTTTGGAATATAATCAAGGGGGAGATAATGGCTTCACAGAGAAAGCGGGTCTATTCTGAGATCATCTTCATCATTCTATTCTTGCTTCAGTTCATAATTCTTATTGGTACATACCTACATGCGAGAACTCCCCTGATGTGGATATGGTCGGTTGCTTCATTCATTCCTGCAACAGTGGTTTGTCTGTCTTCTAATGAAAAGAAACATGTTTTGGCTTCGCTTGTTGTTCTTTTCATAACTCAACAGGCTATCTTCATTTTTGCGAATGCAACATGGGGCTTTGATTATGGATCTGACCAAATCAACGATTTTCATACCGCCCAAGCAATGTCTGAAAGATCGCATTTCGAGCTTGGTCAATTGGGTTACGCAAGCAGGCTTTCATACAGTTACTATCCAATGCTGCACTTGTTTTCCGTGATGACGAGTGATGTTACGGGTCTTCCATTGATTTACGTGGCGCTCTATTTCCCACAAATCTTGAATGCTATATTAGTCACTTTCTTGCTTTATTACTTAAACCATGATCTCTTTGGATTGGAAGGTCGAGAGAGAAACATCTCGACTCTCTTTTTTGAGATGAGCTTTGTATATACTTCTTTTGACTCCCAGTTTGTCAGAGAGACCTTTGCGTTCCCCTTAGCCTTGTTTTCCTTGTGGATTGCAGCTAGAATTGCCACTACCCATGGAGGAAGTCGCAATTATGCTATCATAGCGGTCATTTCTTTCGCTGCAGTTGTCCTGTCCCACCAGTTCAGCTCTTTCTTACTCCTTGTGATATTAGCGGTCATGACATTGAGCTTTAAGATCTTCTATCGAAATAGTCGCCTGATCTTGCCGCTTTTACTAATGGCAACCATACTAGGCGCTTATACCGTTTTCGTCACACCAACATTCACTGCCACAGAACTGACCTATGCCTATGAAGGGCTCCAAGCAATATTTCATAGAGTGTCATCGGTCACAATAATGCGGCCCTACGAAAGCTGGAGACTGGATTTGGCCCTGATTCAGTACGCGATTATCTGTGTACTAGTAGCGATGGGCGGCCTAAAACTGCTACGCCAACAAAGAAAGAACTGGGTAGTGGTAACGCTCATGTCGTTTTTCGTATTGTCTTTTCTCCTATGTATTGCGCTAAGACTTTCGACTCCTGCAGATCCTTGGAGCTTCACTTACTATATGTCGTTGAGAGGAACAATCTGGGCCTTCATAGGGATCTCAGTTTTGGCGGCACTCGGTATTAAATACATAGTACGCCTCAATACCCGTGTCAGTGCGAAGATTTATTTTGCAGTGCTGTTGACAGTTGTTGTATTGGCAGCAGGCAAGTTCTCACAATATGACCGTCTCGTAAGCGACTCTACAGTCACTCCAAATGTAACCTACCCACGTTATACTGCCTCAATATGGCTTAGAAACGAGACAACCCATGGATCTTTACTCTTGGTCGCTCCGGATCGTCCGGATGTTGAGTCATTTGATGGATCAGGATGTATGGCTCCGTACGCGTACCTTAAGGAATATTTCCTTGACGAATCGAAAGGACGCGTTTACAACAATTTTTATGGATACATACCCTTTATCGGTGGATTCTTTGACCAGTACAAGAATGCTTCAAATGTTCAAATAATCTATAGTAATGGAAATGTTGAAGTCGGGTACAAGGAACAAACATGAAGGTATCAGCAGCGCCTGCGTTTTCATGCGCTCATTGAGGTGTTAAGGCCTCGTCTTGCCGCCTAAATCGGTGTATTAACAGAATGAGACTGCCTAACTTAGGTGAGCTAAAAGATTCTGAAGCCAAATATCTTTATGGGCATGATACAAAGGAGATTTTTGGGCGAAAAAGTTGGGAAAGATATGTCTATATGGACCGTTTCTGCGAAGTGATTAATCTCATAAGGGAACGATTACCAAAGAACTCGGTCGTAATTGATGTTGGAAGTGCACAAGGGAATTTCTCGCTAACTCTAGCAAAAATCGGTTACGAAGCATGTGGAGTCGATATTCGAAAACGCTTCATAGCGTATGCCAAAAAAAAGATGACAAAAGAGGAAAAGCATAACCTTGAATGGATAGTTGCTGACGCAAGAAGCCTCTCCTTTAGGAGCAATTCAGTGGATTGCGTTCTATTGCTTGAGATCTTGGAGCATACAAAACTGCCTGAAAAAATGATCGAAGAGGCGTGCAGAATCTTGAAGAAAGGAGGATACCTCGTAGTCTCCACGATCAACCAAAAAAGAATAAAAATAGAATCAAAATCCATTTCATATTCCGACTTCAGAAAAGGCATATCAGAAATCGAGGGGTTTGAGTCAACGGCTAAGGGCAGTCAGCATGTCTTCGAATTTCAAGAAAAAGAGTTATTGAAGTTATTGAAACAGTTTAATCTAAGAATACTGGATACGAGAACTATGGTATTTCTTGGTTTTCACCTTCTAGCTAAGCTGTTGAACTACGATATCTTATCTAGTCTTGAAAGAAAGATCTTGAAGACTCTTTTTCTGAAAGATAGGTTCAGCCTGGAGCTTCTGGTTTCCTGCAAGAAATGCTAGAGTCGCTGGATTGCTATACTCTGGCATTTGGTGATGGTCTCCCAAGGAAAGGCAGTGGCCTAGGCAGTGTGTTATGGGCTTATGTATGTGTTATTGATTGCGGCGGAGTCGGCGTAGATGGTTAGGCTGTTCTGAACTCCATTCGCGTATACCAGGCCGAAGTCAACTCTCGTGGCGTTGCCATAGGAAGTAGTGTTGATTCCAGTGACCGTGATGATCTTAGCGCCGTCTATGTACAGTTCAACTATGCCTGCTGTCGAGCTCATCTTCCAGTGAAGCTCAACGCATACCCATTTGCCCTTTTGGGGCAGTGGGGTGGCGGCACTGGTCCAGCCCATCCAATTAGCACCGTTCCTAACGTAGACCACCCACCTGTCAACGCCCCCGTCACGGCGGATGCCTGCATACACCAAGTTCTGGCTTCCGACGAGGCGGAGGAGGTAGAAGCGGTCGCCGTTGTCAATGAGCGGTAACCCGCTGCTAATGTTGAAGTAGCCGCGTACGTAAACCTCACCCATATTCACCGATCTATAGCAATAAGCAAACTCCTCATTGGCACCACCATTAGACGTAAACCTCGCACTATAAGAGCCTTGATAGGGTTTTGTTGTCACTACAGTTGCAGTTTCACCCGTTGTAGTAGATGTTCCAGTCCATTTGCCAAAGTTCCTAGATTCGAAGCTGTCCTCAAAAGGCGAAGAGGACGGAGGTGGTGCGGAAGCCTGAGCTTGGAACAACGCTACCGTGTAACCGTTTATGTTTAAGGGCTGCGAAGAATCAATTGCACCTGTTTGGACCTTTGGCGTTTGCCAAGAAATGGTGTTGTCAATTCTGGAGAAGTTTAGCATGCCTTTGAGCCCATGAAAGTATACTGTCATCGCCTGACTGACTTCGCAGATAAGTAGGAAATATAGCTTTTGACCGTGGGTCCATGCAAGACCCGAGATCGTGGAAGAATAGCTTGTTATGGTTGCGAGCTGGTCTCCCACGCTTAGGCTGGTACCTAGCCATTTCTGGACGTAGTACGGGTACCAGGGCTGATTATTGTCGGAATTCACCATGCCAAATCCCTTGCTGCTCCGCTGAGAGGAAGGACTGCTTGAGAAAACATAGTAAAGATGACAGCTTAGACCTCTAAGAACGGCCTCCCTGAGCACAAGCGCGATGTACACAGCTCCTGCCATTTGCTGAATCCTGGAGTCTGACCCATCAACCCACGCGTAGCTAAGATTGGATTCAGTAATGATTACTGGTAGGACCTTTCCACGCTGATTGTTCCATATTTGGCGAGCTTGATCAACCGAATACCAGCTCGAAGTCTCTATGAACCGCTGGGTCTTTGCCTGACTGAAAGCGTATGCGTCAGTACCGCCTTCTTCGCCGAGCCCATACTTGTGAAAATCTATGAAGTCAAGATTGTCTCCGTAATTTACGAAATAGTTGAGAAACTTCTTCTGTAGGAAAGCATCATTGCTCAAAAGAACTGCAGAGTTAACGCTGCGCATGCTCCTTGCAACAGTGTTGAAAAATTTCACAAAGTTTCCTATCAATATGGTTTCATAAGTGTCCCAACCGAAGTAAAAGTAGGGCTCGTTCACGATTTCATAATACCTCACAGGTAACCCGACAGCTTTGAAGTGTTTGACCCATTCAGTACAGTATGCAGCGTAGCTATCTGGGTAGGGCAGACGGGTGGCTGGGTTTTTAGCCATACCGCGAGGGACCTCTAGAGGGCCTCCAGCGGTACCGAATTTTCCAAAACAAATCAGAGGCTCAGCCCCTGTTTCAAAAATCCTCTGAACAAGCAAATCCACGCTCGCCCAGTTGAAGGCTCCGGTCCTGCTCGATTCATACCACGATGTGCACGGTTCGATTCGCACGCTGAACAACCGCACCAATTTGAAGTTACCATCCTTTGCCAACTGTCTCTGAGCACTGCTGGCACTGAATGTTGACCACTCATAGTCCATCATAAATCCCACAGAAAACTTGTTGTTCCCCATTATCGTACCATAATCGACAGTCACGTCTATCGATGTCGCACCCCAAGCGGATCCAATAAAGAGCATAGAGCTAACCAAAACAAGGAGTAATAATGAGGTGACGTAAAATGTGCGAACCTTTCGAGATCTGTAATTTCCCATCTTATGTTACACCGACCAACCCAAATCTTGGAGATGCTCTATGAGAGCCATGTAATTTAAGACTTTTTGAGCAATACAATTGAGCAACTAGTCAATTCTTCTAGGCAAAGATTGCAAAATCTGGTTTGCAAATCTGCTACCTCACAACTCTCCCTTCTCTCCTGAAGCTGCCAATATTTATCTCATGGTGCAACAAACATTTAAGTCCTTCTAGAACTTAGTTCTATGGAAATTTTCGCACGCGCTAATTCTATCTTGCGCGAGCAACACTATCCAGATTTTATACTGTAAGGTTTGCAAATCTGCAAAGAGAAATTGATAACATTATGGAAGCCGTAAGTCTATGACAGTTGTGCCGGCAAACTTGTCGAAATACCTAATGAATCTCTTGTCCTTGAGTCTGTACCCAGTGAGCAAATCGAAAGGCAGTATTAGAAAGATTTTGCCGAAATTTCTTACCGCTGCATGATCATAGAAGACTCTTTTTCCGTCAACCCTTACAACAACGAGTCCCATCATTCGTTTTCCCAAGCTTTGCCCTGCAAATCCTTCCAGAAGTGTGGAGTACACCCAAAAAATAACGACAAAGATAATGAAGTTAATGTCCGGGCGAAATCCGCCTCCCCCAGTAATTGAGGAAAGAAGACCAGTCATAATTGCAGTGACCATGAAAATCGAAAGGACTACTGCAAAATCTATCAGGAAGGCGTATATTCGTTTCTTTTGGCTGGCAAGAGGGAGGGCGGAGGTTCTCCTGGCCAGATCAACCTCCACGGCCCAAGTTTCTAGGTCTTTGATAAGCCTTATTGCATTTTCACCTGATTTGGTCAATGTGTATTTGCCGTTAGGTGTCTGTTCTATGAAACCCGCGAGCGCGCGAATGTGAAAACTCAATTTTCCTGTGTGCACATTGAGAGAGTTCATCAAGTCCGTGAAAGAATGTTCGCCCTTCTCGCTGAGGCTCAATAGAATTTCCCTTCTCAAGGGGTGGGACATTATGGTCAGTATTCTTGAAACATTCTCTTGATCGACGGCCAACCTTTTCAAACCCTTAGCTGATATCCATGACACTGCTGAAATTAAAGTTTCGTCTAGCACGCGCTCATACCTATTGATGTTGTCAAATGGACTGCCGCGCGCGCGAATAGAATAAGTGTATGCTATGCGCGCCAAAGGGAAAAACGCTAGGAAGATAATATCTGCAGTAATGCGACTGTGTAGCCATTGATCGTCAGAGGTTCATTCGAGCTGATTTTGCCACTTTGTATGCTTGGGGTTTGATAAGGAATCATGTTGTTGATCCAAGAAATATCCAGTTGTCCACTGATACCTTGCAGTATGACGGTTCTTGTTTGATCCACTTTGCATATTAAAAGAATGTTTACCTTTCCCTGATTCACCCACGCAATACTTCTTATGTCATCCGAGGAGCTTTGTGCCATTACAAGTTTGTCGCCGACGGCAAGGTTGCTTCCCATCATCTTCTGAGCGTAGTAAGGGTACCACGGGTGGTTGTCATCTTCGTTTATCATACCGAACCCCCAGCCAGTTCCTTGGGCTTCTTGCTGTGACCTGCTGCTGCAAAACTCGAAGTAAACGCTGTAGGTCAGCCCCTTGAGCATGGCAGTTCTCAACACTAAGGCAAGCCAAACTGCACCAGTCATCTGCTGGATCCTAGGATCTGTTCCCGTTTCCCAAGCCGAGTCCAAATTGCTTTCGGAATTGATGACGGGCAGCCATTTGCCGCGAGCGCTAAACCATTTTTGCCGAGCTTCGCTAACGCCGTAAAAGCTGCCATAAGTCTCAAATTGCATTTGCTCAGCACGAATAAGCATCTCTGCGTTAGTATATTGTCCTGCAGTGTCAGCGTCATACTTGTGGAAATCTAAATAGTCAACATCGTCTCCATGTGTCAGCCAATAGTCAAGAAGGATTTTCATTTTTATGGCATCATTACTCAGGAGGATATTTGGGTTTTCTGAGCGCATCGCCCTTGCGACAGTGTTCCAGAGATCAACATAGTACCCGAGTTTAGGTGATGAGGACCATCCAAAATAGAAATAGGGTTCATTCGATATTTGATAGTAGCGCACGGGCAAGCCCAAGGCCTTGAAGTGTTTAACCCACTCTTTTGCGTAGGCCGCATAGCTTTCAGGATATGGCAGCCCGGTGTTCGGGTTGACGGCCATACCTGGTGGAATATAGTTTTGAATGTTGTCTCGCATCCACCCCAGACAGTAGAGAGGCTCAGCTCCCACGCTAAAGATTGCTTGGGTTAAATTGTCTACCTGTGTCCAGTCCCATGTTCCAGTTTTTGCCGCCTCATTCCAATAAGTGCAAGGCATGAGATTTGGATATCCGTATCGACTAGTTTTTCTGAAATCAAAAACGCGGATCAGTTTGAAGCCCACGTCGCGAGCCAGTTGTCTCTGGGTTGGGCGGTCTTTGAAGATCACCCAGTGATGCCAGTCAAGCTGGAATCCAAGCGACAAGTTATTCAGTCCTACCACTTTGCTAGTGTTTATTACTACATTCACAATTGGCCAATAGCTGATTGATCCGTGGGCGGCGAAGGTCGCAGGATATGAATATTGTGTGCTAAGACCTACTGAAACCATTGAAATGACTAGGATCGCAAGCAAAAAAACGAGACGTATCGACTTTCTGGATGTACCTAGTTTCACGCTCATAGTGTGTATCGTACGAGTCACGACAAGATAAACATTGCGGAGCTTCTGTCCAACACATCTATACGAAACGCACGCAGACTGTTTTGCCCTTCTTGCCCTTCTCTAGGTGCTGCAAAGGCTTTGTATGTATCTCAACTGATTCACAGGAGCATAGCCTAAGGGGAAGAGGCGCCCAGAAATAGAATATATACTAACTTCCGACTGTTTGGAAAGATAATTGATGTGTACATGCTAAGCTTGTTCCCATTGATAGACAGTTTCTCCGCGACGACCTACCACCTTGCTGAGTTCACAAGTCTCCACCTCGGCTTCCAGATGTCTTCTCGCATTCCTTCAGGTCGTAGCCCTTGCAAGGTAAATAGCCAATCAACTCGTCCGGCCGGCATATTCTCTTCCCTAGCGCACACTATATTTGTAAGAGCATACTCCACCATTTTTCACTCCTGTATTAGCGCGCGCGCTAATAGTCAAAGCAGGCTTTGACTTCTTCACACACGGCCTTGATACTTGCGTGCAGCCGTAACAATTCCGCATAGGCTTCTGTGGGCGTTTTCATTCTGTGTTACTCCTTGGAATGCCGAGTTTCCATAGTGCCCACTGATAACCACATTTCCGGCAAGTCTTGTAAAGCCATTGTCTTTCTTGGAATCCGTGAACTATCCACGCCTTGACTTGCGTGCGAGAGCCTAAAAGCCCAGGTCTTTAGGTGTAGATTTTAGGTCCTAGATACCCCCTCCCACCCCTCTTGAAACAGGCATATATTAGGAGCTACTAGTAGTTTCACGCGCGAAAATTTCTATAGAACTAAATTCTATAACGACTTAAATATTTGTTACATTATGAACTAAGCATTGGCAGTTTCGAGAAAGGAGAGTTGTAAGGTTTGGCTTTGTTCAACAAATGTGTTACTAGAAAATCCTTAGCTTTGGTTCTTGTTGGGTTCTTGTTGGCTAACTTCTTTTTGTTCGGCAAGTCTGTTCAGCCTGCATCGGGGGCTTCGGCAATTCTTAAATGGTCGCGTTCTCTTGGCAGTTATGCGAAAACTTGCATCGCTCCGCTTGCGACGGATCTCAATGGAGATGGCAAGATGGAGATAGTTGTGGTAGGTGGCAGCGAGGATTATGGCAACGACGGCACAGTAACAGCATTGGACGGAGCCACGGGCAACCAATTGTGGCAGGTTGCACCCTACAGCAGAGGCTGGGGGGGCATAGGAAGCCACACTCCATTTGAAATTGCTGACTTAGACGGAGACGGTGTTCAAGAGATAATAATCGCTGCTAAGCAGGGTGTTCTAGTTCTACGTGGCAACAACGGCAGCTTATACTGGAGGAATACAGGTGCACAGGCAGAGGAAAACTACCTTGCGGTCTGCGACGTCGACGGCGATGGGCATCCAGAGATATTTGTGACTCGAGGCTACGGTCCGTACGATGGCTATGATTACATAACAGAGTTGAGTTATAACGGAACCATACTGCACCAAGCATGGGTTTGGCATCCCTGTTGGGGAGGCGCGACGGTTGGCGATACAAATCACGATGGAATATTCGAACTCTATGTCAACGATAGAAGCAATAAGTACAGCGGCTCAAGCGATACGTACAAAGGCGGCGGCATGGGAGTCCGTGCTCTGGACGCGCAGACACTGACGCCGTTGTGGAATGACCCGACTATCCTCTGCAGCAGTTTTGCTCCAATCCTCGCCGACGTAGACAAGGATGGAATTCTAGACGTAATTGTGGCTGACCAAAGCAGCAACGGCATCGCGGTTCTTAACAGCGCTGACGGAAGCGTCGTAACCAGCGAAGGCAAATACAGGAAAGGGGGGACTCAAATGCCCGCGCACTCGCAACCTACGGTCTATGATGTTGATGGGGATGGGAACCTTGAGTTTATCAGTGCTAGGACCTCGAACCCCAAGATCTGGGACCTGTATGATTGGAAACTTGATGGGACACTTCCTGTCACCGCCATCGAACCCCCAAAACTTGGAAATGTAACTGGGACGTCGGATGGCTTGTTAGACATCATAGCAGTAACCAGTTTTTCTCCGGACGTGTACATCTACCACTATGACAGCATTACCAAGACGTATCAGAACGTTGCTAACTTGACTGGATTGCTGAACGCTAATGCTTTCACATTGGTGCAGGATGTTGACAATGACGGTTTGAATGAGCTAATTTTTTCAAGCGGAAACGGAGACGTCACCTGTTATGATACTACGGCGCAAGCTCCAAATCCGAGAGCGAGATCAGAACTGCAGTTTTATAGCGAAAGCAGGTGTGGAGCTGCAGTTTATGTTCCACCTCCAACACCATCGGCACCAGTCATAAGAGATGAACAACCATCAAAGGGCTCACTCAATCAAACTCTGAATCCAACACTTTCAATTCGTGCCACCGATTTTCAAGGAAATCTCATGGACATAACGTTTGGGAGCAACGCGTCCGGAACATGGAATAACATCGGCAGTTACACTCATGTTCCAAACGGAGTGTACAGCGTAACGCCAACAAACATGAACAAAACTGGCACCACATACTTTTGGAATGTAACCGCGACCGATGGTAGCAACAAGATTTCGAATACCTACAGGTTCACAACTTACTCTAGCCCTCCAACCCAGAATGAACCCATGTTGGTTTCAAGTGGAGGAACCAACGGAACCAAAGAGAACCTGATTTGCTACAATCAGACAACCACAGATCCTAATGGCGACGGAGTAACAAATGTCTACAGTTGGTACGTAAACGGCAGTTCTCTCAACACTTTGATCTTGCCTTTCGACACGCGCACTTCTAATGATCCAATGCTGGCTGACGCCTTGTTCAGTGATGGATTTGAAAACGGTTTTGGTAATTGGGACGGAAACGGAGTGACAGCTTGGAACATCGGCACAAACCAAAAACATTCGGGAAATTCCTCAGCACACGCCGGGTTCGGCTCTACTTTGACATCTGACGATTTGGACACTTCAAGCGCAGAAAGCATCACGGTCTCATTTTGGTATAGGAAGCATGGAATCCTTGGTACAGACAATGTCTACCTGCGTTTCTGGAACGGCACATACTACAACTATATTTATAATTTGGGGAATATGGTTCCAGAGGACACTTGGCTTTACTATTCCGTTCGCTATGATCCAACGTATCTGTTCAAGAACTTCCGTGTTAGATTTGACGCATCTGGTATTCGTTCTGGTGGAGAACTCTGGATAGACGACTTTTCAATAATAACGCAACCACGAACTAGAGACTACTCTGGCAACAACAACCACGCAACGGTGCATGGCGCCACTTGGACAAGTCAAGGGGTCGTCGGCGGTGCCTACAAGTTTGACGGAATCAACGACTTCCTGAGGATTCCAGATAATCCGAGTCTAGGCGGAGACGGCACTTGGCCCGAAATCAGTGTCGAGTTTTGGATCAACCCGTTGGTTGGCCAGAACGGCCCGCGAATAGTTGCAAAGAAAGTTGCTGGGGAAAGCACGGGAAGCTACATGGTGGGATTCCAGAGTTCTGGCACGGCCAACAGGCTGTTCTGGGGTGTAACCAGCACGTTCGATAGCACGTGGCATGAACTATCAAGCTCAGCGACTGTTTTGGCCACTGGCGCATGGAGTCACGTCGTCTGCACATACAAGTCAGGTCAAGGGTTGACCATCTACATCAACGGAGCAATAAAAGCCAAATCAGACACCCCCTTTATTGGCAACATAGCACCTGGCCCTGGAGAGTCAATATTCAATCAACCCCTATTCATAGGATATGACGGGGGAGGAGACAGGAGTCGGTGGCTGAACGGACTCCTTGATGAAGTTAAGATCTATACTAGAGCCTTGTCACCGTACCAAGTTCTTCAACGCTACATTGAAACCAGAAATGGTCTGAGCAGCAACTCTTCTATTGCTTGGGAAGAAACAAACGTGGGGAACGTCTGGAGGTGTCAGGTGACTCCAAACGACGGTTTCGGAGACGGAGATCCACAGTTCTCAAAAACTTTGATAGTGTTGCCAACCGCCGGTAACCATCCGCCGGTAGCAGCGAATCTGTCAGTCAGTCCTTCTCTACCCCATACGGGTGATAACTTGATCGCTCATTATGACTACTTTGATGCAGACGGCGACCCTGAATGGGGCACACAAATAAGATGGTACAAAGACGGGGTATTGCAGCCCATCCTAAACGGTTCATTAATTGTTCCGTCCAGCCTTACTGTGAAGGGCGTATGGAATTTCACAGTTAGACCGATGGACGGGGCAGATTTTGGAGTCTTGAATTGGACCACGGTACTGGTCCTCAACAGCCCGCCATCATTTGCCGACCTGTACATAGCACCTGACCCTGCGTTTAGCACCAGCACTTTGACTGCGAAGCCTCTTGGCTGGTCCGACCCGGATAACGATCCTGAAGGCTATGTTTACCAATGGCAGAAGCTCGTAAACGGAGCATGGCAAAATATCTCTGGCCAAACCTCCGCGACATTGAGTCCAGCAAACTTCAAGAGCGGAGACTACGTAGGAGTCCGATGCACTGCATACGACGGCCAAGCCTATGGAACATCTCACGTGAAAACCAAATGGATAGCTACGTTCCAGTCTTTGCAGGACCCGCTCGCCCGTTCGAGTCTGGGCACCAACACAACCGATGAAGACTTGACATGTTACAATCATACGGCAGGTCAGAGAACGAACATCTACAATTGGTACAGAAATAATGTTTCAATAACCAACTTGCTAATGCCCTTTGATACCAACAATCCAACCACAGTCAAGGATTACTCAGGCTATAACAATAATGGAACAATAAGTGGAGCTACTTGGACAAACCAGGGTGTTGTTGGCGGCGCATATGTTTTCGACGGCACCGACGTCATAACGATCCCAGATAATCCTAGCTTGGGCGGAGACGGCACTTGGTCCGAAATCTCCATCGAGTTCTGGGTTAAGACTGCAGCCCCGCTTCACGGGACAAGGATAATTGCAAAGAAGCTTCAAAGCACAGGAAGTTCAACAGGCAGCTACATGGTGGGCTTCCAAACTTCAGCGTCTGAGCCGGCAAACACGTTGTTCTTTGGAATTACGAGCACCTCCGACGGCGCTTGGCACGACATGTGGGACGACAACACGACTGTCCTTCAGACAGGCCAGTGGTATCACGTTGTCTGCACGTACAAGAGCGGCACAGGTCTAACCATATACATCAACGGCTTGGCACGAGTCAACGAGTCGTTGACTGGCAACATAGCGCCAGCGACATCAAACCCAGGCGATGAACCTCTCTTCATCGGGTACGACGGACAAGGAGACGCAAACCGGTATTTGAACGGAACCCTAGACGAATTGAGAATCTATCCGTTCGCGCTTACATCAGCACAGGTACTTTGGCGCTACATAGAAACCAAAGACAGCGTTATCACAAGCTCCTCAATAGTCTCAGACGAGACAGAGGTAGGCGAACAATGGAAATGCCAAGTGACTCCAAACGACGGCTCAGGAGACAAAGCACCAAAGTTCTCAAACACACTGACTATTGTTAGCACAAATACTTACAACGTTCATTTGGAGTCTGTAGAGAACTCGAGCTTAACCTTACACTTGGGAAGCATATTCTTTAACGGCACTTCGTACGGTCTTCCAAACGACGTTTCTAAAACTGCTGGAAGCTATCAAGCTTACTACATCTCTAGTTCAGGCTACACGTTTGATCATTGGGAAGTGACTGGCGGGGTCACCGTTCCAAACTCAACCGTTAACCAGACCTCCGTGACCGTGAGCGGCGCCGGCAACCTCACAGCCGTCTACAAGGCTGTTCCTCCGACGACTTATAATGTTCATTTGGAGTCTAGGCAGAATACGAGTTCTTCGATTACCAATTTGGGCGCCATAACTTTTGATGGCCAAACCTATAGTCTTCCAAGCGATGTTTCCAAGACTGCTAGTAGCTATTCAGCCACGTATAATCCGGTTTCAGGCTACATGTTCGATCAGTGGGAGACGACTCTGGGTGTTAGCGTGTCTAATGCTGGAATTAACCCGACGACCGTGACTGTCAGTGGTGCTGGGACTCTTAGAGCGGTATACAAGGCTATTTCCGCTGAACCCTACATTTTCCAGAGCGGTTTTGAGACTGGGAACTTTGGTGAGTGGAGTGGTACGTCTACTACGACTGGTGAAACCGCGTCGGTTTCTGCAGTTCTGCCGCACACTGGA
>Ga0315296_10001554_pt1 | contig 20017 bp, 17 predicted proteins | sample YL17G14_18_MG_FD_203921 | JGI IMG/M metagenome (GOLD analysis project Ga0315296, IMG submission 203921) | Sediment microbial communities from Yellowstone Lake, YNP, Wyoming, USA - YL17G14_18 | ecosystem: Environmental > Aquatic > Freshwater > Lake > Sediment | place: USA: Wyoming | collected...
GCTCTCCCCTCCGACAGGGGGTATCGAACGCCGAAATGATAGGGCAGGGCCTGGACGCGGGCAAGCACAGAGCGGCCCCCGCAGCCCGGGCTCGGGGGCCGGACGATGTCGTCGGCGCTCCGCCTACAGGCGGCCGCGGTATGACCGGCGGTGGTGCGAGGCGGCCCCGGTGCGGTAAGCGGCGTTGGCCACCTCTCGTGCCACGGCCCGCTGCACCGACTTGTTGAAGACACTGGGGATGATGTACTCCTCGTGCAGCTCGTTCTTGGAGACGCCGGCGGCAATGGCCTGGGCAGCGGCTATCTTCATTTCCTCGTTGATCCCGTGGGCGTGAACGTCCAGCAGGCCGCGGAAGAAGCCGGGGAAGCAGAGGACGTTGTTGATCTGGTTCGGGTAGTCTGAGCGCCCGGTAGCCATGACGCGGACGTAGGGTAGGGCCTCTTCGGGGTGGATCTCCGGGTCCGGGTTCGCCATGGCGAAGACGATGGGGTCACGGTTCATCTTCTTGATGTCGTCGGCGGTGATGACGTTGGGCCCCGAGAGGCCGAGGAACAGGTCGGCACCCTCCATGGCATCGTGGATGGTGCCGCGGAGGCCGCGGGTGTTGGTGACCTCGGCCAGCCACTCCTTGGCCGGGTTCATCCCCTCCGTGCGGCCCTTGTAGACGATGCCGTGTCGATCGCACCCCACGACATCACTCACGCCGACCGAGAGGAGCATCTTGGTGCAGGCGATACCGCTAGCACCCGCCCCGGAGACCACCACGCGCAGGGCTTCTATGTTCTTGCGGACGATCTTGAGGGCGTTGAGGAGACCGGCCAGAACCACCACCGCCGTGCCGTGCTGATCGTCGTGGAAGACGGGGATGTCCAGCTCTTGCTTCAGCCGGTCCTCGATATCGAAGCAGCGGGGGGCGGAGATGTCCTCCAGGTTGATGCCGCCGAACACAGGGGCGATGAGCTTCACGCAGCGCACGATCTCGTCCGGCTCCTTGCTGGCCAGACAGACCGGCCAGGCGTCGACGCCGCCGAACTCCTTGAAGAGCATGGCCTTGCCCTCCATGACGGGGAGGGCTGCCTCCGGGCCAATGTCACCCAGGCCCAGCACTGCCGTTCCGTCGGTCACCACCGCCACCGTGTTGCGTTTGATTGTCAGCGCCCACACAGCGTTGGGATCATCGTGTATGGTCATCGCGACTCGAGCCACGCCCGGGGTGTAGGCCATCGAGAGGTCGGCGCGGGTCTTTATGGGCACTCGCGGGGTGACCTCGATCTTGCCGCCCAGGTGCATGAGGAAGACCGGGTCGGCGACGCTGCGGACAGTCACGCCCTCTACGGCCTTCAACTGCTCCACGATCTCGCGGCCGTGGAACTCGTCGCGGGCGGCCACGGTGATGTCGCGGCACATGCGGTCGCGGCTCGCCTGGACGATGTCTATGGCGTCGATGTTGCCCCCGGCCTCGCCGATGGCGGAGGCGATCTTGCCCAGCATGCCCGGTTGGTTGGGGTACTGGGCGCGAATGGTGAAGTTGTAGCCTCCGGCCGAGACCCCCTGTTCGGTGGCGCCCGTCCTATGCACCATGATGACTCCTTTCCCCCGCCGCTGGCCTGAGGGAAGCTCTCGTCCCGATACGTCAATTATAGGCGACGACTAGCCCGGCTGCCAGATACACGTGGGCTCGTCCGGGTGGCTGGCCGCCCGGGTGAGATCCGTTTCTGGCGATGATTGGTTCTTAGACCCCCGGTATGTATACTGGCGTCGTTGTCATCCGAACCCCCCCGTCTTGCCTTACATGAGCGCTGAAGACAGCCCGTCTGGTCGTAGACAGCTCTTCAACGGCCGGGACCTAACTGGCTGGCAGATGGTCGGCGATGGCAGCTTTGTGGTCGAGGACGGGGCGCTCAAGACTCAGGGCGGCATGGGTCTCCTCTGGTACACCAAGTCGAAGTTCGGCAATGCGACGCTTCGGGTTGTGTACCGGGTGAGCCGCGTTGAGGACAACTCCGGCGTCTTCATCCGCATCGCCGAGCCTCCGCCGGACGCCTGGTATGCCGTTCACCACGGGTACGAGGTCCAGATCCTGGCGACGGGCGACGAGTGGCACCGCACCGGCTGCATCTACTCCATCACCCGCGCCCTTGCTGATGCCCAGAAGCCCGCCGGGGAGTGGAACGTGATGGACATCGCCATGCGAGGTGCGCGCGTCGATGTCACCCTCAACGGCACTCTCGTCACCACCTTCGACCCGGCGCAGCCGGTGCCGCCGCGCCGCTACGGGTACGAGCCGGAGCGAGGGCCGCGGCCGGAGCACGGCTACATCGGCCTCCAAAACCACGACGCTGATTCCTTCGTGCACTTTCGAGAAGTGAGTGTGGAGCCGCTGTCGTGACGGCGTCAGCTAGCGAGAGGAGTGGTATGAAGATCTCTCTGGCAGCGTGGTCGCTGCACCGGATGTACTTTGCCCGAGAGACCGACTTGCTTGGCATGGTCGAGACCTGCGGCGACCTGGGCATCACCGGGTTCGAGTTGGTGAATACCTTCTTCCCGTCGCCCCAGTATCTCTACCTTCGCTACCTGAAACAGCGGGCCGAGGAGCGGGGTGTCGAACTGTTGCTCATCATGTGTGACGCTGAGGGCGATCTGGGAGATGCTGAGCGGGAGAAGCGCCTGCTGGCGGCGCGCAATCACCGGAAGTGGGTGGACATCGCCGCCGTGCTGGGCTGCCACGCCATCCGCTGCAACGTCCGTGGCGACGAGAGCGACCCCGACGCTATGCGCGAGCGCGCCGCCGAAGGGTTCGGCAACCTGCTGGACTACGCCGACGGCACCGGCGTCGACATCCTTATCGAGAACCACGGGGGGCTATCGTCAGACCCGTCGTGGCTGTGCTCCCTGATCGACCTGGTGAAGAGCTCGCACCTGGGCACGCTGCCCGACTTCGGCAACTTCCCTGCTGAGGTGGACCGCTACGACGCCGTGGCCAAGCTGATGCCCTACGCGAAGGCTGTCAGTGCCAAGTGCTACGATTTCGGCTCCGACGGCGCAGAGACGGCCATCGACTTCCCGCGAATGATGGACATTGTCAAGGCTGCCGGCTACAGCGGCTACGTCGGCATCGAGTACGAGGGCGAACGGCTGCCCGAGCGGGAGGGCATCGTGGCAGCGAAGGCGCTGCTGGAGCGGCTGATTTAGACAAGCTTCTTGTGAGGTTCAACAGATGAGTGATCTGAAGATCGTCGTCGTCGGGGCGGGCTTCGCCGGCCGCGTGGTCCACCTTCCCGGGTATCGGGCCAACATGGTGCCGGTGGCTGCCATCTGTGACCAAGTGAAGGAGCGGGCGCAGGCGCTGGCCGACCTGTTCAAAGTACCCAAGGTCTACACCGATTGGCGGCAGATGATCGAGCAGGAGCAGCCGGACATCGTCAGCGTCTGCCTGCCGAATGTCCTGCACCGAGAGGTGACCATCGCTGCGCTGGAGGCGGGCGCCCACGTCCTCTGCGAGAAGCCGCTCGCGACGAGCGTGGCGGAGGCGCACGAGATGTTCGACGCGGCCCGAAAGGCCGGACGCGTGCTGATGGCGGCCCAGCACTTCCGATTTGAGCCGGCGGCGCAAGCCATCAAGCGCGTCGTCGACAGCGGCGCCCTGGGTCAGATCTACCACGCTGAGGCTATCGCCATGCGCCGCATGGGCATCCCCACCTGGGGCGCCTTCACCCAGCGTGCCGCCTCCGCCGGCGGCTGCCTGCTCGACATCGGCTCGCACATGCTGGATCAGACGCTCTGGCTCATGGGCAACCCCACGCCGACCAAGGTGTCGGCGGTGACGCAACAGCGGTTCGGCCGGCGGCCGGAGATCGCCGCCATTATGGGCAACGCCTGGAACCCCAAGCTCTTCGACGTGGAGGACTCCGCCGTCGCCTTCGTGCGCTTCCAGGACGGCGCTTCTCTGATCTTGCGCGTCTGCTGGGCCGCCCACATCACAGATAGCCGGTTCAGCTCGCAGCTCCTGGGCACGGAGGGCGGGGCGATCACCGATCCTCCCACCGTATACCGCCTGCGGGATGGAATGCAGGTGGATGAGGAGTTCAAGAATCTCCCCCGGTTCAGCGGCTGGGAGCGTGAGGTGGTTCACTTCCTGGCTGTCGTGCGCGGCGAGGCCAAGCCGCTGGTCAAGGAAGAGGAGACCATGAACGTGCAGCGGATCCTCAACGCTGCCTACCGGTCGGCTGAAGAGGGGCGGGAGGTAGAGGTAGAAGCGTAGGGGCAGGGCTGGCCCCTGCCCGGTTGGCTCCCTTGGGGCGCCCGCGAGGGGCGCCCCTACCGTGATCGCCTGACGCCCTACGGCCGCCAGGTCCCCTGCGCCACCGCTGGTACGAAGGTGTTCAGCTCGAGCGCCGGGAAGCGTACCACCTGCCCCCGCTCTGCCGAGAGGTAGCACGCCATCAGCACCGTCGTCACCGCGAGGCCGTCCTCCCACGTTTCGTCGGGCTGCCGGCCTTCGAGGAAAGCCCGCACCATGTGCCGGTTCTCGGCCGCATAGCCGTAGCTGGCGGCTTCGTCCGGGACGACGGGCATCAGTCCCTGCTCCGCATTCTGCTTCTCGACGAGGTCCTCGCCGCCCGGTCCCGTAACGCGCCGGCTGAGAAAGACCGAGAGCTCGCTGTTCAACGTATCCACTTGCATGGAGTACTCGGGGCCCAGGAGCTCGATACGCAGCCGAAGGCCGGGACCGACGAAGCTCCACGATGTCGTCGCTTCAACCAACGCGGGGAAGCCTTCCGGCGTGCGCAGGCGGACGGTAGCCCGGGCGAAGTCCTCGGCGGGCGCTCCGGCGTAGTCGACAGCGCCGCCCGTCTGCTCCCGGAGGATCTCTGCGTACTCTTTGCGGGTCCACTTCAGCGACGCGATCTGGGCGTTGACATCGGTGACGGTCAGCGCGTCGCGAAGCTCGCCGGGCGCTGTCAGCAGGAAGCGAGCCGCCTCGTAACTGTGGCAGAGCATGTCGTTGAGCACGCCGCCGCCCTGTCGAGAGCCGAGCCAGAACCAGGGCATGTGGGGGCCGCTGTGCTCTTCGGCGGCGCGGGCCAGGTAGGGCCGCCCGGCGATGGCCGCCGCCCGCCGCCAGATGATCTCCTTGCCCCGCGCGAGGGCTGGGGCGAAGACCTGGTTCTCCAGATACCCATGCAGCAGCCGGGCGCGCTGCACGAGCTCGAGCATGCGCTTCGCTTCGGCGACGGTGCGGGCGAGCGGCTTCTCGCAGGCGACGCCGACGAGGTTCGCTCCACGCTCCACTGCATCGACGATCTCCTCAACGACGGCGACGCGGGTGTCGTTCGGCGAGCAGATCCAGAGGGCATCGACGGCGGGGTCAGCCGCCATCTCGGCGACGCTTCGGAACACCTTCGGCGATCCCACGCCGAGCTGCTTTGCCAGGGCAGCGGCGGCCTCGGCGTGCGCTCGTGTCGGACTCGCTACCCCCGCCGCGTCCGCGTCGCGCACGCTCACGAGGCTCTGAATGTGGAACTGGGAGACGAAGCCAGAACCAACGAAACCGATACCCAGACGTTCCTTACTCATGCCCAGCCTCCGAGCACCAGCCGACGCTTCTCATGACCTGCCCCTCACCGTCTCTTTGCTCCTTGTCTTCTGGAGTTCGATGCCGCTGGGTCTTCTCTCGAGGATGGAGGTCGATATCTCGATGAGCTCGCGGGCTTCGTCAGGCGTCGACGTCCCCACCGTGACCATGTCAATGTCCCGGATTGTCGACCAGTTAAAGGCGAGCCCCACCAGCGGCAGGAGGCGGCCCGCCGCCATCGGCTTGATCGTGATCACCGGGTGCTTCGCGTTCCAGATGATGCGGTGTACCCAGTCCACCTCGAGATGCATCAGGAAGCCGGCGGCGTTGTAGAGGGAAATATAGGTCTCCACGTCCAGGTCGGTCTCGTCGGCGTACACGATGGTCTCCGGCATGTGCGTCGAGAGGCCCGGGATCATCCCGCGCTCGCGGATCATGCGGCAGTAGGTCTCCATGTTCTTGATCCGCCGCTCACGCATATCGACGAGCCGGTCCGTGCTCATCTGGTGCGGCATGCAGATGGTCGCGCCCAGCGCTGCTTCCTTGTCGAACGTCTGCTCGGCCTGCGCAAACGCTTCCGGCTCGTCAGCGATATTGATCGCCGGCGTCGAGATGAGGATGCACTTGAGGCCGGTCCGCTGCTCGGCCTCAGCGATCGTCTCTCGAAGGCCGGGGAATTGCATCGGCCCCATGATGGTGTCGATACCGGCGTTGAGGAACACCTCGATGATGTCGGCTATCCTCTGTGGGGTCATGAACTCTCTGTTCTGCTTGTCTTTCGCGGCGCTCGTGTGAGAAAAGCCCAGAAACCAGTTGACGCCGATGATCATCCTTGAGACGGAGACGTTGCCGATCATCGTTCTAGGGAACGTCATTGAGTCACCTTCCTGAATCGCTCCTGACCCAGCGGCCAAGGCATTGCATCGTTAAGCTTGATCCCGCTGGACCCCTGTTGGCCTGAATCAACCTCAATCCTATCACTGGCGCGTTTCGAGTCAAATGACTCCTGTGGGGGGACCAAGAGCCGCGCCCCGACGAGTCCGGGGCTGTTCAGCCCACCGGCGTCGGGCGACGTGGGCATCGCCGAACCACAGCGCGGCCGTCGAAGACGGGCACGCCATGGCGCCCGAGCGGCATTGCCGAAGGGCCGTGTTGAGTGTATAGTGGCACTACGCATCATATAGTACCCACCGAGGCGGCACAAGATGGCAAGAGAGCCCGCAAAGCAAGTCTTCCGAATGGCAGAGCTGGTCAGAAGGACGGGACTCAAGAGGGAGACCATCCACTTCTACATCAACAACGGTCTCCTTCCCAGGCCTCTGAAAACAGAGAAGAACATGGCCTACTACGATGAGAGCTATGTCGAACGCCTCAAGCAGATCAGGGAGCTCCAGCTCAAGTACTTTCTCCCTTTGAAAGTCATCAAGGAGATCCTGGTCCAGACGAATGCTGAGATGTCTACGGCGGAAATGGACCTACTCAGGGTGGGGCTATCCGGTTTGATCCAGCTACACGAACTCCGTCGCACGTACAAACCGCAGATGCTCGATGAACTGAGCACGAGAACCGGCTTGCCGAAGGACGAAATACTAGAAATGGAACGCTGCGAGATGATCTCGTCCGTTCAGGAGCGAGGCGGGACCAGACTCTACCTGGAGAACGACGTCAGGGTCGTCGAAGCGTTTGCAGGAATACGCAAGGGTGGCCTAACCAGGGAACTCGGATTCGAGGTAGACCAATTCCGGATGCAAAGCGACACGATAAGCGCCCTGGCCATCGAGGAGGTGACAGATTTTGTCAGGAAGCTGGGCGATCGCTACCCGCGTGATGCCGAGCTCCTCGGCAAGATCGCGGAGAACGCCATAGAGACCGTTAATATCTTCATCTGTCAGCTTCGCAGGAAGAAGCTGCTGGAGGTGGCTCAGGCCCTTGCTGAGGGCGGAATGAGCGCCCTCAAGCAGATGTCGGAGGACAAACAAACAAGAAAAGGCGTGAAACGCCCCGCGTAGCGCCCGAGCTCATGGACGCTGACAGAGGTCCCCTCCGTAGGAAAGCCTCGGAGCAGCAAGACGTGAACAGCAGAGACACAACAATGAAAACAGTAGTGATTGTGGCAACCCTGGATACCAGGGGCGACGAAGTGGAGTTCCTTAAGGAGCTCATAGAGAACAAGGGGCATAGCGTCATAACCGTCGACGTGGGTGTGATGGGAAGCCCCTACATGACGGGCGACTTCACCAGAGAAGAGGTGGCCAAAGCCGGTGGCAAGAGCCTTCGACAGCTTGCTGAGGCCGCAACTGCCGGCGCCGACAGGCGGCAGGCCACCGACGTGATGATCGCCGGAGCCAGGAAGATCGTTGCGGACCTCCATTCGGCAGGAAAGCTGGATGGCATTCTCAGCCTGGGCGGCTCGACGGCTGCGGCAACTGGGGCGGCGGTCATGAAGGGGCTTCCGATGGGCCTCCCCAAGCTGCTGATTAGCACGTTCATATCCTTGGCCCCGGTCGGAGACGAAGACATAACGGTGATGCAGTCTCCCGTCGATCTTGTCGGCCTGAACAGGATCGTTGCCAGAACCCTGGCCAATGCCGCCGGCGCCATAGTTGGAATGGTGGAGCAAGAGGTTCCCAAGGCTCAGGAGAAGAAGCTGGTGGGGATAACCGCTCTAGGGGTAACGACACCAGCCGTACAGAAGGTTATCTCGCGGCTTGAGAAGAGGGGGTACGACTCCATCGTCTTTCATGCCACCAGTGAGAAGCTGGACAGGATGGCAAGAGATGGGGTTATCGATGTCATCCTCGACCTGACGACGTTTGAGACGATCCTGAAGGTGCTTTATCCGGCAGAAGTGCTGTCCACGCTATCGGGCTTCGGAGAAGTGGATAGGTCCCGGCTCAGCAGCGCAGCAGAGAAGGCCATTCCACAAATCATTGCTCCTGGTGGCCTGGACATGCACATCTTCCCGGGGGCAACCGGAATCGATTCCGTCCCACTTGAGTACAGGGACCGCGCATGGTCTATGCACGGGCCGAATGTAGTTCTCGTGAGAACGACTGAGCAAGAGCTCGAGGAAGTTGGCGCGAGTATCGCGGAAAGAGCGAACAGGGCAGCGGGCCCCATTGCAGTTGTCATCCCTCTGGGGGGTTTCTCTGACGCAAGCAGGAAGGGCGCGCCTCTCTACGACCCGCAAGCCGATCAGGGCTTTGGCCGAGCGTTGAAAAGGAACCTCGACAGGCGAATCAAGGTAGTAGAGGTTGACTGCAACATCAACGAGGACGCTTTCGTGGATGAAGTAGTGCGAACATTCGACGAGATGACCGCCGCCGTGGAGGCGCGATGATGAGCACGAGGATGGGGAGGAGGGAAATACTCAGCAGGCTCAAGAAGGAGGTAGCCGAAGGCCGGCCGATCCTCGGCGCGGGGTGCAGCGCAGGGATAATCGCGAAATGCGCTGAGATTGGCGGAGCCGACCTGATAATCGTTTACAGCACCGGAAAGACCAGGATGATGGGGCTTCCCACCACGATGATAACCGGGACCTCGAATCCAATAACGTTGGAGATGGTCGATGAACTGATCAACGTCCTGAAGGACACACCCATCATCGCGGGCGTCGAGGCCAATGATGTCTTCTGCCTCGACCTTGAGAAGTCCCTGAAACGCTTTGTCGACAAAGGCTTCAGCGGAGTGATCAATTTCCCCACGGTAGGCCTCTACGAGAACCTGATCGAAGGGGGAATGGCCCTAAGGAAATTCACGGAGGCTCTGGCCCCGGGGTACGGTGCCAAGCACTGGGGGTGGAGCCGCGAAGTCGAGATGATCAGGATGCTGCACGAGTGGGACGTCTTCACAATGTCCTACGTCTTCACTCCACAGGATGCGGCAGCCATGGTAAGCGCAGGAGTGGACGTGGTTTGCGTCCATGCCGGGCCGACTATGGGCGGACTGAGCGGTTTTGCCCCGTTGGAAGACATGGACAAACTTCTTACCAAGGCACAGGACGTAATAGATGCTGCGAAACAGGCCAGGCCCGGTGTGATCTGCCTGATACATGGAGGCCCCTTCTACGATCCTGAGAGCACCCGGGTCGTGTACGAAAAGACGGATGCTGTGGGATTTGTTGCTGCCTCAGCAATCGAGAGGATTCCCATCGAGATGGCTGTCGCTACGGTATGCAAAGAGTACAAGCAGCTCCCTATGCCGAGACGTCAGAATTGAAATCGTTAGTCCCTACCCACAGTGTCGAGTGATGGGCATGGAAGAAACGGAATGAAGGCACGCAAGGTAATAGTCCGGAGATGCGACTCCTATGACGCGTCTGTTATCGAGAAGATAGTCGATCAGGCAATCGATGACCTGGGAGAACGCCCGCACGGCAAGATCTTAGTCAAACCCAACGTGGTCTGCTCAACCCCGGTTGTCAGGTCGGCGCACACCGATACCGCTGTCGTGGAGGCGGTAGTCAACGTTCTGCGCAGGAGGGCGGCGGGTTCGGAGATCAGCCTTGGCGAATCCGGCGGTATGGCCATACCGACCAGGCTGTTCTTCCACCATGCCGGCTACTCCAGAATGGCGAAAAGACTTGCCGTACCGCTCCGGGACTTCAATGAGGAGAGATGGGCGAGGGTGAGGCTGAGTCGGGCGAAATGGCACAAAACGATACTGCTTGCCAAGTCCCTTTATGAAGCGAACTACAAGGTCTGGATGCCGAAGCTCAAGTTTCACAACGCCTGCCGGATTACGAACGCGGTGAAGCTCAACATCGGCATCCTGACGCACAAGGAGAGGATGCTCTACCACGATGACAGGTTGGACGAGAAGATCGTCGATCTGCTCGAGGTAGGCTATCCGGACCTTATTGTGAGCGATGCGATAGAAATCGGGTACGGGTCTGAGTTTGCCCCCTATCCTTACCATCTCGGGGCCATCCTGATCGCGAATGATCCGCTGGCCATGGACGTGGTCGCCGCGCGCGTCCTGAACTATCAGCCTGAGGACGTAGGCTATCTTGTCGAGGCAAGAGATCGGGGATACGGAACGCTCGACTTGCGTGACATCGAGATCACCGGCGATGTGAGCATCGAGGAGCTGTCTGACAAAACGAGCAAGATGGAGACTCCGTACCCGGTTGACTGGGACGTGCAGAAGGTGACATCGCCCGTCAGGTTCTACCCGGGCGTGAATCCGAAGACGGGGAGAAGGTGCGCCGGCGGCTGTCTGAACGCGCTGGCAGGCGCCCTGGCGACCTCAGAGCAGTACTATCCCGGCCTGGTTGCCGGTCTAAGACCCATGGGAATAGTGATCGGGTATTACAGGGGCGACGTTGTCCATCCTGGTGAGAAGGTCGCGCTCATCGGATCGTGTGCAGGCGTGGAGGGGAAGCTCGTTGCCAGCAAGATTGTCCGCATCAAGGGATGCCCGGCAAAAGGCGTCGATCAGGCAGCGTTCTTATTCCCGAGGCTGGGGATAAAGACACCTGCCTGGAAATTGTCCAATGTCGTGGGCCTGGCTTACCACGGAACAGTCAAAAGACTCATGCTCATGACGAAGCCCTTTCACGAACCGATAGGTGAGCCTGGAGTGCCAGGTCTAGAGAGAGTGTAGCCTCGACGTTCTCGCCACACGACTGCGCGCTGGAGACGAAGCGCTGTAAGGAGGTACTTTCTGATGTCGGAGAGCCCATTGTTCACTCCCATCCGCATCGGCAGCCTGGAGCTGGCGGGGCGCTTTGCCAAGTCGGCGACGACCGAGACCCGCTGTGACGACGACGGCTTCGTCACCGACGATCTCGTCGAATACTACGAGAGGATCGCTCAGGGCGGCACCCCACTGCTGATCACGGGCAACGCGTACTTCAGTCTGTACTCGAAAGGGACTCCGCGGCAGCTCGCCGCCGACCACGACGACAAGGTCCCAGGGCTCCGCCGCCTGACCGATGCCGTTCACCGTCACGGATCAAAGATCTTCATGCAGGTCTACCACGTCGGCCGCCAGGCGTCTCCGCGCCTCGTTGGGCGGAAGGACGCGGTGGCTCCTTCCCGCGTCTTCGAGCCCACCCTCGGGGTGCGACCTCGGGAGATCACGCGCGAGGAGATCCAGGAAGCACTGCAGGGATTCTCCGATGTGGCCGCCCGCGCCCAGCAAGCCGGCTTCGACGGCATCCAGATCCATGCGGCGCACGGCTACCTGATCAACGCGTTTCTCACGCCGCACACCAACCGCCGCAAAGATGAGTACGGCGGTTCATTCGACAACCGCCTGCGCTTCCTGCTTGAGGTCTACCATGCCGTCCGCCAGCGGGTCGGGCAGGACTATCCTGTCATCTTGAAGATCAATGGCTCGGACGAACTCTCCCTGCGCAAGGGACTGAAACCGCCTGACATGGTGACGATCGCGCAGCGGATGGAAGCCGAAGGCGTTGATGCGGTCGAGATCTCCGCGGGGCACTATGAATCGGGGTTCGTGTTCGAACGGGGCCACTGGCGGCGTTTCTTTTCGACGGTGACGACGATTGGCGTGGGCAGGAACCTTCCCGCCTATCAGCGAATCCCCGTGCGTTTGCTGGCTCCCCTTCTCGATTGGGGACTCGGGCGGGTCGCGGGCTACAGCGAAGGTTTCAATCTGCGCTACTCCAAGCTCTTCAAGCAGGCACTTAGAATCCCCGTGATCTGTGTGGGAGGCTTCATCCACCGCGAGGCGATGGAGCGTGCAATCGCCGACGGGGAGTGCGACATGGTCTCGGTCGCCCGCGCCCTCATCGCCGATCCGTTCCTCTACCGGCACATGCGGGAGGGCGTTCCGGGGCCGCAGTGCGACTTCTGCAACGCCTGTTACGCCCGCGCTGCCATGTGGCCCGTCGACTGCTACAACGAAAAGGTGCGTGCGGAGAGGGACCGCATGCTCAGCGCGGAGGCTGGATAGGCGTTGTGCGGTCTTCGCACCTCTGCTAGATTGCGCTCAGCGCGGAACAGGCCGATCACTTTTTCGGCCGCCTTAATGGGCAGGGCATGGTGCGCGCCTCCGCTCTGGAGGATGCCTCTGTGGAAGAGCCCCGCCGCGGCCTTCGCCCTCCTCAGCGCCTAGCCCATGGGCTTCCACCCGCCGGAGGTCATCGTGGGCGACGCCCACCGCCACGGGGTCGAGGCGCTGCCGCGCTTTCGGTTACTCACGCTCAAAGAGGAGAAGTCTATGGCTAGCGAGCAGCTTCAGACGATCATTCAGGTACTGCGGTCCCAGCCGGTACAGGAAGGGTGGACCTTCAAGGAGATGCGTGCCGGCTTCGAGCAAGCGACATCCTTCTTCTCGGTACCAGCGGACGTTCGCTGTGAGGAGGTGGACGCCGGTGGGGTCCCAGCCGAGTGGATTATGACCCCAGGGGCAACGGCTGAGCGCGTTATTCTCTACCTCCACGGCGGCGGCTACACCATCGGCTCGGTGAAGACGCACCGCGAACTGATCTCCCGCCTGTCGCGGGCCGCAGGCGCGCGTGCCCTCGCCATCAACTACCGCCTCGCCCCGGAGCATCCGTTCCCCGCTGCGGTGGAGGACGCCACGACTGCCTACCGCTGGCTGCTCGAAAATGGGGTGGAACCAGCTCGAATCGTCATCGCTGGCGACTCGGCCGGCGGGGGACTGACGGTGGCTGCGCTGGTGGCGCTGCGGGACGCGGGAGACGCTCTCCCGGCGGCCGGCGTCTGCCTCTCCCCATGGGTAGACCTGGAGGGAATAGGAGAGTCCATGACGGCAAAGGCGGAGGTCGACCCGATAGTGCAACGGGAGCATCTGCTCGAGATGGCGAAGGCCTACCTGGGTAATGGGAACCCCCGCACGCCTCTCGCGGCACCGCTGTACGCAGACCTGACCGGGCTTCCCCCGCTGCTGATCCACGTCGGCACTGCGGAGACGCTCCTCGATGACTCCATTCGCCTCGCTGAGCGCGCCAGGTCTGCCGGCGTAGATGTTGTCCTGGAGGCGTGGGAGGACATGATCCACGTCTGGCACTTCTTCGCCTCGGTATTGTCGGAAGGGCAGCAGGCCCTTGACCGAATCGGCGACTTCATCCGCGAGCGGGTGGCAGCGGCTGGCAGCCTGTGATGAAGAGGGGGCGCGGCGGGTAATCTCTCTTGCCCGACAGTTCGCTCAGCAGCTAGGAGCGCAACGTGTTTGACATTACACGCAGAGCGATACAGGCCAACGGCATCAGCGTCCACATCGCGGAGGCGGGCGATGGTCCACTGGTGCTTCTGCTCCACGGGTTTCCGGAGCTGTGGTACTCCTGGCGCCATCAGCTTCCCGCGCTCGCGGCCGCTGGATACCATGCCGTTGCGCCGGACCTTCGCGGCTACGGCCGTACCGACGCGCCCGAAAGGGTCGAGGCCTACAGCATGCTGAACATGACGGCCGACGCCGTCGGCGTGCTTGATGCGCTCGGCGAGAATACGGCCGTGATTGTCGGGCACGACTGGGGTTCTCCTATCGCCTGGCACTGCGCGCTCCTCTATCCTGACCGCTTTCCAGCCGTCGTGGCGCTCAGCGTCCCCTACGTACCCCGTTCGCCGATACCGCCTATCCAACTCATGAGGCAGATGTTCGCCGGCAGGTTCTTCTACATCTTGTACTTTCAGGAGCCCGGCGTCGCCGAAGCGGAACTCGAGGCGGATGTCGGCAGAACGCTGCGCCTCGTGCTGTATGGGGCCTCGGGCGACGCACCGGCTGGTCTAGGGCTGTCACAGAAAGCGGGCGACGCGCGGTTCCTCGACGGGATGCCGGAGCCAGAAGAGCTACCATCGTGGCTCAAGCAGGGGGACCTCGACTACCTGGTTGCTGAATTCACGCGCACCGGCTTTCGGGGCGGGCTCAACCGCTACCGCAACATGGACCGCGACTGGGAGGAATTGCAGCATCTGGCCGACGCCAAAGTGCAGCAACCGGCGCTGTTCATCGCGGGCGACCGAGACACCGTACGCGGGTTCACGAGCGTGGACGCGATGAAGGCGAACGTGCCTAACCTACGAGGCGTGGTGATGCTTTCGGGCTGCGGCCACTGGACCCAGCAGGAGCGGCCGGAAGAGGTCAGCGCGCAGCTCGTCAGTTTCCTTAGAGAGGTGTGCTAGCTCGCGATGGACCGAACGGCGGCCGGCGTGCGACAAGGCCTGCCCGTCCAGCCCCCGCGGGTGCCGGGACGAGATCGAGCGGCTACCTATCCAGCCAGAAATCCTTGCTGAAGAGGGCCAGCGAACGCATCGCCGGGTCGTACCCCTTCACGTAATCCCAGCGGCTGTTGTAGTCGTAGCTGCTGAACGTCTGCAGCATGGGCGGGTCCTTGGAGATGATGACCCGCTGCGCGTCCCTGACTAGGTCAGCCCGCTTGTCCAGGTCCAGCGTCCGGTCCGCCTGGTCGATGGCAGCGTCAACTTCCGTGTCAGAGAAGCCGTGCCAGTTGCCGTCTCCCAGCACGCCATTGCTGTGGAAGAAGTGCAGGGCCGGACTGGGGCTCTCGTAGGGCAGGTTGGGCGCAACCGTGAAGGTGAAGTCGCCCTTCTGGTAGCGATCGAAGTACCAGGCGGTGAGCGGGAGAGGCTGCAGCTCAAGCTCCACGCCGATAGCCTTCATTTGCTCAAGCAGGACAGTGATCTGGTCGGTCGTCCCTTGTCCCTCCGGGTGGACGGTGGGGAGCTTCAGCCCATCGCCGTAGCCTGCGGCCTGGAGGAGGCTCCTGGCCTCCTGGGGGTCGTAGGGCTGCAATTGCTTCACCTCTTCCTGGTCGAGGGCCCAGAAGTCCAGGCTCCAGGCCACCGGCCCGTTGGGCTTGCCCTCGCCGAAGGCGAGCTTGTCTATCAACTCCTGCCGGTTCAGACCGCGGGCGATGGCCCGGCGCACGCGCGGGTCCTTGAACGGCTCGCGGTCGGCGCGCATGCCCAGGGAGACGTAGGTCAGGGCCGGCGCCTGCTCAAGGATGACGTGGTCAATTCTGCTCTCGATGTCTTCTGCCTCGCGGGTGTTGGCGGGCAGGTAGATGTCGATCTGCCGCGAAAGGAAGGCGGTGCGCCGTGCCGCCCGGTCCATGATGATGTGGAAGTCGATGCCGTCGATCCACGGCCTGGGGGCTGCCCAGAAGTTGACGTTGCGCGTGAGCGAGGCGATCTCCCCATCTCTGTACTGCTCCAGGAAGAAGGGGCCGGCCCCCGCACCCTGGGTGCGCAGGTCTGTCCCGGACTCGATCAGTTCCCTGGGGATGATGCAGCCCCCCACCGCTGAGCCCAGCGAGTCAAGCGTCCATGCGTACGGCTCCTTGGTCTTCACCACCAAGGTCCACGGGTCAGCGGCCGTGAAGCTTTCCACTTGCCGTCTTATGAAGACCCCGCCTGTGGAACCGGGCAGATCCTTAACCCGCTCCATCGTGGCCACGACGTCCTCCGCAGTGATCTCACGGTCGGGCACCAGGGGGCTATTGGGAGGCGTCCTTGCGCCCCTCCGGATGGAGAACCTGTACGTGAGCTCGTCCGGTTGCTCCATGGCCTCCGCCGTATCCCACAGCATCACGTCCGGCAGGGTGCCGGAGTAACGAAAGAGGTAGCCGTAGATCCAGGCGACTACCGCCATCCCCGAGCCTACCGTGAGGTGAGGATCGATGGAGATGAAGTTGGCATCGATGGCGAACTGGAGCCTGCCGCCGGGACGCGGCGTTTCCTCAGCAGCGGGACGCGTCGCCTGCCGCGCCTGCCCCTCTTCCTCTCCTCCTCCACAGCCGACCAGAGAAGCCCCCGCTGTCCCCGCCGCAAGCGCTGCGGCCCCCCTCAGGAAGGCCCGCCTCGCCCAGCGCCGATTTGCCATCCGCTGCCAGTAGCTTTCCAGCGCCATGATCATGTCCTTCCCGTCATGTCACGCTCTATCTCGTCGCCCCCCGCAAACGGGGGTCCAGTATGTCACGCAGCGCGTCGCCCAGGAAGTTGAACCCCAGCACGGTGAGGGCGATGGCCAGCCCCGGGAAGAACACCCACCAGGTGTGTACGGGGAAGTCGTTGCGCGCCAGGTTCACGTCGGTGCCCCAGGAAGGGTTCGGGGGCGGGACCCCCAACCCCAGGAAGCTCAGTCCGGCCTCCGCCAGGATCGCTCCGGCCAGCAGAGTAGTGGCGATGACGATCGCCAGGGGCGCGACGTTCGGCGCCAGGTGGCGAAAGAGGACGCGCACCGAGGAGGCCCCCGCGGCCTGTGCCGCCTCGATGTACTGGTTCTGCTTCTCGGCCAGCACCGCGCTGCGGATCACCCGCGATACCCCGGGGATGATGCCGACGCCGATGACAATGATGACGTTCCTGATGGAGGGCCCCAACACCGAGATCATGATGAGCAGCAGGATCAGCCCCGGAAAGGCCATGATCGTGTCTCCGGCCCGCTGGATGAGATTGTCCACCCAGCCTCCGAAGTAGCCCGACACCATGCCGATGGTCGTTCCCACCAGTGTCCCCCCGATGACGGAAAGGAAGCCTACCGCCAGCGAGATGCGCGCCCCGAAAATGACCCGGCTCATGATATCGCGGCCGAACTTGTCCGTGCCAAATGGATGCCCCCAGATCGGGCCCTGGAAGGGGATACCCGCCGACTCGTTCTGCCCAAAAGGCGCGATTAACGGCGCCAGGGTGCCCACGACAACGAGCGTGAGGACGAGCAGCAGCCCGGCGAGCCCCAGGGGGTTGCGCAAGACGGGGAACAAGAGCTGGCGGCCCCACCCGCGCCGGGCTCGCCCTGCGATCTGCGCCTCTTCCAGCGGCCCTGGCCGTGCGACCTCCATTACCTCCTCCCCCTACCCGTACCGGATGCGCGGGTTAAGCCACGCGTACGTAATATCGATCATGAGGTTCATGAGCACCACCACCAGCGCCACGTACAGCGCCATCGTCTGCACCACCGCGAAGTCCTTGATGACGATGGACTGGTAGATGTAGTTCCCCAGCCCTCGCAACGTGAAGATCTGCTCGATGATGACCGTCCCTCCCAGGAGCACTGCGATCTGGATGCCCAGCACCGTCACCACCGGCACCAAAGAGTTGCGCAGGGCGTGGCGCCAGATCACCATGCGTTCCCGCAGGCCCTTTGCCCTGGCCGTCCGGATGTAGTCCTGGCGCAGCACCTCTAGCAGGGCAGAGCGGGTCAGCCGCATTATGCCCGAGGCGGCGGCAGTGCCCAGGATCAACCCCGGCGGCACAAACTGCCGCAGGTTTCCCCACGGGTCCCCGAAGAACCCGACCGTGTGCCCCAGGGGAGGCGAGTACCCCCACCACTGGTTGGGCAAAAGGAGCACCAGTGTGGCCACCCAGAAGACTGGCACTGAGAGACCAACGGTCGCTGCCACCCGCACGGCATAGTCTGTGAACGAGTTCCGGTAGAGAGCCGAGACGACACCGGCGGGTATCCCGATTGCCACTGTCACCAGCAGGGTGATGATCAGGAGTTCGGCGGTGACGGGCAAACGGGAGGTGAGTTCACTGGCCACGGGCGTTCCGCTGATAGCAGATTCGCCCAGGTCGCCGCGGAGGACTTGCCCTATCCACTGGAAGTATTGCAGGTGGATCGGTTCGTTCAGGCCCAGGTGCTCCCGCATCTCCTCCACCTGCACCTGAGAAGCCCCCTGACCAAGGGCTATCTCCGCGATATCCCCGGGCCCCAGCCGCAGCAGCCAGAAGACTCCCACCGATATGAGGGCAAGGACCAGGGCGCTGAGGAGGAGACGACGGGCGATGTAGGCTCTCATAGGGACAGCAAATCATCTCGGAGTTAGGCTGATTCTCCGTCACGCTCCAGGCAAAGTCAACGCAGGCTTGTGCTCTAGCCGAGCGGAGCGCGGCCAGGGCGAACGTGGGGGTATCGGGGGCAATACCATTGCGGCTTGGCCCAGGCAGAGACGGATGATACCATGGGCACGTTTCGACGGTGTCTTACGTCCCGTCGATGCCTTCGGCAACAACCTGGAGATCAAGAGAGCTGGATAAGGAGGGCAACCATGCGCGACGCCGTAATCTGCAGCCCGGTACGCACGCCGGTGGGCCGTTATGGTGGCGCGCTCCGGGATGTGGACGTGGAAACGCTGGCGGCGACAGTCGTTGGCGCTGTTCTGGAGCGGACGAAGCTGGACCCGCGTGTAATCGATGACTGTATCTTCGGGCACTGCTACCCGAACGGCGAGACGCCTGCTATTGGCCGTCTCGCCGCGCTGCAGGCCGGGCTTCCGGTTGAGGTACCGGGCCTTCAGCTCGACCGCCGCTGTGGCTCTGGCCTCCAAGCGATCTGTCTTGCGGCCATGGAGGTCCAGACGGGTGTAGCCGATGTCGTGCTTGCCGGCGGGGTAGAGAGCATGAGCAACGCAGAGTTTTACGTCACGTCCATCCGCTGGGGCCCGAACCGCGGCAACCTGGGTCTCTTGGACCGCCTTGATCGCGGTCGCTTGACGGCCGGCAGCCGCCGCTATCCGGTCGAGGGCGGCATGTTGGAGACGGCGGAGAACCTGCGCCGCCAGTACAAGATCCCCCGCGAGGAGCAGGACGAGTATGCCCTTCGTTCCCACCAGCGCGCCGTCGGGGCATGGGAGGCGGGCAGGTTTGACGCCGAGATCGTGCCTGTCACCGTCCGGTCACAGAAGGGCGAGGAGACTCTGTTCTCACGGGATGAGCATCCCCGGGCTGACACGACTCTGGAGAAACTCGCCTCGCTGCGGCCGATCCGCATCAAACAGGACCCAGAGGCTACCGTCACCGCCGGGAACGCCAGCGGCGAGAACGACGCTGCGGCCTGCTGCGTTGTCACCTGGCCGGAGAAGGCGGCAGAGCTTGGGCTGAAGCCGATGGGGAAGCTTCTGTCCTGGGCGGCGGCCGGTGTTCACCCTGCCTACATGGGCTTGGGCCCCGTCCCCGCCACCAAGAAGGCGCTCGAGCGCATCGGGCTCAGCCTGCAGGACGTGGATCTGATCGAGCTGAACGAGGCTTTCGCCGCGCAGGTGCTGGCCTGCACCCGCGAGTGGGGATTCTCGGAGCGTGACTTCGACCGCATGAACGTCAACGGTTCGGGCATCTCCATCGGCCACCCTGTTGGGGCCACTGGCGGCCGGATCATGGCCACGATGCTGTACGAGATGGAGCGGCGGCAGGTTCGCTTCGGGCTGGAGACGATGTGCATCGGTGGCGGCCAGGGCATGGCCGCCGTGATCGAACGCGTGGGGTAGAGGCTTTCGCCGGCGCGGCCGGGGTCTTGTCGCCCCCGGGGCGCGTAACCGCTGGCCTTACCTCGCTCCGGGTCTTTCATCGCGCAGACCGCCCTCCCCCTCGCTCTCGTGCTATTGTATTTAAGGGGTCCGGCTTCGGAGTCTGGCTGGAGGCGCATCATGAACCAGCGGGACAAGTACATCATCAATGAACTGCGCAAGGAAGAGGCCTGGCGCATGTTCCGCAT
>Ga0315296_10001555_pt1 | contig 20005 bp, 18 predicted proteins | sample YL17G14_18_MG_FD_203921 | JGI IMG/M metagenome (GOLD analysis project Ga0315296, IMG submission 203921) | Sediment microbial communities from Yellowstone Lake, YNP, Wyoming, USA - YL17G14_18 | ecosystem: Environmental > Aquatic > Freshwater > Lake > Sediment | place: USA: Wyoming | collected...
AAGAGGCCTCCGAACTGGTGTAAGTACCAGCCTGAGGAGGTTGAGGCTTTGATTGTGAAGCTTGCGAAGGAGGGTAATTCTCCGAGTCGTATTGGGACGATTTTGAGGGATCAGTATGCGATTCCTTTGGCGAAGCCTATTACGGGTAAGCGGGTGATTGGGGTGCTTAGGGAGAATAAGTTGGCGCCTGCGTTGCCTGAGGATTTGGCGAGTCTGCTTAGGAAGGCTGAGAGTCTTTCGTTGCATTTGGAAAAGAATAGGACTGATTTGTACAATAAGCGGGCTTTGCAGTTGATTGAGGCGAAGATTCACAAGATTTCAAGGTACTATAAGCACAAGAGCATTTTGCCTGCGAACTGGAAGTACGAGGCGAAGGTAGCTTCGGTGTCTTAGGCTTCTTTTTTGTTGTTTTTTGTTTTGGTTTTCGGGTTTTAAACCCTTAAATATTCTGCGTTGTTAGGCTAGTGTGATTGGTATGGCTTCAGACGAGTGTGGTGCTGCTGGTTTTTTCGGTTTGGCTGAGCGTGCGGCTAAGCTGGTTCGGGATGTTGTGGCGGATGATGGTTTTGTTCATGTTTTTTCGCATTTGGACGCTGATGGGGTTGCGGCTGCGGGCATTGTTGCGAAGGCTCTTTTTAGGCTTAATGCGAGGTTTCGTGTGCGGATTACTCAGTGGGTTGAGGATAGGATTGTGGGGCAGTTGTTGTCTGATAAGCCTGATTTGGTGGTTTTTGCTGATTTGGGAAGCGGGTACATGGATTTGTTGGGGCAGAGGCTTTCGGAGTTTAAGATTGTGGTTTTGGACCATCATCAGGTTGTGGGTGAGAGTTCCTCGAATTTTGTGCAGGTTAACCCTCACCTGTTTGGGATTGACGGTGCCAGGGATGTGAGCGGTTCGGGTGTTGCCTATTTCGTGGCTAAGGCTTTGGACAAGCAGAATGTTGATTTGGCTCCTGTTGCGGTTGTGGGCGCGCTTGGGGATATGCAGGACAAGTATGAGCAGCGGACGCTTGGGGGTTTGAACACGAAGATTGTTGAGGACGCGGTTGGGGCTGGGTTGTTGAGTGTTGAGAAGGATTTGGTGTTTTTTGGTAGGGAGACGCGTCCTATTCATCGTGCGTTGGCTTCTACTACAAACCCGTTTATGCCTGGTTTGAGCGGTGAGGAGGATAAGAGTTTGGCTTTTTTGGCTGGTTTGGGCATTAAGCCTCGGGATGGTGATAGGTGGCGGGCGTTGCGGGATTTGTCGGATGAGGAGAAAAAGCGTTTATGTTCTGCGTTGGCTGACCATTTGGTTTCTAGGGGTTTGCATTATGAAGTGTCTAGTTTGATTGGGAACGTGTATGTTTTGTGTCGTGAGGAGGCGTGGACGCCTGTTCGTGATGCGAGGGAGTTTGCTGTTTTGTTGAATGCGACTGGGCGTATGGATAAGGCGGGTTTGGGCATTGCGGTGTGTATGGGTGACCGGGCTGTTCAGCTTGAGGGTGCGAGTCGGGTGCTTGAGGAGTACAGGAGGACGATTGGCAAGTATTTGGGTTGGGTGATGGAGATGCCTGAACGGATGAGGGAGTTTGAGAATATTTATGTGGTTTATGGTGAGGGTTTCATTGATGACAAGATTATCGGGGCGGTTTCGTCTATTTTGTCGTCGAGTTTGCCGAACCCTGAGAAGCCTTTGATTGCTTATGCGGCTGTTGCGGACCAGGATTTGGCGAAGATTTCGGCTCGGACGAATGATGCTGTGGTTTGCAGGGGCGTTAACTTGGGCGATATTATGCAGGTGGCGGCTGCAAAGTTTGGGGGTAAGGGCGGGGGACATAACGTGGCGGCTGGGGCGCAGGTGACGCTTGCGCATTTGGACGATTTCATAAAGACTGTGGATATTCTTGTTGGGAAGCAGTTGAAGGGCGAGAAGGTTGGAAGCTGAAGTCACGCTGGAGTACGGGAGTGCCCGAGTTGCGAAGGCGGTTGCTGACGCGGTGTCGGCTGATAACCTGAAGGCGCCGAGCGGGATGACAGTAGAAACTGCCTGTGACGGCAAGAGAGTCTTCACGAAGATAGAGTTTGACGGTAAGCTAGCGACGTTTATTGCTACTGTTGACGACCTGCTGTTCAGTGTCTCAACCGCTGAGAAGGCATTATGCGTGATGGAGAAGCTTGGATAAAACAGGTTTGATCGGCATTTCTTAAGCGTTGAATTCAGCCAATGTTTGCTATGTATGCACGTTCTGCCGCCTGCCCTCTCACTCGACTAGTCAAAAAAATTTCTACTGACTAGTCAATCACATGAAGCGTTAGCGTGCCGTGACTGAGGTCTCAGTTGACTGGTCAATTTTTTTTTCTACTGAGTAGTCAAATTTGCATGTTAGAAGCATATCGAGCGTGGTGACTGGTCTCTCAATTGACAACTCAAAAAGATTTTTTATTCGCCAGTCAATTCTGGTTTTTGTGTTTTCTTGGGGTTTTTTGTTTTGGGTTGTTTTGGTTTGGTTTTGTGAGTTTCTGCGTTCTCATCGTTTGGTTTGGGCTTGTTTTTTTGTTTCGATGATGTGTGGGCAATTGCATTTGGAGCATCTGACCGTTGCGGAGCCGCAGGCAGTGCATTTTGAGACTGTGAGGTCTTTCCTGTTGCCGCATTTCGGGCACTTGAGTTTCATCATTCGCTTATGCTCTCTGTTTTTCGGAGCCACGACCATTCTGGGAATTTTCCCTTAGCCATTGCGAGAATGCAGGTGTTGCCTAGTCTAAGGGCTTTGCTTTGATGAGAGGTAGAGAACGTGCGATTTCTCTTTTTCTGGGAAAGATAAGATGCCTTCTTTGTATTTTCTTTTTCAGCAGATAGTTATGGCAGGAGGGTTGCCTGTGTAATACACGATTGCGTCATAGCCTTTTTTTCTTGACGAAGTTCTCAAAGAATTTCTTGCCATAGCCTTTTCTTCTGTGCTTCTTTTCTGGCCAAACCTTATGAAGTTCGATAAACTCCTTTTTTCCGCCAAGGAACTTTTGAACAGTTTTTTTAGGTCTTTTTTTGCAACTTGTCACATTTCTTTGCGTACTTCACGCGGTCCGGGTCGAACCCGGAAACGTCGAACTCCTCAGCAAAACATAGAGGTAGAAGAGCCAGCAAATCGTCCGAGTCAGACAGGCGAAAATTCCTGATCAAAACGCTAGCTTCAGCACTGCCATCCGTCATCTTCACACTTCAAATTCTCCGACAGCCTCATTCTTTCACGCAGTGCACTCAAGACTACTGCCACGCATCGTTAGAGGAACAAGAGCGCGCAAAGCAATATGTTACACTTTCCCATTCTTTTAACATAGGCCAAAAGTCTTCCAAATTCCAAAATTGTTACAAAAGGGTCGTGTAAAATAATTTTATATCAGCGTAGCGCGCTTTTACGGTAATATCGCGAGCTTCTTATAGCTTTCATTCCCTTATAGAATAATGAGGAGGGAACATGTCAAAAACATGGCTTGTGTTATTCTTGATTGCTGTTGCTGCAGTTCTGATAGTTTGTTTTGTTTACGGCTGGGCTGCGGTTACTTTTCCTATTTTACTTGTGCTTAGTTTCTTCGGCGTTTTTTTATCCTTAGCTGACGATGCCTCGAGGCAAGCACGTGCTAATCCTGGTCTGGAGAATCTGTATGAACCAGATTATTGGCTAAGCCGCATCTACAACGCTTGGCTTTACGTGAATAACCAAGAGAAATGGGCGTCATATGCGTCTCTTTGGTCATGCCTTTGGGGAGTTCTTATCGGCTCACTTTTTGGGGTCTTGTTCTTTCGGAATGTGACTTTCTCCGTGTCCATCGCGAGCTGGCTTGCAGGCATGTTTCTAGTATTGTCGATAGCCATTTTGGTAGCCACAAGTGGTTATTGGTCATGAACTGAAGAGCATCATGACAGCTATAAGGAAGAGCAAGAGTCGAATTCTAGTTTCTCTTGAAAATTCTCTGGAACTGTGCGCGCGCGTACTTTGGTTCCAGAATCTGATACCGTCCTGTTCTAAGGCTTAGATATAATAGTTTTAGCCGGCTAGCTTTATGTCAGGAGCCAAGCCTGTGAGTTTCAAGGAATGGGCTGCACCTTTCTCATGCTCACTATTGATTCTTTCCAGCATAGTCTGTGTTGGAACGTGTTTTGCTGACATGCCTAACCCTGGGCCTCAAAAGCATGATGTTGAGATAGAGGGGGCAAAGATCATCAGCGAGGGAGGTTATCTGTGGTTTCACGTAATCAACCATGATTATCGTGGAGTCTTTGTCGCGATACACCCTCCGTCTGGCGTCATAATGATGGGAAAAACGCCGACCGTGGCGTATCTTAGTACTAATGAGAGCACTGACTTCTATTTTCAAGTCTTCTATTTTTGGAGCGGAAATCCTGTCTTGGTTCAGCAAGGCCAGACGAAAGAGTTGAGGTTCTTCTTCGAGATCTACACACAATATCGTACGAGTAAAGTGACTGATGAAAACGTTGAATTCAGTGTTAACGTTGTTCCCTTGAACCACGGTGCTGATGATTGGAACCTGTTTTACCTTGCAATCTTCATTTTGGCAGCGGCTGCCGTAACAGTCATTGTCATCGCAAGGAGATTGGGCCGACAGCAAAAACGGAAAGGCAATCTTGATCGACAAATTCGCGAGTTGTGAGCACGCATGACAAGACATCAAACAGCGGAACTTCGATGAAAACATTCTAAGGGGTTCATGGTAAGTTATGGACTGTTTTCGACATTTCGAAGCGCCTGCGCATTCGACACAAGACAGATTACCTACAGTTCTGCAATTAGGTTATATGACAGACCTGTATTCAGAGTTTCAAGCAGCAAGCAGACTCGTTGCCAAGATTCTGGGGGTTGCAGATACCAATACTAAAAGCGAAAAGTATGAGACTCCTAAAGTAGGAGTCGATTACGTATCTGATGTTTTTGCCAAGAATGTTAGGTTCAATTTTCATTTGAGAACTGAATCCAGGGGATCCAGCTTCGACAAATGGATTAGTCTTTCTTAATCTATACTTCTACAACGACTACGATTTATGTCAGTTTGACAAACATAAAGAGTTCAAACGGCCTGAAGAGGTGGATATAAAGCAATGGGCTTCTGAAGTCGCAAAAGACTACGCCAGCAAGAAATCCAACAATGATCTTGATTTTCTTTTTGGAGATCGGGATATCCGAGTCAGAGGTCTAGCCGGCATAACTAATGCAACTCTCATAGAATTCATAATCAATTTGAAAGGATATCTGGATTGGGGCGCGGATAGACTCCTAGTCTATCGTTTTCATCATGGCACGGGTGGATCGGAGGGCTTTAGTTACGCTTTTCTCATTGAAAGCCGATATCTTGTATTTGACTACTCTTTTTGGTGCGTCTTTCCAGCCTTCGTTGGGATGAGTGGTGGAACAGGATACAGTGGTTACAAGCAGGCAGAATCTCTTCTCGAGGAGACAAAACGGAAAATTCATGTGAAAATAATCGATATACAAGTAGATGAGGATATTTTTTTGAAATTCTTGGGGAGAAGGAACGTCACTTTTACTTGGACGCAAGAGGAACCTGAACATCTGAAAGAGTTGTTTGAATCTTTCGGCGAAAAAGTTGAAAAATCCGTTTTTGAAGGCCCGTCGAAAGAAAGGAAGTGTTCACTCAGCGAGATTCCAGGTAAGTTTGAAAAACGTGTTTTCATCGGTGGAAATTACGACAACATCTCGGTATTGAGAGAAATTGAAGCTATAGTGTCAGATCTGGGTTACCAACCAATTCTGGCCTTGGAGTTTGACGTTCCTTCTGATAGGATCCACGACTATGACCTGCTCCTTCTTCATAATTGCAGACATTCGATTTTCGAGGTTACGCTTCCTGATGGCCATCTGATGGAACTGGAGAGAGCCAAGGAATATGATGTCAAAACTCTAGTGGTTTTCCAGACAAGGGACGGTTCGAGGAAACCGCCACCTTCTGTTTCAAGTATGAAAATGTCTCTAAAGGATTTGCCCAAACAAGGATACCTCGATTTCAAGGATCTGAAAAGAATCGTTTCTGAGTTCTTGCTGAAGTGAGCGCGCGCGGTATGGATAGTTGATTTGATATATCTTGCCCGCGTCATTGTCGAAAAGCTTGGTAAAGTGCGTGGGGTGCAATGTTTCGTCAAACAATAATCTTAGGAGAGTCACCTGCGAACCGAGTGCCGTTGGCGTATAAGTGGTGCCATTCACGCTCAGATAGTCTGCTCCATTGTAACCTGCGATGTTGGCTATCCAGTTGAATTTTTGCAGGTCATCAGGCGTGAAAACAACCACATATGAAACACCATAAGTCTGCATGATCTGCAGCGATTGATCTTCCGGCAGCATGAATATTCTTGCCAAATCATGAATTTTCTCTGATGAGCCCCACGTACCGAATATCTGAGCCTCCAACGCGTTCAGCGGGTCTCGACTGTTTCCCATAGTGTTCCATATGTCCCTTGAAGGATAGGCTTCTACTACTTCCCTGTGACTCCACTGTCGAACGGCTCTACCATAGTCCCACCAGCACAGTATTATCGAACTATTCGGCGTCAATTTCTCCAATTCAGCAAACGTTTCAGGCATCCCCTTCTCCTGCGAAAAGTACGTGAGAACAGCATCTTCTCTTTTACCAAAATCCAATCTAAGAGCAACGAAGAGTGACAGGATTATCACTACTATTATGGCGATTGTAAGAATGAATCGCTTTCTGCGCCAGAACTTCCTTTTAGCGGGTTCACTTTTCTCCATAATCATGTAATTGACGCTCTTCAATTTTAACTCTGTTCTAAACATTAGGCTTAAAAGCCCCCACAAAACACTAGCACATGACTTTAGCATGCCAGTGCTCTATGCCGTAACGCATGTTTTCCGTTCATGGAAACTGTTCCTTGCACTATTGATTGGCATAACGCTGGCATCCGCATTTTTCGCCGGCATCGACATCAAAGCGAATGTGACAGCGGGACAAGCCTTGAAACAAGATCTGAGCCATGTTTATGTTGACATGGTCGCGACCTCGTACGAGAAACGTCCCGAAGACATGCTGAACGCATCTAGAGACGTGGCAGGACTGTCAGGAGTTGCAGGAACGGAGGTCATCTCCGCCATTGAGGGATCGACAGGCTTCGAAGCAAACGGCACATACTTTGACTATGCGAGAATAGTCGGAATTCAGAACCATTCACGCGTTTATGATGGTTGGCTTAATCGACCCGAAGGAATAGGCGAAAACGAAACCTATGTGCTCAAAGATTCAAGCTTGGCGAGGAAATACTCGGTCGGAGACATCATACCCGTCAACATTTCAATCTACCCAAGCGGAGGTTCACCGGTGTTTGTTTCCTTAAATCTGACGGTGAAAGGCTTTGCCGACCTTGATGACAAATCAAGGTCGATTGCACGGGGAGCGTATTCTAGTTCCTATCCCCAAATTATTGTGTATCAGTCACCCTACTATGAGCAGAGAACGATCGACACGCTTGTTGTCGATTGGGAAAAGACTATGCAGAGATTGGTGGACACACAGTGGAATGTTAACCCATTTGGCGGCCAGGTAAGTACAAATCTACTGGTATATCTGGACCGAAATGCCCTAATAAGCCCATGGGACATTGACACGTCAACAAGCAACATCAAAACCCTGCAGGCTCAAATCCAAACCAAAGCAGGGTCGGGTTTCTACTTTCAAAACAATCTCGACATGGTTCTCAGCAGTTTTCGAGGCAAGTCGTTAGCGATCCAGTTTACGTTCACGCTTCTTTCGATTCCGATATTCTTCATGGCCTGGTACATGGGAACCACGGTTTCAGACGTATCTTTCAGCCTTCGAAGACGAGAAATAGGGCTCTTGTCAACAAAAGGCTTCTCCGGAGGGCAAATTCGAAGAATATTCCTGATCGAAACCATACTACTGGGACTGCTAGGCGGATTGCTTGGCGTCCTAGCCGGCTTTCTGTTGAACCCACTTTTCTCTGGGTTCAGTACTGAAATGCTGTTCAACACTCAGGTAATCAGTCTCTACACGCTTATCTCGACTATCATTTTCGGAGTCATCATCGCGCTACTTTCAACCTACAACTCTGCCAAGAAAGCCTCCCGACTTTCCGCCGTCGACGCACTCAGAGAATATCTTCCCGCTCAGGAAACGAAATCCTACAAGAAAAGGTGGCCCTGGATCGCGTTCATCCTCGGAACCTACAAACTGATCATTTTCATTTTCGGCATCAATGTCACAGTTCAACTGACCAGAATTGGCATGGCAGGACAAAATTTCATCCTAACAATATTCAGCGGACTCGCCATTGTAATTGACTATGTTCTAACCTACATAGGGCCCTTACTGTTCTTCTGGGGAAGCACAAAACTATTCATCCAAGGCTCACTCAAGTTTCAAGAACTCACGACACGAGCAGCAAGTTTTCTAGGCGACCTAGGCGCTCTAGCAACAAAAAACGTAAGAAGAAACCCCGCACGCTCAGCCGCAATCGCCTTCCTAATAGCATTGATAATCAGCTACGGCGCCCAAGTCACCACCCAACTGGCCAGCGAACAAGACTTCACCACCCGAAGAATCTACACACAAGTAGGCGCAGACCTCAGCATCTACGTCACTATCCCAAATGAAGCAGAAAACATCTCCTCCACGATATTGGCAAACGCTTCTGCAAGCATAGCAAACTCAACAATAGAATACTCTCTAAGCAGCACATCAACTGGCGCCAACTACATAGCAGTAAACATGAAAGCAGTTCAACCTGAATCATGGCTCAAATCCGCATACTATGAAGGCGACATGTTCACCGGAAACAATCTTGAAACAGCCTTCCAAAACCTGACAACCAACAAAGATGCAATCATCTTGGAAAAGAGCATTGCGAAATTCCTGAATCTCAACGTAGGCGACTTCATCACACTAACCATCGGAACCACTTCAAAGAAGATGACAGTGGTCGGCTACTTCGGACCCGAAACAGGAGATGAACAAGCCCCCGTCTCACAGTACTGGTCCTTCGTTTCCGAAAAAGTCTACAAAGAGCTCAACAGTTCCGTCAGCGCTTATAGCACAAGGATACTGCTCAAACTCAAACCCGGAGAGAACGGCACGGCAATTGCAGAAAACATACGTAGCCTCGGTCTGAACGTAAGCCAAGTAGATTCCTACGCTGAGGAATATACACTTTCCCAATCAGATGTTACCACAATAGGATCGTTAGACGCTCAACGATTGGGCATTATCTTCGCGGTCTTAGCTGCATCAGTTGGAACAACACTTGTCAGTGTGGTCAGCATGAGAGAGAGAAGTCGCGAAGCCACAATAATGAGTGTGAAAGGCTTGTCCTACAAACAACTTGTAATAATGTTCGTAACAGAAAACCTTGCAGTCGTGACTTTCGCCGTAGTCTTGGGAACATGTGTAGGATTCATTGCGGCATACGGAAACATTTCCGCCACCAACAGTTTCATCTCATCAACCGCATTAATCAAACACCGATTCATATTCCAGGCTGATGCAATTTTGATGCTGGTTTCATGCGTTGCACTCATCTTCGTCTCAACAATAGCCCCAATATTGATCATATCAAGAGGATACATCACCAAACTTGAAAGGATGGTCAGACTAAGATGAAAGGTCTAGACGTAAAAGTCAACAATCTGGTCAAAGCATACAGACTAGGCAAAATCGAAGTACAAGCACTAAGAGGATTAAACATGGACGTCAACGCCGGGGAATTCATCGCCATCATAGGACCAAGCGGAAGCGGAAAAACTACATTACTCAACGTACTAGGCGGACTAGACACAGCAACAGCAGGCACGGTACAGGTAGGAAACGTAGACCTGACGAGTATGAACCCCACACAGCTCGTTGATTACAGGAGAGAAACAGTCGGCCACGTATTCCAAACACTAAACCTGATTTCAACGCTGACTGCCACAGAAAACATTGAACTTCCAATGATTGCACGCGGAGTCTCAAGAGGAAAAAGAAAGGAGCGCGTGCAAGAGCTTCTTGGAATAGTCGGCCTAACCGATCGTGCCAACCACAAGCCAGAAGAACTCAGCGGCGGAGAACAGCAACGCATCGCCATGGCCGCGGCACTTGCCAACGACGCACCGATTATCTTGGGTGACGAACCAACAGGTGAACTAGACACGGTCAACGCAAAAATCGTCGTCGACTATCTGCTCAAAGTAAACAAGGAACTGCACAAAACCATCATAATGGTTACCCACGACCCGAGCGTTGCAAGAAGAACCGACAGAATCTTACGCATCGAGGACGGCGTGATCAAAATGGCATTAGCTCCAACTGAAATGATCGGCGAAGAAAAAGCCGTATCATACGTTGATCAGCTAAGGGCCAGACTAGGAGAAATAGATGCGCAAACAGTCCAGTTAGACAATGATTTCAAGTCCAGCAAGATCGACGGTGACGAATACGTGGAAAAGAGACAGAGTCTCAAGAGAACAAGAGACGGGCTCAGAGAAGAACTGCACAGAATGGGCGTCGTGACTTAGTCAGCAACTTTTTTTCCACAATATAACTGATCTGCGTTTCAGAACACGCAACACTTTCATGATCGCTCCAACCAAGTGGAACAAATGTAAGATGAATACAACCCATTTCTGCGCGCGCTACACGTTAAGACAAGAAATCCTAAACGCAGTCAAACCTCAAGGAATCGTTTAGACCAGAGAAAAGAGCACTCGTTCTACCATTTTCAGTAAATCGCAATCTGACGAATGAGTGTTATTCCCTCAAACTTGAGAGATTCGTCAGATGAAAGTCAAGAACAAACAGGCGGGCAAAAAGACAAGATTTTCTTCGATTTTCAACGAGTCTTTTGTGATGACAATTCCTAGATAACTTGACCCACCTTGCATAAAAGCCTGAAGCGCAAGTAAGTCGTCTTTTTTGACGTCTGACTGGTATTTCACTTCGATTGGGATATACTTACCATTTAGCTTAATCACAAAATCCACTTCCTTCCTGAGTGAGTTTTCCCAATAGAACAATCTGTTTGCGTACTCGTAGTCTGAACTGGGAAACATGTTGAAGGCCAATCGGATGAGATGGTTGCATATTACAGATTCAACCAGCTTCGAACACGTTTCTGGGTTGCCGACATATTCAAGCGAGTTTATATAGAAGGATCTAGAGGAAGCCCATCCCCTCAGAGCGTGAAAAATGAAGGGGTCTTGGAAATAAATCTTCTTTTCTTTTTCGAAGCGTGGACCGCCTTTTCCGCGATCTAGGCGGTAAATCGTCGAGACGACAAAGCTGTATCGCAATATATCAACGCATTCGGCCACTCTCTGAGGTGAACTCAAGTCTGTTCCTTTACAAAGGGATTGCCAACTCACTTGGCTAGAAAGACATTCAGTAAGTCGCTGGACAATTTGCCCCATGTGAACGTCCTTTTTCTGCCACCGTGCAGCATCCCCTAACATTGCGGTAACATATGTATTGTAGATATTCGAAGGGATCTCGCCCTGAGCCAAGAAGGAGTCTATGGCAGAAGGTACGCCACCAGTTATCAAATATTCCTGAAACAAATGTGTGAGTTCATTTGAGTAAGAACTCAACTTAATGAGTTCATCTGGAATCTTGGCATGCGCAAGTTGCATTAGGACTTCCTTTCTTTTCGCACGCTCACTTATCTTTTTCAGGAGGTTCAAAAAGCGTTTTGGTTTGTTATCTGATTTGCTTCTCATTTCAGCGTATTCGGAGAATTTCATAGGAAGAAGAATCCTATCTAAAACGTCTGCAACATTCCCTCTTCTCCCTGGAAGCCGTTCCGATGCACTTTTTATATCCAGACTGTGAGAACCAGTGAGTATTACTGTGCAATCTTGTAGTAAACCCGCATCCACAAGGTGCTTAATGCCTTTCTGCCAATCCTTAATTGAAGAGACCTCGTCGAGAAATATGAATAGTCTCCCGTCGTATTCCTCTCTGGCGCTATTGAGATAACAACTCAGCATCTTTGCCAGTTCCTTGGGGCTATCGATTAAATCACATGCCCAGAAGAAAATCCGTTTGGGGTGTATTCCTTCGTTCAAACGTTCTCTTATCATTATCTTAATGAGGGTTGTTTTGCCGACTTGGCGAGGCCCGCGCATTGTGTAAATTGCATCTTGTTTGAGATTGAAAAAGTACATTAATCGCGGTATCCAACGCACTTGCGATTTTCGTCTTCTTTGCAAATCAATATCTTTTGAAGTCCATTCCTTGTCTTTCCACCAAGGATTGGGTTGAGACAAATCGTCAATTTTCATTTTCATCTTGGGTTGACAATTGCAAGGCCCCATATACATAGCGCGTGCTTAACCATCCGGACAAGAAAGGCTCGGAGCTTCTCTGAGGTTGAACTCCTAGCTGAGAAATTGTAAAGGAACTCTTCCAGCTTCTCATAAGACCTTAAAGAAAACTATCCTTATACGGACTTGTCTCCTGAATGACCCTAGTTCACATTCTATCCGTTCCAGTTCCCAATTCTTACATTAAAACAATCAAAAGTCTTTTTGCACAGAACTGCGTACACGTAGACGCGCAATTCCAGGGAATAGTCCATTCTATTCTCGGAAATGAGGCCTAATTCTTTGAAAACTGTTCCTAGTTTGGAAGTGTCACAAATTCCCCAAAAAGACCTTAGAGTTAATTGTCTATTTAGGAATTCTTGAAAAAAATGGATTGTGACGAATTGTTACAGCAAAAATGTTACAAAAGCATGGACTTTCACGTTGATACTCGACGCGCGCGCGTAAAAGTATGCTTAGAATATGCTTGGTGAGAGTTCGTAACTCTCCCGGGCTACCATTGTACCCTAGTCAGGGTGCTGTTCAAACTCTCGGCTCTGTGATGATTTTATTACTAGGGACTGACGGGGTTTAACTTTAAAAGTCCACCTTTTCACATAATCAACCATGGAAGAAAGATATCGTCGGTTGAAGACAATTGCTGAAAAGGAGATGGAAGGAGCAAGTCCTGCCCATGACATTAACCATGTGATGCGAGTTTACAACTTGTGCCTAAGATTGGCAAAGCACGAACCGCATGTTGACCTAGACATCTTGAGGACAGCAGCCTTGCTACACGATATCGCTAGGACTAAAGAAGACGAAGAGGGACGTGCAGGAGTGCTTAGTATTGACCATGCCGTTTTCGGTGCTGAGATGAGTGACAAAATCTTGAGAGAGTTGGGTTATCCAAAGGAAAAAATAGAGCATGTTAAACACTGCATAGCTTCGCATAGGTTCAGAGGAGGAAATCCGCCAAACACTATAGAAGCAAAGATTCTGTCTGACGCCGACAAACTGGATGTCTTGGGAGCAACAGGAATCGCAAGATCATTTACAATAGGAGGTGAAAATGGCCAGAAAATCTACTCGGACACTCCGGTAGATGAGTACATCAAAGAGAATCTTGTTGGCGGGAAAGCTAATGGGAGAATCATAGATCCGTCAAAACATGCCTCAAACCTTGAGTTCGAAACAAAATTCAAACATATTCCGGACAAACTCTATACTCAAAAAGCGAGAGAAATTGCCAGAGAGAGATTGGAATACATGAAGCAGTTTTTTGAAAGATTGAAAAGAGAAATTGACGGTCAATTATAGATTCAAGTGGTGAAGTCGTGAAGAACCGATATTTCGGTGATGTTAGAAATTGACCCAACAATAGGTGGGCACACTACCTCTTATTCACTTCCGCTTTGCTTTCTGAAGTGAGGAATAACCGATTCTGCAAAAAGTTTCAAGCCTTTTTGAGAGGGGAAATCGTAGAATCCTGCGACGATTTTTTGGGCTCCGGCTTTCTGATATTGCTCTATTTTCTGGATGCATTGCTCTGGGGTTCCAATAAGACAAGAGCTACTCTCATGCTTGCCCATTGAACGCATCAATGGTTCTGCTAATTTCTTAACCGTCTCCTTGTTTTCTGCTATTAAGGCGCAACCACTTCCTCCATAAGCGACTTGCAGCTTTTGCGGTTCTCTTCCGATATACCTCCTTTTCTCTCTAATGTGAAGCACACCTCTATCTAGTTCTTTCGGAGTAGGTAGAACTGGAATCCATCCATCGCCCAAGTCAGCAACTACCTCTCTGATACTGTTAGAGTTTCCACCGATCCATACAGTGGGATGAGGTTTTTGCAGTGGTTTTGGCTCTAAGGTGGCGTCGTTCAGTTGGAAGTATTTTCCTTCATAAGACACATGATCTTCTGTCCATAGTTTCCTTACTATTTCTATGGTCTCTCTCAACCGTTCAATTCTGACTGAATGTTTTTCCCAACCGAAACCAAAGGCTATATGTTCATTTCTAAGCCAGCCAGCACCAATACCCAGCTCAAGTCTTCCTCCGGAAATATTATCCAGCGTTGAGCCCATCTTTGCTAACAACGACGGGTGACGAAATTGGTTACACAGCACATAAGTGCCCAACCTGATTCGGTGAGTTGCTGATGCTAATGCTGATAAGGCTGTCCAAGCCTCCATCCCATAGGGACGACCGCTGGGTGAAATGAAATGATCGGAAACCCACACAGAATCGTAACCTAGTTGCTCAGCTTTTCTTGCGATCGTTAGGAAAGTGTTCCAGTTAGCATAGGTAGCAGAAACATGGAGAACCACACCGAACTGCATTCAGATTCCCTCGATATACAAGCAAGAATCTCTCTCTAATAGATTTAATACTGTTTATTGAGTTTACATTGCTTGTATTAGGAGTTGTCAGGTTGGAAGACAAGTTTGAAATACTCTTTAAGCTCTTTGATGAAAAGGCTCCGGTAAAGCATCCAGTTTTTCAAGCTGCGAAGATAGCTGAAGAAACCGGGGAAGCGATAAGCCTGACTTTTAAGCTGACGGGGCTCCGAAAGGAAAGCTATGATATCGGTGAGATCAAAGAAAAGCCAAGTGATGAGCTCGCAGACATTGTGATTACCACTTTTGCTTGTGCCAAAGTCTGTGGAGTTGACCTATGGAAAGCAGTTGAAAGAAAATTGGACGTGGAGATTGGAAGATGGGAAAAAATTTGAAAACAGTCATCAATAAGCTTTTCACACTAAGGAGAGTCTTCCTTAAGAAGGTCGATTAACGCTTTTGGGGACAAGACGCCACTTATCAAATCCATCACTGCAGGGTCATCCACTGAATGCATAGCATAAATTGACTTGTTTCTTGCGTAGGCGTATCCTATGTCAACAGACCCGCTCTTGCCGATGTAGCCTCCCGGGTTAACAACGTAAACAACATCCGCATCATCGATTTTCTTCAGACACCCCAGAATGCCGCGACTGTCCATTTTCTTTGATATCTGATATTCAATATTCCCTTGTTTAAGCCTGTTTTCCAACTCCTCTATCTCACGCGTGAACCTGAAACTTCCACAGACATACAGTCTTTTCATGATGTTCCTCCAAGCCCATATCATTTGCGAAACAATGTTAGTCTCCTTGGTAATTTGGGATTATTGTCTTGACAGCTTGCTCTTCTTTTTTCAATTCATGCTCAAGTTCTAACCAGAATTCTCGTGCCTTTTTTAGTCCTTTTTCACCCATGCGTTTTCCTGTCTCTGTGTAAAAGTCACGTCTAGGGCCTCTTCTGCCACTTGGGATTTCCACCATTTCTTTCACACCCATATTCTCCTCTCTCATGAAGTAATCAAACACCCGCGCCACACCAATATAGCCCACAGAACAAGAAAGCACGTCCACATCGTAGACCACTTTTGCCTCTAGAGATTTCGGCTCTTCAGCTCCTCTAGGACCGTGAGCTGCTATACAGTGCTTTATCTCACTGATCTGCTCGCTTCCGAAGCCAGCTCTCTTCAGATATTCTGGAGCCTTTGCGACTCCTGCTTTGTGATGATCGCTGTCCAAGTCTGGATATAGTCTGCCAATGTCATGGAGTAAGGCGCTTGCCAACACGATCTTCATGTTAGCCTTTTCTGCCTCGCCGAGGATAACAGCTTTTGCAAGGTCTCGAAGTATGTGGTGCCAATTATGATGTACTGGTCCTCTTGTTGAAAAGTCTTGTTTGACCAACCCATATAATGTCCTTAAGTCATCAAACTGCAAAAGATAATCATCGAGTTTCACTTTTTCACCAGTATTATACGTTGCAGTTTGCACTAAAGACCTTTGCGAAATCTGCAGTATGTAATATTGGGTCTAATGACTAGGTGTTCAACGAGCCGAAATCTCGAACTTTCGCCTCTACAGCGAAAACGCTAGTAAAGTCTAGGTGTTCTTATCGCATCTTGCGAGCATTTGTCATTGAAATGATAGTAAATCGTAATCTTTGAACGAGAGTTTGAAGCTATCCCGGGCTACCATATCATACCTTCAAAATAGTCGCAAATCAACCGCCTTTTCGCTATGAAACCAGTAGAAATTGCTATTGAAATGCGAGCAAATAGAACATTGCTGGAACGTTCGAACTCGGATTTATTTGAACTACCCGCCCCACACTACCTCAGCAGTAGAAGTGATAAGAACTCTATAGTTGTAGCGGTCGGAAAAACGCGCGAATATCGTTGCTCGCGCGAGTAGATCCCTTCATTTTCCTCATTTGAATCCAATGGTTACTGTGCGCGAATATGTTTGTAACTCATGGGTCTTGGAGATCTGCTCGGGATACTCGATCAAATTGCCTAGATACGCTTTCTCAGCTTCAAAATATGCCTGGATATCATGCCCTTCGAGCCCTCCGCGCTGAAGGATGACTTTTGTACGATCCCAGTCTCTTTCGAAAAGAAATATCCGCTTCTTGAGCCAGCCAAGAATTTCCGTAGCATCTCTACGAGGATCGCTGAGTAAGAAGACAGAAAGCAAACCATGTACCTCTACGTTGCGCAGACCACAATTATTGAAGACCTCTGGGTACCGAGCGTTTTTCTTTTTCAAATCCTTTGAAAAGTCAATAAGTCTGGTCCGCAGGTCCCAGATACCTTTTCCGTGTGCCTGCAACACTTTCTCTTCCACCTCGTTCAATTCAGGATCAGGTGAATAGTGCATTCGGCTTTCGCCGGGCTCTATCGCAGCGACTATTCCGTCCTTTTTCGTCACCCGGGCCATTTCAGCTACAGCTCGAGGTACATCAGGTAGGTTGCTGAGCACGATGTGGCAGACTGTCAGGTCGGCGAATTCCTCAGACAACGGTATCTTTTCCGCCGTACCTTTCAGGAATTTGACCTGAGAAGAGAATTTCCGCGACGCATACTCTCTTAGAACATCGTCAGGCTCGACCGCCCAAATCTCCTTCAATGCAGAAGCCATCGCAACAAGCTTTCCAGTGAAGTATCCACCTCCACATCCTATTTCCACTATAGTCTTGGGAGCAGCCTGGTCAAGCCTGAGCCATTTCCTCAATTGGAAGATCGCGTCGTCATCATACTCGAAATATCTGGATACATCCATCTCGTCCGCTGCTTGGACATTGTGCCAATCCCGCGGATCATAATCAAGTGGTTGTTCAGACATCAATCAACCCCACAAGAACATTCACAATATGGCAGCCGACAGACATATACTCTTCGCACATGCCAAGAACGTGTCTGTTTTGCGCGCTATTCTCTCTCATGATAAGGAAGAAGGTGTTGAGTGATGAGTGAGGTCAAAAAGTGTCTCTAAGTGGTGAAGAAATGGAACTGTTGAACCACAAGCGCCCTTTCCGATGTGCGTGATGTCTTGCGCGCGTCAGCATTGGCTGCTTATTCCATATCCAGAATCTTATTATATAAGATATTGGAAAAGCATATTGGTAAATGACTTTGGAAAACGTCGAGAAAGTCTGCAGGTCAGAGGTTTTTCAATGTCCATACTGTGGAGCTTACGCCAAGCAGGAATGGCATGATGTGGCAAAGGGACACAGGCTCGAAATAGACGTAGGTTATTACGAAGGGTTTCTTGCAGGCTTGTCTCTGAGTGTTTGTTCGAAGTGTGGAGGGTACGCGTTGTGGCGGGGCGTCAAGATGATATACCCCGTTTTGTCCATGGCTCCATCGCCTGTTGTGAGTATGCCCGCAGACGTGAAAGAGTATTTCCTCGAGGCAAGAGAAGTTTTCAACGCGTCACCACGTGCGGCTGCTGCCTTGTTGAGACTGGCGTTGCAACAACTCGTGGTTCATCTGGGGGGACGCGGCGAGAACCTGGATCGTGACGTAGTGCGTTTGGCAAGAAAGGGTTTGCCTCCACTGATCCAAGAAGCCCTTGGGTCTGTTCGTTTCATCGGGAGTGACGCTGAGCATCCAGGAAAGATATGTTCGAAAGATGATGCGCATGTGGCAATTGCCTTGTTTGATTTGGTGAACATGATAGTGGAGATTATGCTGGCTCGTCCCGAGAAGGTTGATGGAACATGCGGAAAATTGGATGCACAAGGAAACTATACTAGGAAGCGAAAGAGAAGCCAGATTCATCGAAAGAAGAAAGGACAAAAGGAAGAAAAGTGGAACTCAATTTTCTACAGATAACGCATGTCAGGCGTGCGTGGAAACTAGCACGCGCAAAATTTAAATAAAAAATCGTAGTATTGTAATTCGAGGCTAGAATAGTGCCTAAATCAACTAAAGGAAAGAAGAAGCCCCCAAAGAAGTGAGAGGAGAAAATCACTTACAAACGCACAAATCTCCCTCATTTTCTTTCTTATAAAACGCACACGCCTCGTACCAAGGAACTCTGACTTTTCGCGCGCGCTAGGGTTACTTGCTAGATTCTTGTCAGCTTCCACGTTAAGACTTCAGTCCCTGCTGCAACAAAAAGCCTGAAAACATTCCATAGTCTGTTGATGCTCAGATCATTTGAGCTCAAGAGGAAGAGGCTCTTTATCATCTTTGATGGACTTGGTTCGCTCAGCAACTCCAGATTGACGTCAAAGTCTATCGTTGTATGGTCCTGTTTTCCTTGAATAACCCGTATGTACTCAACCGTATTCTTGGTGGTCTTGAATACGAAACTGACAATGGTGTCCTCGAAGCTTAGCGTGCATTGAACTGTTTGAGGGCCGAGGATTCGGAGAAACCTTGACATTTCCAGGACGTGGTGTACTCCAACCTTTCGGGTATAGGATTCTACGCGCGGATCGGCGTACGCTCTAAGAAATATTTTTATGTGCTGGCCAAAGTTGCTTTTCTGTAGCGTCATCCCATTGCTGGACAGGAAACCCACATTCAAAAGCCTCTCACGAATGAAAGCTATCAAAGGCTTCTTCTTTCGAGTTACTTTCTGGAAGACCTTCTCTTGATCGATAAACGTGTCTATGTTCCAGAACTTTGCCATGCAGTACGTCGCTAGCTCTTCAATCTTCTCTTTCGACAAGTGTCTCGTTCTGTAAACGGAGTGCATCTCGTCAAAATTGTCCCAGTTGGTCTCGAAAATTAGTCCTTGTCTATCCAGCTCTTGGTAGAACTCTGTCCCTGGAAACGGTGTTGCGACGCCAAAGGCTGCAGCTGTCAGACCTATCTCTTTAGCATAGACAGGAAACGCTTCAATCTCTTCTTCAGTCTGGTCTGGAAGACCTATCATGAGTGTGCCGCCCGGGCGACCGCCGCTTTCACGTATGTTCCGCACCGCGTCCCTGTGGGCTCTTGTCGTGATGCCTTTTCTAGTTGACTTCAAATCCTTAAGGTTCGGGCTCTCTATGCCCATCTCGAACGTGTCGATCCCTGTTTCGCACATCTTCTTTACGATCTCAGGATTTCCGGCCATGTTGTCGGCTCTCACCATGGCGGAGAATTTCACCTGCAAGTCATGTTTCTGAAGCAAGTCACACAGGCGGCCAATTCTTTTTGGGTTGCCCATGAAGCTTGGATCTGCGAAGATGACGCTCAGCGGTCTTCCCTCATGGTATTTCACAATCTCCAAAATCTCTGTCACAACGTTTTCTGGTGACCGGCATCTCAAATCACTCTGGCTCATGCTAGGCTCGCAACAAAAACTGCACAGCCCATTACAGCCCCTAGACGTCACCAAGACATCAAAATCGGTTGTT
>Ga0315296_10001556_pt1 | contig 20005 bp, 27 predicted proteins | sample YL17G14_18_MG_FD_203921 | JGI IMG/M metagenome (GOLD analysis project Ga0315296, IMG submission 203921) | Sediment microbial communities from Yellowstone Lake, YNP, Wyoming, USA - YL17G14_18 | ecosystem: Environmental > Aquatic > Freshwater > Lake > Sediment | place: USA: Wyoming | collected...
ACCATTGGTCTATGCGTTAGAATATTAAAAAACGGAGCGCTAGGTGCAGCATTTACAAATAATTTTAATTTATCAAAAATTAAAAAAACAATAAACGAAGCAATTAAAATGGCAAAATCTTCTAGAAAGAACTTAAAAAAACAAATTACACTTTCTAAAGAGAAATCAAATAAAGGAAGCTATGAAGTAAAAGGGGAAATAAAACTAAAAAATGTGAACTTAGAAGACAAAATAAAAGAATTGATAGAACTAGATAAAGAACTCCTGTCTACAAAACTTAATATTCCAGCAAGATTTTTTGAACTTTCAGATGAAATAAGAGAAAAATGCTATTCTAATTCAGATGGCTCGTTTGTTTACTCAAAAATACCCAGAATTGGATTAGAGTACTTAATATCTTTAGTTTCGAATGGTTTGAGTCAGCAAAGAATGTTTCAACTCGGAGGTGCAGGTGGTTGGGAAATCTTTAGAAACTGGGACTTAAACAAAAGAATTATTAACGAGGCTAAAATACTTTCTAAGATCTTAAAGGCAAGAAAATCACCCAAAGGAAAATTTAATGTAATTCTATCACCAGAGCTGATTGGAATAGCTTCGCATGAAAGTTGCGGTCATCCATATGAAGCTGACAGAATTCTTGGAAGGGAAGCCGCTCAGGCAGGAGAATCCTTTATTACAAGGCAAATGCTTGGAAAAAGAATAGGAAGCAGTATTGTTAATTTAGTTGACGACCCTACAGTGAAAGGCAGTTACGGGTTTTATTTATATGATGATGAAGGTGTAAAAGCTCAAAGAAGATTTTTAATTAAAGACGGCAAGATTAATACATTTTTACATAATAGAGAAACAGCTGCTGAATTTGGAGTTAAGAGCAATGCATCATCACGAGCAAGCAATTGGTCCTACGAACCAATTGTTAGAATGGCAAATACATTTGTTTTGCCAGGCAATCACAGCTTTGATGAATTAATTGATGTGAAAAAAGGAGTTTACATAAAATCTTATATGGAATGGAATATTGATGACAAAAGATTTAACCAAAGATATGTTGGTTTAGAATCATATTTGATAAGAAATGGAAAAATAGAAAACTTAATAAAAAGACCAATAATAGAAATAACAACACCAGCATTCTGGCAATCGGTAGATGCCATAGGAAATGATTTAGAATTTACTGCAGGCACCTGTGGTAAGTCTGAGCCGATGCAAGGTGTCCCTGTTTGGTTTGGTGGCCCTCATATCAGACTAAAAAACATTAGGTTGGGATAATGGATATCTTAAAATTCGCTTTAAATCAAGGAGCGGAAGATGTTGTACTAGAAAAAATAAAAGGAGTCATGAAACAGTTTAGGTTTGCTAATAATTCAATCACAATATCTCAGATTTGGAATTTAAATTTCTACAAAGTGTTTTTAACCTGGAAAAATAGAGTTCTTAGTACTACAATTCACGACATTTCTGACGATTCTGTAAAAAATACAATTAGAAATCTGCACAAAATATCAAAACTTACTCAACCAAACAAGGATTATTTTGGAATTGCAAAAGGCCCATTTAGATATAAAAGAATACAAAATACTTATGATAAAAAAATAGAAAATATTGATGAAATAGATATCATAAATTCGGCCATTAATTCAGCCTTAAAATATTCTAAAAAAACAGCAGGCGTCCTCTATACAAACACCTTTCAAAGAGAGATAGAGACCTCTTCAAATATTTCAGCTTCAGAAAAATCTTCTTCAGTGCAGATATCAATAAGAGCTTTTAATAGAAACGATGAATCAGGACACGCTGTTTCTTGTTCTAGAGTTTTGAGCAAGTTTAATCCAAATAAAGCAGGCGAGAAAGCAGGAGAGATATCAAAGCTAGCAAAAAATCCTCAAAAAGGAAAAAAAGGTACATACGATATAATATTTGACCCATTATCAATATCGAATTTATTAACTTTGATTGGAAGGTTTGCATCTTCGTTTGTAATTGATTCAGGCTATTCTTTCCTGAAAGAAAAGATTGGAAAGAGAGTTGGTAACAGCAAGGTCAGTCTTATAGATGATGGTAGAATAGAAAACGGTTTTAATTCTTCTCTATTTGATGAAGAAGGTGTGCCAACAAAAAGAACGGTTGTTATTGATAAAGGAATTTTAAAAACTTATTTACACAATGCCTCTACTGCGAAAAAATACAAAACGAAAACAACTGGCAATGCTGGCCTAATAGCACCATCTCCAACAAATGTAATCCTAGAAAAGGGAAAAATTTCAAATGAAGACCTATTTCATAATGTTAGAAACGGACTTTACATAACAAATGTTTGGTATACGAGATTCCAAAATTATTTAACAGGAGATTTTTCAACAATTCCGAGAGATGGTATCTTTCTGATTAAAAATGGAGAAATTGTTAAACCCTTAAAAGGAATTAGAGTATCTGATAATTTACAGAGAATATTATTAAATACTATTAATCTATCAAATAAACCAGAATGGATTTATTGGTGGGAGGTTCAAACACCAGTTTTTACACCTTATGTCCTTGTTAAAAACGTTAACATAACGTTACCGACAATGTGATCTTGTGAAACTTCAATACATCTTTCAAAAATCTTTAGGTATAAAATCGAACGAAAGCATTTTAATAATAACAGATAAGAATAAACTAAGAATAGCAAAAAGATTTTTTTCTGCATGTAAAAAATTATCAAAGAACGTTAAACTGCTGATAAAGCCTTTAGGCCATTATAGTGGAGAAGAACCTCCTAAACATGTTGCAGAAGAAATGAAGAAATATGATGTTATAATAATTGCAACTAAACATTCTCTGACTCATACCAATGCTAGAAGAGAAGCTTGCAAAGTTGGAGCTAGAATTGCAAGTATGCCTGGTATTACCAATGTAATGTTAAATACAGGCTTGTTAGCAGAACCAAAAAAATTAGACATAAACGGAAATAAAATCGAACATGTATTAAAGAAAACAAACAAAATTAAAATTAAAACACCTTCTGGAACGTTTATCGGATTTTCAGTAAGAAATAGAAAAATTCACAACGATAATGGAATCTTAAATAAAAGAGGAGTTTATGGGAATTTACCTGCAGGAGAGCTTTGCTTATCTCCGATTGAAAAAACATCCAATGGAATAATCGTTGTAAATTCTATGGAAGATTACGCCAGAAACGGAACTGTGATAATAGTTAGAAATGGTAATGTTATTGACATATCAGATAAAAAATCCAGATTATCAAAAATATTTCAAACCGTTGAAAATTCTAGGAACATAGCCGAATTTGGCATTGGAACCAATTATAAAGCAAAAATTATAAAAAATATTTTACAAGATGAAAAAGTTGCTGGTACATGTCACATCGCATTTGGCAATAACAAATCGTACGGAGGGAAAGTTTATTCTAAAGTTCATCTAGACGCAATTTTGTTTAAACCAGAAATTTGGTTTGATGATAAAATTATTATGAGAAATGGAAAACTACTGGTTTAACTAGTATACTTTTTGATAATACTTCCAAATTCTTTAGCTTCTTCGGTTGAAGCAATGTAAAAATTCTTTTGATTACTAGAAATAGTTTCCATAACGATTATTTTAGCCTCTTGCATATATTTAAGATTTCTACTTAATGTACCTTTACCCATGCCTAATTTTTCACCCAAATCTCTCATATTAGTATGCTCTTTTGAAGACAATTCTTTAAAAATAACTCTACAACGCGTAAGGTCTGCTAGTCCAAGAAGTGCTTCTCGCTTAGCTTTATCCATATTACTAATAAAAAAATAAACAATTTAAATCAATTTAATTAGAAAAGGGTTAATGCCATTCTATGTTTTTCACATATTTTTTAGCAATAATAGTTAATCTTTCCATTTCTTCTTCTGATTGCGTTTTAAGGTCTCGTAATTTCTCTTCATAAGCATTTTCAGGAAGAAACCTTTGGAGAACATATTTATTAGAGTTTTTAAGATATTTTGCAATCTCCTCAACGTCTTTCTCAGAAATTAGTGTAGGTACAACAGTTGTTACAAATTCGTGATTCACACCAGAAATTATTATTGAAACGGATTTTTTTATTTTATCTAGATCAACCGAAACTCCAGCCAGTTTATTATATTTTTCCTTTTCCAAAGGAGCTTTTATATCCATCGCTACATAATCGACAAGGTTTTCACCAATAAGTTTTTTAATCATTTCAGGATTTGTACCGTTTGTAAAAATTTTCACTTTTAAATTCAGTGATTTTATTTTTCTACAGAATTCTGGTAAATCTTTCTGTAAAGTTGGCTCACCCCCGATTATAGAAATACCATCAATAAAATCTGAATTTTTTTTCAAGAAATTTAATATTTTATCCTCAGATATAACTTTCATTTTTTTGAAATTATGAACAAGGTCTATGTTAAAGCAAAAAGGGCAATTAAAATTACAACCAGGTGTAAATATTGTAGATACAATTTTTCCTCTCCAGTCTACAAGACTAGTATCAACAAACCCTCTTATCTCCAAAGAAATCACTTATATTTTTACTCTGTATCTATCTTCAAATTCTTTTTGCTTTGCCGCATTCCAACTTTTAACATCTTGATAGTAACCTGTTACTCTAGACCACCATTTTACTTTTTCAGAATTACAACTTGGACATTTTTTGAAAACACCACCAGAAACAATATTACAGTCTTCACACACTGTTAAATCTTTTGTATAAGCATAATAACCTATTTGAGTCTGTGTAGCAATTTTTTTTGTAAATTCGAATAAAGATTCTACACTAGGGTTGTTTTCTCCCAACCATACATGGAACATATTTCCCCCACCAAGAGCTGGGAAGAATTTACTTTCAATTTTCATTCTTTCTATTAGAGGCATTTGTGCACCAACGTAAACATGAGTACCATTGCTATAATATATTGGAACATCGCCTCCCCCACCATTATTGAAAGCTTTCTTGGCTGCATTCAAATCACCCTTGACAGTTTCTTCTGCATATTTTCTAAAATCAGGGTCGAGCATATCACAGATAGCCAACCTTTGAGCACAAGATTCTGCAGGAGTTCTCGCCAAAGATAATTTCATATTATATTTTCTTTCTAATTCATTCAGGTATTTTCTCATCTCAAGAACAGTCCTAAGAGCAAGTTTTACAGCTTCTTCTGATTCATTAAGTTGATAGCCTGTATGATGTTGAACCATTTCATTTGCTCCGGTCAAACCTATTACCCATACAAGCTCATTAAAATCTACTGGTGGAGGTCCTTTTTTTCCAGTGTTAGGATCTCTTGGACCTTGTTGAGCAAAAGGAATCCTGTTATTTTTAAGCATCAAATCCATCCAGTATTTTTTAGATTTAAAAACCATGACAGACGATTCCATAAGTCTTTTCAGTTCGTCTAATAACCTATCATCATCACCCCCAGCCCTGTATGCTGCTCTAGGAAGATTTAATGTAACAACTTGCCAAGAACCCATGCTAAAATGCTTTCCGTCCTCAAAATTCAACTTTGCATAAAAATCAGGATCAGAATCAGGAGTTTCTACAAAACTATAAGCGCAACATTGATAACAAGAGACACCTTTTCCATAACCACGGTATTCGGGCATCATGTTATCAAAATATGGTATACCAAATTTAGCAACTAATTTATGAGCCAACAACCATTCCTCATCATATTCTTTTTTAAAGAACTCTGGAGATATTCCGTTTTCAAGCTTTGGAAAATTAAACGGTTTGCCCCAATAATCTCCTTCCATAGCAACTTCATTTATTGCTCGGTATAATGTTCTAACCTCGTCCTCATAATCACCATAAACATCTGGTCCAACCTTTCCTCTAGCCACAACCGGTACATTTCTCCAGAGTTGAGGAACACCTGGAGTTATTTGTATATTACTAAAAACAGGTTGTCCGCCTCGTGCTACATACATTTGAGTCAATTCAAAAAACATTAATTGCATCAACTGTTTTATTCTTTTATATTCCAAGCCTCTTACAAAAGGAGCTAAAAATACAAGATAGTTATAAAATCCTTCACCTCCTGCAAAATTAGTTTGGGCAGCAGCCAATACCTTTGTAGAATGCAATACAGCTACTTCAGGATGCTTTGCAGGTCCTGCAACAGAAGTTCTATAACCTAAACCATCAGGTAAGAATCCATAATAAAGAAAATATCTCAAGTCCCAGTCTTGGCAAAAAGGTCTTGTTCCAAAATAATCTAAATCATGTATATGAAAATCGCCGCTTAGATGCGAATCAGCTATTTTTGTTGGCATTAAAAGCAAATACTGTTCTTTCGACATCTTGTCTGCTTTTTTCTTGTGAACAGTTTCTGAATTCGGTTGTAGATTTGCATTTTCTCTAGCTTCAAAGCCTTCTCCTCTGTCTATTTGATATGCATCATAAATAGGTATGCCGACTCTGGTTAACAAATTTCTATATATGATATATTCCGGGTTTTTATCACTTTTTTCCAAAAGAATAGTATTTACAATTTCTCTTACCAGCGGTCCTGAAACAAATTTCAATTTCATTTCCTTCATTTTGTTTTCAGTTTCTATGGCTATCTTTTCAGCCTCTTCCTTAGACATGGGTCTCGTATTGTGAAATTCTTTCGCCAGTTTAGTTTCAGTTATCAGTGATTTTGTTATGAAGTTTCTATTCCAAGGGATAAAATGTCCTTTACTTGTTCTAACCATTGGCATTCCGGTTTCATCAAAATGTTTTTCAGCTTTTCTCAGATCTCTCATTTTCATCTTTTAACACCAAAAGATTCTAATAAAACATTCTCGTTAAATCCATCTTCTTTGAAGATTTCATTTGGTAATAAAAATTTATCACCAATCTGTAAAATAGGAGTTGAAAGACTATATACCTCTTTCATGATCAATTCCGACATAATTTCAGGATTTTCCATATTTTTCTCTTTGAATTTTATTTTGTGTTCCTTTAGCCATTTTTTAATGGTTATGCAATTAGGACATTTTTTTGTTGAAAAAACAATTATTCTCATTACATCACTTTAATGATTTTTTAAACGATTGAATATCTTTGAACTCTTTATAGTATGACGCGAACCTAACAAAAGCAACCTCATCTAAGGATTTAAGCTTTTCCATTACAATATCTCCAATTATACCACTTTTTATTTCTGGCATGTGTAGTTCTCTAAGTTTTGCTTCGACCTCGTTTACAATCCTTTCAATTATTCTCATTCCAATAGGTCTCTTTTCGCAAGCCTTCATTATTCCTGTTTTCAGTTTATTTCTATCAAATTTCTCTCTTCTTCCGTCCCTTTTTATAACAATCAAATCCATGTCAGCTCTTTCATACGTGGTGAAACGTTTTTTGCATTTCAAACATTCTCTTCTTCTTCGTATTGCCTTTCCGTCTTCGCTATTTCTTTTATCGATTACTCTAATTTTGGCTGACTTACAGTATGGGCAATACATCAAAAACCACAACTAGTTGTGTTTTAAAAACAATAAAACCACAACTAGTAAAAGAGAGTTCCCCAGACTCATTTATAAAATTTTCTATCGTCTAGAAGTTATGTTTAAGTTCTATCAAATGAAAATAATTTTTATGAGAGCTTTCTTGGGAATTTCAATTCCAGAAGATTTAAAGCAAAAAATAATGCAAATTCAGGATAATTTTTCAGATTTTGATATAAAATTTGTCGAAACAGAAAATTTACACTTCAATTTAAGGTTTTTTGAAGAAATAGAAGACGATAGAATAGAAGGATTAAAGAAATCTTTGGAAGAGGTATGTAAAAGTTTTGAACCATTTGAAATTAATATAACAGGTCTAGGATTCTTTCCTAATAAAAATTACATAAGGGTGATATGGATAGGTGTAAAAGAGGGCCACGAACAATTTGTTGCCTTTGCGAGCACAATAGACAATGCTCTTAATAATTTTGGATTCTTGAGAGAAGAAAATTTTGTACCACATTTGACCTTAGGAAGAGTAAGATCTGGAAGAAATAAAAATGAATTATTACTTGCAATAAGAAAGTTAGAGAATTTAGAAATCGGAAAGATGAAAATAAATGAAATAAAACTTTTTCAATCCATACTAACTCGCAACGGCCCTGTATACAAAGAAGTTTTTACTATAAAACTATAACAAAAATTAACTCAAGACATTTTCAAGGGGATGCTGGATATTATATTTTACGTTTTTGTAAACTATCATTGTTTCTGTGCTCTTTATCATTTCTAATTTATGAAGTTTTCCTATTATAGCTGAAAGTTCTTCTATATCCTTTACTAAAACTTCTATTAGAAAATCACACCTTCCGAAAAGCCTATGGATTTGTGAAAATTGTGAGAATTGTGTTAGAATGTTACTTGCCTTCTCCCTTAATTCTTCTGAAGGATCGGCTGAAATCAGAATATAGGCTTTAAGGTTTAAACCTAGTTTTTGCTGGTTTAAACTTACTGTAAAGTTTTTTATTATTCCTTTTCCTTTTAAGGATTTTATCCTACTAAAAATGCTTTGTCTAGTCATTCTACATGATTTTGCCAAATCTGCAAAAGATTTTACCATCTTTTAATAGTTCAAGTAATATTTTTTTATCTTTTTTATCTATCATACAAATGTTAATTTGTATTCCATATTTATTAACTTTTCGTTAATTTATAATATAAATTTATATTGATTGTCATAGATTTAATAAAAAATATTTATTTTTTGTCAGATTAAAGAATTAATATGTTTTATAAATGTCCTGAATGCAATGGTGTAATAGTTTGGAATAAATTTGAGGTCACGTGTAAAAACTGTGGACTAGTAATTAAAGAACCAATGTGCATTAATGGGATCATAGTTTTTGAATGGTAGAATGATTACAAGATCTATAGTTATTGTCTTCTTTCTTAAAATCAACACATTATTTTGATATGGGCCCAACGGGATTCGAAGAAACTTCTTTAGAAGAAGTTTCATCAAGAATATCGTCTTCTATTTCATTCATTTTAAAACCCTGAATTTTGTTAGAGCATCTTTAGACAAAGACTCGTTACTTATGTTATATGTAATTATTACATGAGATTCCCAATCGCCGACTTCTTGAACTTGGTACCAGCTTTTCCAATTATTTTTTTGTATTGTCGTATTGTAAGAATTTGTACTTATATTAGACCATCCAATATGTCTAATACTGTTATTGTATATCCAATCAACTGTAATATTATATGGAATGTTTAATGTATTAGTTATTTCAAAATCTACATAAGCGATATCTCCTGAATAATAAATTTCTTGCCTAGTCTTAAATGAATTAATTATTATATCTAGAGGTACTGTTGACTGTTGATTTGATTGTGATTTAGATCCTGATTGAACCCATGAAAGTTCAAAAAAAGGCGGTGTTCCTATTATCCTAAATTCTGTTGGAGCAGAATTAGACATAATATTGGGTAGCATTGGTAGGATTATTAAAACAAAAATAAATAAACTTATAAATTCTGTAAGATGTTTACTAAGAAATCTTCCTGTATCGAATGATGGTTTAATTTTTGGTACTAGACCTTCATTATATTGTTTAAAAGAATTGAACATTTTCTTTACAGATCTAACAGAATCAAGAAATCGAATTCTATCAAATTTTTTATCATTTTGTAATACGTCTGATATAACTTTTAATTCAGATTCTGTCTTTAAAATTGTATTTTCATTTGAAAAATATAATAATAATGGTAATTCTTTACGCATAGATTCGGAGACTTCTTTAAGTAAATTGAAAACTGTAGAACCCTTAAAATAACTAATAAATGTCGAAAACGTAATTTCAAGTGCTTTAGTAAATTTATCTATAGAGTCAAAATTTTTATTTTTTTCTGATATAAATTTATTAATAACTTCTGATATTAACCTATTTTTATTTTGCTTATAATACCACCTAAAAACAAGAAAGTAATTAAGTAAAGTTACAAAATATTTGTATAATGTGTAAATAAAATAGATTGAAATCAAATAGAGTGCGATAGAAAATGAAAAAATTAAATTAAAAGAGGTCGCTTGTATAGATGCTGTTAATAATTTTAAAAAATTAAATAAAACAAGTAAAGTTAAATAGCTACTAAATGAATAAATAATAAAAGATAAGATGTAAAGAGGTATTAAGATTATATTAATTTTTCTTTTTATGAAAAATATTTTTCTGTACAGATCCCATTTTCTATAATCTATGTCTTCTAAACTTTTCTTTTTAATAGCCATATTCATTTTTTCTTGCCTCTCATAAACTTAAATGCTTCATCTTCTGAATCAAAAATTTTGACATTACCATCTTCATATTCTACTTGTGTCTGCATAGGTTTACTAATTCTTTTAGCAACCATCCATAATATTTTCTTAAACTTACTGTCTGGATGCATACCTACTTTAAATGCTATCTCATCAACCATATGCTTAGCCCTAAGAATCTGCAAAACATTAGGTTCATAAAAAGCAATGTTATCATCAATATCTTCATCAGAATAAGATTCTTTAATAACTTCTTTCAAAGCTTTTTCTATCTTTGCTTCATCAGAATCATAATCACAAAAAGAAATAAGAGAATCATTATTTTTTACTATTTTACTTCTTTCTAGAACTTTCAAAGCAGAATAAAATGTTTGTTTATTTATCTTCATTTCCTTTATTAAATCTGTTGTTTTCCTAGGTTGACTCTCTTTCAGTTTTTTAATTATTTTTAATTTAACATCCATAACTATCATACTGTGGATATCTTGTGGTCCAAAATATTTGGACTTGATTCTTATATTCATTATGAAAGTATTTAAATTCTATGGAATTGGTTAAAAGAACAAATTTTATAAAAATAATAAAATCTAAAGAACACGAATTGAATCTAAAGTTCTATAAATATAAGGTAATTATTACTACAGAAGAATACAAAAGAAATAGAAATTAAATTATCGTCGCCCTATGTCGTTGTCATTGCTGAAGGGGCGGCTGTTCAGAATGCTTCTTTTCTGCTTTTTCTGTCTTTTCTACATTGCATTTATCCAACATATCTCTATATTTAGTACATGTACTAAGTAAGTTATCTAGACTATCTTTAGATATGATAAACCTAGAAGGAGTTGTCCCTGCGTCTACAAACACGTTAAGATAATTGTTTCCTTCATAGTAAACTATGCTGAACTTCTCCTTCCACTTGTTCTCAACCTGGAATACAGTCTTCTTGTTGGGGTTCTTTTTTATATGAAACTTCGTTTTCCCTATGGGTTTGGTCTCTTCTCCAATGGTTTCGAATACATTGGAACCGAAGGGCGTTTCCTCGATTACGATGATCTTTTTCCTCTTAACTTTCTCAGACATCATCACCGCCCCGAAGGGGGGCGAAGGATTTATTATTTGTCGCCACCCCCACGCCTGGGATGCTTAATCCTTTTTGTTTGTCTATTTTTATGTCTATAATGTTGTAGAACTCTTTTCCATTCTTCGTATTTACTACATAGCTGGCTTCAACGTCTTGAAGTGGCATAAGCACAGCAGTCTTTCTTTCCAACTCTTCTTTCTGTCCGAACATATTAAACCAGAATCCTTCTATGTTCAAACTTACCATGTACCTCTCTGGTCTTTTTGTTCCCTTTATCTTTGTTATCCTTTTCAACGTACCTTTGATTTTCTTTATTTCTGACATTTTTTCATCTCCTTATTTTTTGCACCTCCTTTTTGACTAATTAGCTCCCTATACTATTACTTACTCCAAACTGTAGCAAGAATCTGATTACGAATTTTCCGTACTTTTATATATTTTTGATACGAATTTTTCATAGTGAATTAAATATGGGAAAAGCAGGTGTGAAAATAGCAGAATACCTTAAAAAATATGGCAAAAAACGTCGTTGTGAGATTAGTAGAGGTTTGAAAATGTCTCCATCTACTGTTAGTAGTGCAATACCAATATTAATTCACAACAGAGAAATCAAAAAAATTGAAGAAAAAGGAAAGCAACCACGTTATGCTCATATAAGTTATAATCCTACTGAAGATCAGATAATAAAAATAATAGAATGTCTGGAAGATTGTGGATGTGATGAGGGATTTTGGGATATAGAAGATTGGGAAGAAGATAAGATTGAAAAAGAATTAGGAGATGCTTTTAGGACAGTAACAAGCAAGTTACTTCTGGATAAATATGACCCCGAAGTTAGAAAGAATTTTTTAGAAGCTGTAAGAAGGATAGCAAAAAAACACTCATAACGCACTGAAAATGCTAATATTTCAGTTTCACAGGCATTTTTCTGCAGAAGGGTATAGTCAACCCCTTCTATTAAGCACGTATTTTCAATTCTATATGCTTAAATTGTCATTATTCCTGTGATTAAAAGAATTTAAGCTACGAGATTTATTTTTAATTTATGGGCATACAAATTCGAAATCCTGAGTCTATGTCTGAAAAGGAAAAAAGAATATCAGATGAAATATTAAAAGTATTAGATAAATTACTAGACGAATTAAAATCTAAAAATTTAATAAGAACTGATTTCAAAGGTGGAGAAGTAAAAATAATTGATATTATTAAAAATGTTGATAGAACTTCAGAAGTTTACAACGTAGTTATAAATTTGTTTAAACCAGAAAATTCTGAAAGAATCGAAAAAATAATAAAAGCTGACGTAGAATTTACAAGAGAAAATCTACCTTATTTATGGGTTTCAACTGCCATAGAATCTTTTTTATCAAATGCAGAGTTGTTTAAAAATATTTTTTTGTTTATTCTAAAGAAAGATAGACAGTTTAGAAGTAATATGACACTAGGGCTATTTTTAGATGTGCTAGAAAGGATTTCACCAGAAGCAGTAGCTGAGATAAAAAAATTGGTTGATGTAGATTTAAGAAATGCTTTGGCTCACAGATTATTTGTTATAAAGAGAGATTCTTTTATTTATTTTAAAGATATAGACTTGAAAAATGCAGAAGAAATAAAATTAGGTGAATTTCTAATAAAAGCTAAGAATCATAACATAATAACCCAAACCTTAATTTATTTGGTAGCTCAGAAAGTACGTAGTGGTTTTTTTAAGTAAATCAAAATTTCAAAAGTTTGTTTAATGCTAATGTCATAAAAGATAGAGTATTAAAAATATCATTGAAATTATTAAAAATGCTATAGAACAGTATAGAATCTTTTTTTCTTTTCTAGTTTTCGGTAAACTTAAATAAACACATAAAAGTGAAAAGGCGATACTTGATGTAATAGGCAGTAAAATTTCAAGGTATTTTTTAGATTCAGAGACATTAATTTTACCTGTTATTTCTGTTACATTTTCTTTAATTTCCTTTAGCTCCCTTTTTATCTCTTCAGATTCATTTTTAACTGTTTGAGCAATTGTAGGAATCTGTCCTGTGTTTACCCAAACATCATACTCATCTGGAGAGAGAGATTTTAAATATATTTGATTTGTTTTGGGCAGAGGCCCTATTATTGATTTTGAGGAATTATTAAGATAAGTAATTTCTTGCGTATAAGTTATAAATAAGTCTCCTCTTCTTTTTGGGGAATAGCTTAAATTAATATGAAAGTTTGTCTCTCCAGTTATATTTCTTGATAATCCTTCTATAGGTGGAAGATTGGGCTGGTTAATATCTTCAACATAAATTGTTATAGTCTGTTCTAAAAATGTAATATTTTCACGAGCACATCTTATTTCTGTATTAAAAGTTAAATTTACAGTCTGGTCATATCTTATCGTGTCATTTGAAACAATTAAAGAGCTATTAACATCACATGGGTGCACTTCTTTTATCAAAAAGTACATTGGAGGCATACCGGAAATTGCGGTACATAAGGATATTAAAACTATTAAGAGAAGCAAATATACCAATGCTTTCATAAAAATATTGATAATCTTAAATTTTTATAGTCTTCAATGCAGGAAGTGTTTCTGTCATCTTCTTAATTTCATTCAAATTTTTTTCCTTCAGCAACATAACTTTAGAAGCAAAGTATTTGTAAGCAATTCCTGTATAAGCTTGAGCGATAAATATAGGGATTATAAATCCATCAAAACTTCTGATTTTATGTAAGAACTCCAGTATCTGGTCAACACCAGCAACATAACTCTTTATCTCTATTAGCAATCTTATATCAGGAAAATTATTGAACATCTTAATTCTTATCTCGCCATCTATCCATTGACCTTTGTCATTTCCTACACTGTTAATGAACGCTGCTTTATGTCCTTGCTCATTCAATACCTTTACTAACTCTCTAAGGCTTTCCTTTATATTGTTCTCAAACTCTAGGCCCTGCTCCCTTGTTTTAAACCTTAGTTCAGATAGTTTATTATCAATACCTTCTAGGTCTGGTTTCGTACCTTTCTTATGGATAAGAATTAGACCTCTATACTTTGTTATATCTATAAAACCCCACCTATAAAGGGTCTTCTTAATCCATAAATCGAAATCATCATAACCTATCTCTAATTCATACAATTCCTCAAAACTAAGAGTATTACCTAGATTAATCAATTCTATTACTTTCTTTATCTTTTCAGGAACAAGATTTAGGACTCTAACCTTGATAAGAGACGCATGATTAGGCATGGCATAAATAAAACCAAAAGTAGCTATCATTTTCTTACTTCTTACAAAATAACCTTTCCTGCACATCTTAGATAAGAGAAAGGAGGTTTGATTCCTAGGTGATATATCTGATAGTTTATCGCATATCTCTTTAGATGTTAATGGTCCTCCAGATAATAGTTTCAATAATTTGATAGTTCTTTTGGATCTTATACGTTTGCGTAAATCGGTATGTATGTTTGGTATGGGCCCAACGGGATTCGAGTTCCAGACATATCAATTTCTCTTAAAGCTTAGTAAGTATTACTACTCTAAGTGGTAAAGGAAATTTAAGTTATAGTAAGACTTCATTAGATTATGAATTTATTGAAAATATCAATTGTTATAGCTATTATAGGTATAGTAGCTTTATTCTTCATTATAATGTATTCTACAGAAGAGTCGATTAAAATATCAGATCTTAAAATAGGACAGATAGAAAGGATAACAGGAACGGTGACCTCAGTTTATATTAGCAAAGACGATCATGTTTTTCTTAAGGTTGCAGACAATACAGGAGAGATAAGCGTTGTTGTCTTTAAAGGTTCTAATATTGATGAGGCTTACGAGTTAGAAGTGGGAGACGAGATAAGTGTTTTAGGAAGGGTTGAAGAGTATAAGAAGAAGTTAGAGATTATAGCTAAGGAGGCTAAGAAGGTTTAACGTGAAGCTTCTAAAAGTAAAGCCATTGCTTCCTCTTTATTTTTTGGGTCTACTCCACAGCGATCAACCAAATATTCTGGAAAATTTGCTCCTGTATAGGTTTTTCCATTTGACAAAACCATTAAACGAAAGTCAGGTTGCTTTAAACCTCTATAGGCATTTAAAGCATAAGCAGCAGCAGAACCATCCTTAAAAATACCAGATTGTTCCAATTTTTCCAAATTTGGATTATGTTTGTGAACCCAAGGGCCGTTCATATTATTTATTACTTTGAAGTGGTATTTAAATCTTATTTTAAATCTATTACTTTTATATTTGCTATTTTTGAAACAATATCAAAATTCTTAAAAATTTTGTTTTGACAGTCATTACCAAATTCAATTTCTATTATATTCCATTTATTATTTTCTAAATAACAAATATCAGGTTTAATTCGCATCCCATTTAGATATAACGTTTTCTCTAAGAATACTTTTTTACCATTTTCTTCTAATTCTTTTGCAATTTTTCTTTTTGTTTCTCTATGCACTTCACTTTCTGGTCGTTTTTGTAAAAATTCTAGTAAAAGAGTTTGATCTTTTTAACCCCTCTCGCTATTCTAAATGGAATTTTTAACACGTTTATAATTCTTTTAATATCTTGATTACTCATGTTTAACACTTTTTATAATTTTTATAGCCTTTATCATATTTTCTAAGCTTATATTTTCTTTTAATTTAACAAATCTAACCCTTATATATTCTGAAAGTTTCCTTTCTTCTATGAATTTTTGGAAGTAATGATCCAGATACCATCTAACTGTAACTTCATTTATACCAGTTTCTCTAGCTATTTCATTGATATACATCCAATCGTTTCTTTCATTCAATACTCTCCATATTTTAGCTATTTTTTCTATATCAAAACCCTTTCTTACCTTTCTATCTCTTTTAATTTTATTTTCCATAGTATCTATTACTATATTAGTAACATCAACTATTTAAATTTAATCATAGACCAGATTTACGTCAAAAGTCGATATTTTTAATGAATTTATTAGCTTTTTGTCGATATTTATGTTCACGTTAAGTTCATAAAATGTTCACATGTTCACAAATCTCAAACACATTTTATTCTCACTTGATCCACACAATCCATAACAATTTTCACGTGAACATCTTTTACTATCTGTGACACATGTAACAAATAATGATATTCACGTTCACTTCACACGTGAATATGTGAACTTCATGTGAATATAACGTGAAGATGTGAAAATTATACTCACAAACAGTTTTAAGATTGACCTTCACGTTACAACTTCACAAAAACTTCATATCTTCACGAAATTTACAATTAAATAAATTAAAATAAAAGAAAATGTTCACAAAATCTTCACGTTTATAGATAAATTTAAATACATACTTCACATGAATATAAATGAAGTAACGTGTAGTTCACGTGAATATTTATGCCTGAAAATTTCAGTAAATTTGGTTGGAGAGAGAACCCCTTTGTTCTTAGAATCGATCCAAAACTATTTGTTGGATACGATGAGCAGGTTAAAGCAGCCTTGAAACATATAGAAAGTAAGCATAAAATAGCCTTGATTTCAGGGAAAACAGGATCAGGTAAGACAACCTTCCTTAAATGGATTGAAATGAATTATGATACAGCAAAGCTTTATGTAACAAAGCCGCCAGAAAAGGCAGAAGACTTTGTTTCTATGTTTACTGATATATTTGGCTTTAGTTTTTGGGAAAAAATACTAAATAAAAAACCTACCCTATATAATCTTCCTAATTATGTAAATAAAAAATTAAAGGGAAATCAACTGGTTTTCCTAGTGGACGAGGCCCATGAGACAAATAAAGATGTCTTAGAGTGGCTAAGAGTTTTAACAGATCAGATTAATGGTGTGAGTCTAATAGTGGCTGGTATGCCGCTATTAGAGCAAAAAATTAAGACTGAGCTAGAGACTTTGGACCAGAGAATAACCACGAGAATAGCTTTAACAGCTCTAAGCAAAAGTGAGACTAAAGAGCTTATAAAAAAGAGAATAGAGGCTGCTGGTGGAAGTGGAATCTTGCCTTTTACAGATGCTGCTATAGAGAGAATTTATGAGAGAACTGGTGGTTTTCCGAGAGAGATTTTAAAGCTCTGTGACAGATTGGTTAATTCTGCATTAGAAAGGGGTTTAGAAGTAATAGGTGTTAAAGATATAGAGGAACATAAGGAAATTGAGCTTCCAAAAGTGAGACTTGAGGAGCCTGTAGTTACTTTTATGCCCAAACCTCCTTCTGAAGAGCAAGTAAGAAACCTTCCTTATAAACAAAGAAAGATTCTTGAGCTTTTATCCAAGAAAGACTGGCTAACACCTACAGCAATTGTCGAAGAATTGGATATGAAAGCCTACAAAACCAAAGGACATGCCATAAGATCTATCAATAACATTCTGAAAAGGCTTATGCTTGAAGGCTATGTCCAAAGAGAGTCCAGAGGAAAGGCCTTTATGTATGCCTTAACCCCCAAGGTTAAGACTTTGTTCGTTCAGACTTAGTTCTTATACCACTATACGGTAGTTAATAATCGATATCTTTATATACCGCTTATTAGTAATTACTATATGGTGATGATATGGGTGAAAGAGGAAGATGTACAAGTTGCATACCAAAGAACAATAGAGTTCCAACAGAATTGGATAAAGTTTATGCTGGACCCAATCAGAGCGACTCTGTTGCTTATCAAACTAGTGCAAAAGGATTAGAAGTATTATTAAATGGTAGAAGATAAATTTACTCTTTCTTTTTATTTTAATTTTAACTAAATAATGCTATGCAAAAAAAGCTAATTTTAATAGTAGGTCTACCAGGTTCTGGAAAATCTACTGCTGCTGAAATAATTAAAAGAAAATTCGATGCGGAAATTATTAATACTGGCGATATCATAAGGGAAGAGATTAAAAACAGAGGTTTAAAATATACTCCAAAAATAGATGCATTTTTTGCTCACTGGTTTCATACTTCTGGAAGAGAAAAATTACTGGTAAAAAGAGCTTGGAATAAAATAAGAAAATCAAAGAAAAAGATAATAGTAATAGATGGTTTCAGATCACCTAAAGATCTTTTTTATATTAAGAAATTTACTAAAACAAGACCATTTATCATTGCAATCAACGCTTCTTTCAAAGTGAGAGCCAATCGAGAATTGAAAAGGGGCAGGTTTGGTGAAGAATCTATTACTTATTTGCAAATAAGGGAAAAATTGGAAAAGAAGCACGGCATAGAAGAATTGATGAAAAAAGCAGATTATAGAATCGATAATACAAGATTAACAGTCAAACAAACAGAGAATAAAATTTTTAAATTGATAAAAAGTATTTTAAAATCTTAGTGCTGTTACCATTTCCTCACAATTTTAATTAACAATATAAATTTAAATATGTAACAAGAATATTGTATTACAAGGTGATAATGGTGGATAAAGTTCGTGCTAAAGATTTGGTTGGTAAAATCATTGTTTCTGAGGAAAGTGGAAGGAAGTTCGGAATTGTTGGCGATGTAAATTTTATTACTGAATCAGGAGAATTGATGAATCTTGTTGTTAGTGAACCAACAAAACAAACTATGGAACTAAAGCTTTCAGAAGATGATAAAGGAAGAATGTTAATACCATTCTCTGCTGTCAAATCTATCGGAGATTTTATTATAATTGCCGAGAAAGATATTGTCTAAATAAGTAGAGATAATGTTAACAGCTATCGAGATTCATAAATCATACTTAGAAGATCCTTTAATACAAAAATTTAGACATTCTAAAGCAGCATATGCCTATAAAATAGGAGAATTTTTAAATCAGGGCCCTACTTTTCCATGTTCGAAAAATCCTTATGATCCTTCTTCAAAAGGTTGTCATGTTTCAGGAAGAAGTGATAATTTTGATGAGACTGTATTAATTAGAGAAAAAGACGATGTTTTACCTGAGGTAATGCAACACAGGCTTGTTAATAGTGGATGGAGTTTTGAAAGAAGAGAAGACGGTTTTAATTTTCTTACAAAAGAAAAAAGAAGACTGGATAAAGACGAATGGTGTTTTACAGATAATTGTAAAAACAGAATAATAATGGCATTTTTATCACCTCTTCAACTAAAGACTTATGAGTTATTGAGATCGGAAAGCCTAATTATAGAAGATATAAATTATAATAAGCAACACAAGAGATTTTATGAATACCTTTGTACGCTTTCAACATACCCAAAAATAGTAAGAGCAATACAAAATAGTGATATAAATAAAGATTAATTTTATTTAATTATCGACATTAAATGTACAAAGAATAAAAGTTTAAATTATTCCAATTTTTAATTAATTTTATGGATATAAAAGTCGGTTATGTTATAAGGTTTCGTGCACCCTTATCTCCCAAGTCTGATGAAACCGCAGAGAGTATCGGTAAAGTAACTGAGATAAGAGAAAACGGTAAAACAGGTACCAGATACACAATTGATGTTAAAGGTCATAATTTTTGGAATGGACACGACCTTTATTTGAATAGAGCTTCAGTCACAGAAGTCTTAAGAAAGCAACTAGTTTAATTTATTACTTTTCCTCAGGGTCCCTGATACCTTCAGGCGTAACTCTGAAAATTGTTTCGCCCTCAGGTAAAGAAGGGCTATCAACAATTCTTGCTATTCTTGTATCTGCTTTAGATTTTCTTAAATAAAGTCTATGCGTACTGAAATGACCGATTATATGACCTCCAATAGGAGTAGTCGG
>Ga0315296_10001557_pt1 | contig 19983 bp, 25 predicted proteins | sample YL17G14_18_MG_FD_203921 | JGI IMG/M metagenome (GOLD analysis project Ga0315296, IMG submission 203921) | Sediment microbial communities from Yellowstone Lake, YNP, Wyoming, USA - YL17G14_18 | ecosystem: Environmental > Aquatic > Freshwater > Lake > Sediment | place: USA: Wyoming | collected...
TCGTTTTTGGGCAGGAGAAAGCTTCGGAGGACGACCAGGCGCTTGTTTTCGGTCCAAACCTTGATCTCCTTTCTTGCGAAAAGCCTGTCGCCATCGGACTAGGGAACTTATCGAAGAGCCGATACATTTTGCTACCGCCGCAAAAGTCATGCCCTGCGCGAGCAACCGGATGGCTCGGCGGCGGCGCCTCTCCAGTTGCACAGGGCTTCCTAGAGGTCTCATGCCCCTGAGTATACCACAAGAGAGAATTAATATCCATTATTTATGCGTATGTCAATAATATGAGCATTTCGTATCGATTCAAAACAACCACATACGGCATGGGCTGTGTTGCGCGATAGCTTAGCCGTACTTCCTGCCTTGCCGTTCAGCCGAACCTACAACTATTGCTCTGTGGATCACAGTGGCAAATACTTTTATAGATGATGTGTCCTTTGCAGGTAAACTATAGCTGAATCCAAAACCACATTCAACTCGACCAATGGTAAAACTGACTCGGCCCAGCTTCATAACTTGAGGCCATAGGGATATTACCTAATTTCGCTGAAAGAGTGCTGAAGAACACATACCCCATCTCTAAACGCTGGTATTTCCCAACTTGTTGCAAAGGGTTGACACTCAATAATAGTAAAGGCAATAGCATTTTCCCAAGTATCAGCTCGAATGTTTCCTGTCATTACACTTAATTTAATTCTATATTTCCCGCTGGTAAGAATAAGAGGTCCGATCTCTATTCTTATTTTTCTAACTTTTTTGTCGAAATACTTACCATGATATGGCCCCGATGCCCCAACGGAAACAAGTTAACTCATTATAAATATAGAATTCTGCACTAAATACACCTTCGGCGAGCTTGCCAGCAAATTCAACAATTAACGCTAACGTTTCATCATATCTAAATATATTGGTATGTTCACCACTTGCATTTAGCATCTCAACGCGACTGAAATAAAAACTTGAATTCTTTACATCTTCAGGATTTCTTTCAACAATATAAGAAAATTCACCTAAACGCTTTATCTGACTCTCTTCATAATCCCTAACAACCTCATCAGCATTTCCGTTTTTCACTATTTGTCCATTATCTAACCAAATAGCGCTACTACACAGACTGCGAATTGCTCCCATATTATGACTCACAAACAACACTGTCCGCCCCCCTCTAGCAACATCTCCCATCTTCCCCAGGCACTTCTTCTGGAACGCTATATCCCCGACCGCCAGCACCTCGTCCACCATCAGAATTTCTGGCTCAAGATGAGCAGCAACGGAGAAGGCTAAACGGACATACATCCCACTGGAATAATGCTTGACTGGGGTATCAATAAATTTCTCTATCTCTGCAAAAGAAACTATTTCATCAAATTTCCTTTCAATTTCTTTCCTGCTCATTCCCAATATTGCACTATTAAGGTAGATATTTTCTCGTCCTGTTAGCTCAGGGTGGAAGCCTGTACCAACTTCCAGGAGCGAACCAACTCTCCCATAAATGTCTGCATACCCTTCTGTTGGTTCCGTGATTCGTGATAGGATTTTCAATAAAGTGCTCCAGCACCGTTTCTGCCAATAATACCAATCACTTCACCATCTTTGACTTCAAATGAGACATCTTTTAAAGCCCAGATATAGTTATTTGAAGAAGGAATAGAAATTGAAGACTTATCCCGATTAAAAATAGATGCCACAGCCCGCAATGGAGCATAGAGGACATCGCTTAGAGTATCGCGCAATGCCTTGTATCTCTGCAACTCACCAATACGATAACGTTTGCTGAGGTCCTCAACATAAATGGCAATATTACTCATTTTTACCTTCCTCCTGACCCAATCGCATCTACAAATGTCCGCTCCCTGTAGCGAAACCAGACTATACCGCTTACAAAAAGGAAAATAGCAATCAGTATAGAGGCCCCCATCATTGGAGAAGGTCCCTGCCCAATTCCAAGTAAAGCCCACCGAAAACCTTCTACCACCCCACTCATTGGATTTAGCCCATAAAGAATACGCCACTTCTCGGGAACAAGATTGCTTGGATATACAACTGGAGTCAGAAAGAGCCAGAATTGGGTGAGAAATGGAACAATATACATCACATCTCTATACTCCACATTCAATGCAGTAAGCCAAAAACCTACTGCAAGCGCAGTAATGAGCATAAGCAGGATAAAAAATGGAAGCCAGATTACCGTAACTGCAGGAGTAAAGCCGTAGAAGAGCATCAAAATAATAAGTAACCCTCCTGCAATTACAAAATCCAAAATCGCTGCTAGTGTCGTAGCAAGCGGAACAATAATTCGTGGAAAGTAGACACGGGTTATAAGGCGCTGGTCGGTTATTAAACTATTGGTGGACTCTTAAAGAATACAAGAAAACAATTGCCACGGAAGTAGTCCAGTATATGCAAAAAGAGGATAAGGCACACCCTCAGAAGGAACCTTTGCAAGCTTTCCGAAGAACAAAGTGAAAACTAACATCATGGCCAGGGGTTGCAGAACTGCCCAGGCGACGCCAATCGCTGTCTGCTTGTAGCGTACCTTGATGTCCTGCCAGGTGAGGAAATAGACAAGTTCCCTATATGCCCACAGTTCCCTCAAATCTAGAAATCGCCAACCCTTGGTAGGGCGGATCGTAAAGATAGGGACCACCTCTGAATCGCCTCGGGAATCTCCAGTTTTTAGAAAACCTTTCATTTGAAATAGCCTTTTATAGTATCAGTAATGTAAACCAAACATCATTTAAATATTGACGGATGCCAAAATACAATCTACTTCGGTCTGTTAGATTTCGACTAAGGATTGTTTAGCCGTTTGCAGAGTTCCCAGCCCCAATCTCAAGAACATTCAAATGATCCCGTGTTCGCAGATTGCCAATCACTCCGGAAAAATATAGCTCCGTAATATGGTCTTGATACAAAAGAACATCACGGTTGACGATGCCGCCATTGATCTCCCAGCCAATTTCACCCAGCATGCGCGGCGGGCGGGCTATCATTTCGTCCGGCAGGCCACGGGTCAGCCCGCCGGTACCGCCGAATAAGAATAGTGGGCGGCGGGTTGTGACCGTTATCGATCGCATAACCGAGGTAACTTCCCGTGAATGGATACGTGTGCAGGCGCCACGTACGAACGATTTCATATGTTGGCTCGAGCGTATACCGGAATAGGGTAATCGCTTTCCACATGACGCTGGGGAGTACAAGGTCGGCATCGATTTCACCTTTATCGATAAGATTATCCCGCAAACCTATAAGGTGCCGGACTTCTGCTGATATTTCGGCCGCTTTCTGAAATTGTTTTTCAGTTATTGGTTCGAACATTCTTAGCTCCTTCCTGTCTATTAGCCTTTGGTGCTAGTGTTGCGTCACAGAAATAACTTGACATAATCTTTTGACCTTCTCGAGGATGGAATCCGCCGTAGCGGTCCAGACGAAAGGTTTGGTCTGAGCGTTGTAATGTTGAACGAAGTGATCAATCTTCGACACCAGCTCTTGCACACTCCGAAAAGTTCCCCGCCGGATAGCTTGCTGTGTTATCCGGTTGAACCAGATCTCAACCTGATTCAACCAGGACGAATACGTCGGTGTGAAGTGAACGTGATAGCGGGAATGAAGAGCCAGCCAACGCTTCACTCGCGGATGTTTATGGATAGAGTAATTGTCCACCACCAGATGGATGTCCTGTTCTTCGGGAACATTGGCTTCGATATGTTTGAGGAAGCCAAGGTATTCCTGATGGCGGTGACGGCGCTTGCATTGAGTAAGAACCCGGCCACTAGCGATATCAAGGGCAGCAAACAGATTGGTCGTTCCATGGTGGACATAGTCGTGAGTCACGCCCTCGACATATCCCAATCCCATGGGCAAGACGGGCTGCGTGCGGTCCAAGGCTTGGACCTGGCTTTTTTCATCCACGCATAAGACCATAGCCTTATCGGGAGGATTGAGATACAACCCGACGATATCGCGGACTTTCTCGACGAAGAACGGATCGGAGGAGAGTTTGAAATGGCGTTGACGGTGGGGTTGAAGGCCGAAAGCGTTCCAGATCCTCTGGACAGTCTGGTGGGAAATCTGAATCTCTTCGGCCATGGAGCGGGTTGTCCAGTGAGTACGGCCCAGCGGTTTGGTTTTGATGGTCTTGCGGATGAGTTCGGCGACTTGTTCATCCGAGATGGAACGAGGCCGTCCGGGGCGAAGATCATCGTGAAGCCCGGCCAGTCCCTGTTTCAGAAAGCGTTGCCGCCACAGCCCAACCGAATAGGGACTGTAATCGAGCTTTTTGGCAATGGCTTTGTTGCTCGCTCCCTCAGCAGCCATGATGATAATTTTGGCCCGGGTGACCCAACCAAAAGGAAGGGAGCGTGACCCAGCGATGGATTTCAATTGCTCGTCTTCTTCCTTGTACATTACAATGGCCTTTTTTGGCCTTCCAGTTCTCATGGGGCATCCTCCTAATAGATTATGCCCATGATATCACAGAAAGGCTATATATGCAAGTTATTTATGTTACATAACACTAGTTCGGTAGATATGACTTCTTTACACCTGCTGATACCAAGCAATCCCCAAGGATTTCGAAAATTCAATGTTGTTGATCTGGCGCGGCTTCCCGTCTATCTTGCCTGCTTTTAGTTGGTCTATAAAGGCCGGTACTCCATAATACCCTGGAATTGCCAACAAGGAATCGTGAAGGGCGATGATACCGCCGGGCCGCACTAGCCCCTGATATAGCAACCAGTCAGTAAGAACGGAGCCACAAGCGTGATCACCATCAATGAACAAAAGATCAATCTTTCCCTCAATGCAACATCCATAGACGTTAGACACCACGGTCGGTTCACACGACAGGCCGATTATGAAGTAGCTTCGGCTGTCACCCAGCACCCATTTGTCATAGTATTTCCGCGTACTGCTGCCAAAGGCGCGAACGCGTTCGTGGTTCTTCTCAATCGTGATAACCCGGTCGAAAAGCGATCTCCAAAGAAAATGGGTGCTGCCGTAATACCCTAAGCCAATTTCTAGCGCTGTCCCCCCGGCAATCCCCAATTCTAATAGCATCCTGGTGAAAGTCTTAATTTTCACGTCGCTCCTGTTGAATGCCATAATCGGGCGGGATTGCCCAGTCCCTTAGTGGCTCGGCATCCGGTTCAACATAACTCCCATTACCATGTTTGGACACCCAATCATCGAGTTCTCGCATGATCACGTCCAAGGGTTTCGTGCCCATGTTTCTCTCCTTTGCAACTGATATTTTCCTGTAGCTAACGGAGATTGCTCATTATTACTCGGACAGGCTGTTCAAGACGGGGATGAAGATGCTCACGAGAATGAGGTCAGTGGACCCACCGGTCTCTGTGACCAGCGAGGAAGCCGGTGCTTCGTGGATCACGCACGGAGTACTCTCTTCCATCTTCCTCTCCAATCCTGCCGAAATTGATGATCCGGTCACGGCTAAAAAGGTCTACACCCCGCGGAGGAAGAGAGACCGTCTACCTTTCGGTGTAAGCTCGGACGGTTCTGATTAGGCGTGCGCCCTCACCAGCTTGTGGCTGGCCATCTCCCGGGTATGTTGTCAGTCTCAGGGCCGAATTTACGAGCGACCATGTCTAGATATCTGGGACTGCTGAAGTAGACCTGGAATGCCTGGTCACGGAAGCGCAGCACCTCGGCCGCGGATAGATACCTGGTAGGCAACGGCAGCGTGTCCACCGCGTGCTGGGAATACCCGCTCCAGCTCTCCGGCAGCGGCCAACCCTCTTTGAGGGCTGTGTTGTAAAGCTGAGAGCCTGGATAAGTCTCGGTACAGAAAAAGTCAATTCGGTAGCCCATTCAATAGAGTACACAGCTTCAGTATCTTTTCCTGTTCCAACTCCGGATAATTGCCAATGTACCACCCAAAGAAGTGGACGTGGTTCACATTCGGATAGCGCTCGTATTCATCACCCAGGATCTTTCGCAAATAGGGCTGGCGGAGTTGATTACCGCCACCTGATGTGCCACGGCGGAATTCCACTCCATGCTCGCCCAGCACGCGCTCGACATTGTCGCGCAGGACTGTGTCTGGTTCCTTCAGAACCAGCGTGAATGCGTAGTTGCAACTTCCCTCGGTCACAAAATCAGTCTGATACTTCGCTGGATCAAGGTGGGAGAGGAATAGCTCAAGATTCTTGATCCTGGTCTTGTTGTTCTCATCCAGCCGCTTGAGTTGCGTCCGTCCAATCACCGCGCCAATCTCCGTGGGACGCACATTGTAGGCTGGGAACGCAAAGATGAAGTCAGAATTCAAATCTGGATGCTTTTCCACATATGAGCGCTTGAGCTCATTAGATGTTGCTTCACGAACCATGCCATGTGAGCGAAGCATACGTATAATCTCATAGAGATCACGGTCGTTTGTACAGACCATACCGCCTTCAATCGTGCTCATGTGGTGAGCATAGTAAAATGAGAAGTTGGACATTAAGCCAAAAGCCCCCAATTTTCGTCCCTTGAATGTCGCGCCATGCGACTCGCACACGTCTTCAATCAATGCGATATTCTGACGCTGCAGCTCATCCAACAATTCCTGCGTGAGCGCATTGTAACCCAAGATGTGCGTGATGAACACAGCGCGCGTATTAGGCGTCAGTTTTTCTAACACCTGGGCATTGTCCATGCCAAGCGTACGCCGATCAATATCGACAAAAACAGGCGTGAGTCCATTTTGGAGCACCGCCGCAATATCAGAAACCCACGTCAAGGGCGGCACGATGACCTCGCCAGGACCGTATGCCTCCTTGAGCGCCGCTATCGACAGCAAGTTTGCGGATGCACCCGAGTTGACAAAGACGCTGTACTTGACTCCCAGCCAATCAGACCATTCCTGCTCAAACGCTTGCACCTGTTTCGAATGGGTCAAAACTGGGTCATTCTGGGACAAATACTGAATTACCGCGTCCAAGTCAGCCCGGGTGATGTTATTCTTCATCAAGGGCCAGTTTAGGTTGGGTTCGATTATCGTCATATCTACTCGTCCGACTTTAACGGAGCGCTAATCTCCCAGCAATTTCCGTTTCAACCTAATCTTGGTCAACTCTTCCACATTCCTGCGCTGCTCGACACCGAACTTTCGCTCCACCATATCTAAGTACTCCGGGCGGCTGAAATACTTGTGCCACGCGTCATCGCGGAACTTGAGCACCTCTGCCGCAGTGAGGTATTTCGTGGGGAGCGGCTGGCACTCGTACGAGAGAAAAGCATAGCCCTCATAAGAGTCAGGCAATTTCCAGCCATTCCGGAGTGCCAAATAATACAGCGGACTGCCCGGAAGCGCCTGGCAAGGGTAAAAGTTGGCATGTGCAGTATTGAGTTCTATCGCCAGATCAAGCGTCTGTTGCATAGTCCTGTAATTGTCATCAGGCAAGCCAAACATATAGTTGCCCAGCACATTGATTCCGCTTTTATGAACCTGTTTCACAGCTTCGCGAATGTTAACCTCCTGAAACCTTCCCTTTGAAATCTCCCGCCGTACATCCTGGTTGCCTGCTTCGATTCCCAGGCACAGCCACCGAATTCCAGCTTTCCTGAACAACTCCAAATACTGCGGTCGCACCGTATCCACACGAGAGTATGACCACAACCGCAGATTGTATCCGCGCTCGACCAACCCGAGCAACAATGGCTCATAGTACTTTCTGTTAAGAAAAAACATCTCATCAGAGATCCTAATGGTCTGCACACCCATGGCGGCAAGTTTGTCGAACTCGCCAAGGATAAACTCGGGCGACCAGAAGCGCATCACCGCCGAGTCGGCAGACACAATCCCATCCGAATTATCAATGCGGTTCAGAATGTTGATCATGCAAAAGTCGCACTCGAAGGGGCAACCCAGCGATGTGTAAAGCGCAGCAAACGGCGTGCGCAGATTGTGGTTGAACTCGGCGTGCCAGAAATGCGCTCGGTACAGATCCAACGGCTTTTTGTCATAGGGCAACAAATCCCAAGCATAGCCCGGCAGATCGCAGTCCATGAGTTCCTGCGGCACGATATGTTGCGGCGGGTTCAGGACGAGTTGTCCATCTTGTTTGTAGCCGATGCCTTTCACCTTCCCCAATTCGGTGCTCAGGTCCGACCGTAACATATTGTGTAACGCGTACACACCTTCGTTGAGCAGAACAATGTCTATGAAGTCGTACAAGAGCACCTCCTTTGGCAGTGCGCTGACATGCGAACCGACAAAGCAGGTCGGGTATTCGGGATATGCTTGCTTGAGTTTCGCACACAGCCGTGTGCCGCCAATCATGTTGGTCGTGCCAGAGTTCGGGTTCTGCCCGTACAGCACAAAGCACACTAGACGCGGATTGGCATCGCGGATATGTTGGATGGCTTGTTCGTCTTTTAGGCGCTCTGCATTCTGGTCTAGAATCGCAGCACCGAAATCTTTGGCACGGCACGATTGTGCTAGCAACAGACTCCAAGTCGGCGTCTCGATTGCAGAATACACCTTGCTCAGATCTTGATACGCCTTGGCGGACGAATCAGGTTCGACAAACAGGACATCCAGACGGCGATTTGGAACAGACATGAGATCAGTTCCCTCCAGAGCCTTTTCCTAAAACGGCCCCTTGAATTCGATCTCCTTGAGATCGCTTCGTTCCACGGGCATCCAGTTATGAGAGCCGCCCTTCACTAAATCATACACTGCCGAAGCAATCGTGCGCGCATTAGGATAAAAGAGTGATTCGAGCGTAGGCGTGGGGGGACAAGTAACGGGCGCGAATCCCATTCGCCGGACGCGCACGTCGCGTACTCTCTGAAGACACTCAGTCACCCGCGCGATAATCTCAGCGCTCGCCCCGCAAGTCGTCCAGCCATTATCCACAACACACAGCGCCCCAGTCTTGCGCACCGAAGCCACAATCGTTTCAATATCTAACGGACTTAACCAGATCGGGTCAATTACCTCCGCATGAATACCTACATCTTCCAAGTACCGCTGAGCCCGCAGACATTCTACCTGCATGTAGGAAATGCCGACAAGAGTTACATCATCGCCTTTCACGGTGACACGCGCTTTGGCTGGCGGAACCGTATACAACTGCTCTGGCACCGGTCCCTTTTGGAAATGCAGGAGGCGGTGTTCAACGTACATCACCGGATTGTCATCGCGGATAGCATGAATTAAACAGCCTTTGGCATCATGAGGAGTTGTCGGAGCAACTACTTTGAGGCCGGGCACATGCATGAAAAAGGAATAGAGAGCTTGCGAATGCTGAGCCCCCTGCCCCCAGCTTTTGCCGATCATTGAACGAACGACGATTGGTACATGCACCTGTCCGCCGTACATATAGTGACTCTTGGCGGCAATATTGACCAACTGATTCATTGCCAGCATCAGGAAATCCATGCGGATGTGGATATGGATCGGCCGCAAGCCAGCCAGCGCCATTCCAATCGCCACACCCGTCATCGCATCTTCTGAGAGCGGAGTGCAGAACACGCGCTCTCGCCCATATTTTTCAACTAAGCCTCGGGTGGTGCCTTGAATGGCTTTTGGATCATCTACATCTAAGCCAAACACAATCACTGTCGGATCGCGCGCCATTTCCTGGTAGGTCGCTTCGCGTATAGCCTCAACGAAGGAGATAATACGTTCCACTACTTAGCCTCCCTGAAGACATCAGTGAATAATTCGACACCATCTGGGAATGGGCTTTCTTCGGCAAAATCGAAGGCGGCTAGGATCTCGGCTTCCACTTCCTGTTCAATCCGTTCGCGCTGTCGTGCATCAATCATCTCTGCCAAACGCTTAACCTGATCATTTTTGAACCATGGTTCAGCCTCTTCCCGAGTTCGATAGCCCAGATGGAAATCATCGTTAGGACCGACATGCTCTTTCCAGCGATAAGTCATGCACTCGAAGAAAAATGGCCCATGCTCGCCCGCACGCAATGCCTGCACCGCTGCACTGACACGTTCGTATATGCGTAGAACGTCATCTTCGATCCGTTCAGCCGGCATACCAAAGACGCGGGCGCGCTCGTAGATATTGGGGTTGCTCTGGCGACGCACTTGGTGTGTGTGTATAGCGTATGAGTTATTCTCACAGATAAATATGACCGGCAGTTTCTTAAGCGCCGCAAAGTTCATGATCTCGTAAAAGACCCCTTCGTCGGTCGCGCCGTCTCCAAAAAAACTGACCACCACCGAATCTTTGCGTTGAAACTTCACCGCATAGGCATAGCCCACGGCATGGGCAATCGTCGTCCCCACAACTGCTGAAGCACCCATCACACCGTGAGCGACATCAACCAGATGCATCGAGCCGCCTTTGCCCTTAGCACAGCCAGTTACTTTCCCGTACATTTCGGCAATCATCTGGTTCAGGTCACCACCTTTAGCAAGATACGCGGCATGGCTGCGGTAAGAGCAGAAAATAACATCGTCAGGTCTCAAGGCTTCGCACACGCCGACTGAAACAGCCTCTTGGCCAATAGAAAGGTGCACCGGACTCTTGATCTTGTCCGTCGGGTAAACCCTGGCAACTTCCTCTTCTACTCGCCGGCTGCGGTAGAGCGACCTATAGAATTTTTCGTACATTCATCGACTCCCCTTGTGTCTCCAAGAATGAATCGTAAGTTGCCGCTAGTGCAACTCGGAACGGTGTGGTTGGTCGCCACCCCATTGTGGTCAATTTGCTCGAATCGAGGACTTTTAACGGCATTCCGTCAGGGTGGTTGGGATTGTATCGTAGTTCACCTGTATAACCGGCCACTTCTTTTATCGTCGCTGCCAGTTCCCTGATAGACAAATCGGTGCCGCCACCCAAGTTAATTGGCTCTGCGCCATCATACTCTTGCATAACGAACAGGCAAGAATCAGCCAAGTCGTCGGCAAAGATGAATTCTCGGCGCGGGGTTCCGGTCCCCCATATTTCAACGAACGGAGCACCGAGCATCTTTGCTTCATGCATCTTCCGAATGAGCGCGGCGATAACATGCGAGTCCTCTGGGCCGAAATCGTCGCCAGGTCCAAAAACATTCGCCGGAATGCCGACAATGTATTTCGCGCCATACTGCTGGCGATATGCCTGACACAATTTGATGCCCGCAATCTTGGCGACAGCATAGGCTTCGTTCGTCGGCTCAAATGCCCCGGTCAGCAATGACTCTACGCGCATCGGCTGCGGACAGTTTTTCGGATAACTACATGAACTTGCCAGATAAAGAAGCTTCTTGACTCCGTAGCGATACGAATTGTGAATAACATTGCAACCAATGAGCAGGTTGTTCAACATCAGTTCCGCCGGATACTTGCGGTTGGCTTCAATACCACCAGACTTGCCAGCTGCCATAAAGACATACTCGAGTGCTTGATGGGCAAAGAAATCATCCACTGCTCCGGCATTAGTCAGATCTGGTTCCTCGCCTGCTTTGCCGGGGATGTTTGTATATCCCTGCCGTTCCAACTGGCGTAGAATTGCCGTGCCAATGAGCGTCCGCGCACCAGCAACGTAGACCCTAGAATTTTTTTCCAAAGGGGCACCCTACCCTGTCTTTAACTCTTCAGTTCCCTGAAAGACCGAATCGGTTGACCAGCCCGGGCTCGCTCTAAAGCCTGATAGTCTTGCTCAGGATCGAAAAAGATAATCTGACTACCGGAGAACTCGAATTTGAAAGGGACGTAGATGAGATGATTCAACGCCTCGCGCACTGCGCTGTGCCGATCAGGCGGCACAAACAGCAACATAAACCCACCTCCGCCCGCGCCGGTCAACTTGCCGCCGATTGCCCCCGCGTCAATGGCTCGCTGATAGATCGTATCAACCTCAGAGTTGGAAACCTTATCGCTCAGACTGCGCTTGACCTTCCACGCCTCGTGCAACAGTTCGCCAAAGGCAGTCAGATCCTGGTTACTGCTCAGCACGGCAAGCCCTTCTTTGACAAGGCCTTTTGTAATCCGCAGTTGACGTTTCTTGTTAGCGATATCATTCACGTAAGTCTGAGCAACATCAGCCGCCGTGCGTTTGATGCCAGTGTAGAACAACATGAGGTGGGAATTTAGTTCCTGGATACGCTCGCGGGATATGGTAACCGGTCTAACCGAGAACTCATCATCGGCATGAAACGTAATGTGATTGAGACCGCCATAGGCGGCTTGCACCTGGTCTTGTGAACCGACAGTCTCCCTAAGTATCTCCTGCTCAATGTGAATGCTCTCGAGCGCCAGTTGCCGTTTGTACGGCATACATCCCTTCAGAGCATACAGGGCATGCAAGAGTCCGACGGTAAACGCAGAACTGGATCCCATGCCGCTGCGGGCAGGCAGGTCGCCGTCGTGATGGATTTCCAATCCTCGGTCAATATTCAGATAGTGTAAGACCCCGCGCACGGCTGGGTGCGTGATCTCGTCAATCGTCTGGCAATTCTCAATTTTAGAATAGACCAAACGCAACCTGTGCTCAAAGAACGGCGGCAGATAACGCACCGAGATATAGCAGTACTTGTCAATCGTGGCTGCCAAAACCGCTCCGCCGTGCTGACGATACCAAGCAGGATAGTCAGTCCCACCGCCGAAGAAAGAGATACGCAAGGGTGTTCTGCTAATAATCAAGACGGGTCTCCTCTCTCCAGAGACTCTCAGCGAACAACGCCGACGCGCCCCGCCGCCACATCCTCAAGCGGAACTCGCGCGGGAGGCACAATCTCTGATGGTAGGCACCCTGGCTCAAAGAACCGCAAATCAAGACTCTCGCTGCTGCAAGTCAACGTGCCCGAGAAGATTGTCGCCTCCAGCAGAATATCTACCAGTTGAACGACATCGCTGTTATCCAGAAAAGTGACAATCCGCTCCGAAGGTTCTGAATAAACTCCCAAGAGCCGTATCACCCGAATTGTCAAACCTGTCTCCTCTTTCACCTCACGGACAGCGGCTTCAATCGCAGATTCACCCGGCTCGATTCTTCCACCCGGCAGTCCCCACCAGCCGCAGTCGCTCCTCCTCTCAAGCAACACTCGCCCCTTCTCATCGCGAACTACAACTCCTACTCCCACTCTAACACGGGTATTTGCATCGGCTACTTTCCTGGCATACATCTGCTGTGCAATCTGGTTCATAGCGACGTGGACTCTCCTACCGGTTCAAATAACGTTCGCTCAACCAGATCACATAAAATGTGTTCAGTCGCCAGGTGCGCTTCCTGAATGTACTGGGTATTGCTGCTTGGAACCGCAATTCCCACATCTGCCATATTTGCTAGCCTTCCACCGCTACCAGTAATCGCTATAATCTTTAGATTGGTCTGACGCGCTGCCTCTACCGCGCGGATCTCATTGAGCGCGTTGCCGCTGGTGCTGATTCCAACCAGCACATCTCTCGGTTTGCCCAAAACTTCGACCTGACGAGCAAAGACACCCTCAAATTTTACGTCGTTTGCATATGCAGTCAGAAAAGACGTATCCGTAGTAAGAGCAATAATAGGCAGACCAGGACGATCAAAGTCTTTGGTCAAACGGCTGACAAACTCATCCGCCATATGCTGACAATCGGCTGCGCTTCCCCCGTTCCCGCACAGCAACAACTTTCCTCCTGACCTGAAGGTCTCCGAGATAAGGTCAGTCGCAGCAAGGATCGAAGCCATGCATGTCTCAACCATCTGACGCTTGACTTCGGCACTTTCGAACAGGTGCGCCCGTACCCTGTTGTGCAATTCATCAGCATTTGGTTGCATGTCTCTTCATCCCCTCATCTGCGGTCAGCAGGCGCTTGATGACCTGCGCCGCATCCCGCACATCGTCCACCACGTAATCGGGCATAACTGCATTCTTGGCAGCCACTTGAGCGCCGTAGCCGGTTTGCACCAGGAACGTGGTGGCTCCGACCCTGTGCCCTAATTCGATGTCACACACCTTGTCGCCGATCACAAAACAGGCCTGTGGATCAAAGTTCAACTCTTGGGCCGCCAATTTCAGTAGACCCGGCCTGGGTTTGCGACATGGGCAATCGTCCTCCGGCATGTGGGGACAGAAATAGATGCCGTCCAGATAAACCCCCTCTGCTTCAAGTAGCTCACGCAGCCGCTGATGGATGAGCCCAAGACGTGCTTCGTCAAAAAAGCCTCGACCGATAGCCGACTGATTGGTTATCACTACCAGACCAAGTCCCATCTCATGCAATTGACGGAGCCCATCGGTCACTCCGGGAAGCAGTTCAACCTGATTAGGATCCGATAGATATTGACACTCAACATTCATTGTGCCGTCACGATCCAGTACCACGAAAACCCGTCGTGTCACGCCGGTATCTCTGGTGCAAAAAACTGCTCTGCTAGGACATAAACCTCGGGCGTACCGATGTCCAGAAAACGCCCTTTGCTTCGATAGCCGTAAAGACCTCGACCGATCCAGGCGGGAAACATCTTTTGTTCCAGCGACACTGCACGATCCGCTGGAATCGTTAGAAGCAGGCGATGCTTGAGCAGATATATACCTGCGTTGATCCAGCCTGGTTCGCTCTTGTCCACTTTCTCATCAAAACCAAGCACGCGCCCCTTAACATCCACGTGCACTCGCCCGTAGCGCTTTGTGTCTGGCATCCAGGTTAGGAGCAATGTATTTGTATTATGTGCGCCGCGTATGCAGTGCCAGTCCCAGAAGGCTCGGAGATCCGCCTCGCAAAAGGAATCGCCGTTTATAACCAGCACAGAATCAGACCTAAAGAAGGGCATTGCCAACCGCAAAGCGCCGGCCGTACCCAGAGGCGATGACTCTTGAGAATAGACCAGCTGCAAACTCTCATACGAGTCACCAAACGCAGCCCGCACCTGTTCACCCAAGTATCCTGTGCACAAGACAACGTATCGGACCCCAGCACTGATTAGCTGATCCAAAAGGTAAGCCAGAAATGGTCGCCCTCGAATCTCAGCCAACACCTTCGGCCGATCGGCCACCACAGAGCGCAGCCGAGTACCCAGTCCCCCTGCGAGGATAGCAGCGGTCACGTTTGTCAGGTCTTGCAATGCCAAAAACTTCTCCCATTTTGAGCGTTGTATGTCGTCTTCGGCCATGTACCATGCTTAGCCATCAAACGTTCTTGAAGGGCGCACGTGCCATCATGCGATAGCCTTTCAGCAACTCCTGAATCCCCTCATCCAGCGAGTGCCGCGCGATAAAACCTGCCTCTCGCAATCTCTGGTTGGAAACGATATAGTTGCGCCTGTCAGGATCGTTCCCCACTTCAGAGAAATGGATGTAAAAGCTTGGCACGTACTCCTTGATCTTCAGCGCCAGTTCCTCCTTAGACAGGTTGGCCGCGTCCAGGCCCACGTTGTAGGGCCGCCCCACCATTCGATCGGCGTTCTCGATGCAGTGGACGAAGCAATCGGCTACATCGCGGATGTGGATGTAATTGCGCTTGAAGTCCTTCTCGAAGATGACGATGTAGCCGTCTGTGACCGCTGCATAGACGAAATGGTTCACCAGCAAGTCCAGGCGCATGCGCGGCGACATCCCAAACACCGTAGCCAGACGCAGACTGATAACGTTAGGTGTCTCCAGAAGTTCCGCCTCAGCCTGTACCTTCAACTGTGCGTAGAGAGAGATGGGCTCCAGGGGCGTGTCCTCGGTGCAAAAGACATCACCCGACTTGGTGCCGTAACCGCTGTTGGTGACGGGAAAGATCACCAACTGGCGGGAGCTGCGCAGCCGCTTCAGCAGTCGCACTGCCTCCAGATTAACCGATCGCGCCAGCCAAGGGTCTCGGTCGCAGGCCGGCGCCCCCACGACTGCTGCCAGGGGGATCAGCACATCGACCTTCTTTACTAGGCCACGCATCAGTTCTTCGTTCCTCACATCTCCATACACGAATTCTAAGCGTGGGTTGGTGCAAAGATGGAACAGGCTGTGCTGTCCATACATCAGGTTGTCGATGACGGTGACCCGGTATCCAACGTCGAGCAGATATTCACACAAGACCGAACCCAGGTAACCTGCGCCACCAGTAACAACTACACGTATACCCATACTCTCCGCCCTTCTACAAGCTACAATCCGATACCATAATTGGTACTACTCCATTTCACAAAAACAATGTTGAAGAACACAGACTCCTTCTCTATACGTTGGTATTTCCCAGCTCGTTGCATACGGCTGACACTCAGTAATAGTGAAGGCAATGGCATTTTCCCATGTATCAATACGTGATCCTGCCATCAAGCTTAATGAGATTCTATATTTACCACTGGTAATGTACAGTGGTCCAATTTCTATTTTCAGCTTTGTAACATCTTTGCTAAAATACTTACCATGATAAGGCCCAGAAGCACCAACCGAAACAAGTTGGTCCAAGTCATTATGAATATAAAATTCAGCGCTATATACTCCTCCCATTAATTCACCAGCAAGATCAACAATCAACACCAGCTTTTCAGCATATTTAAACGCAACAGAGAGTTCGCCTTTTGTATTTAGTATTTTAACGCGACTAAAATAAAAAGACAGATTGTTAATATCTTCACTATTTCTTTCTATAGCATAAGAAAAGTTATCAAAACACTTTGTCTGGCTCGCTTCGTACTCTTTGGTTACTTCCAAGGTGGCCCCCTTTTTTACTATCCGGCTGTCATCCAACCAAATGGCACTTCTACACAACTTACGAATTGCTCCCATATTGTGACTCACAAAAATCACAGTTCGTCCTTCTTCGGCAACACCTTCCATCTTTCCAAGGCATTTCTTCTGAAAAGCTATATCTCCTACCGCCAGCACCTCATCTACCAGCAGGATCTCCGGCTCCAGATGCGCCGCCACAGCAAATGCCAGGCGCACGTACATCCCACTGGAGTAGCGCTTCACCGGCGTGTCCAGGAACTTCTCCACCTCGGCGAAGGCCACGATCTCGTCGAACTTGCGCTTGATCTCAGTCCGGGTCATGCCCAGGATGGCGCCGTTGAGGTAGATGTTCTCCCGGCCGGTCAACTCTGGGTGGAAGCCGGTACCCACCTCCAGCAGGCTGGCCACCCGGCCCTTGATGGTCACCCGCCCTGCTGAGGGCTCGGTGATGCGGGAAAGGATTTTTAGCAATGTGGTTTTTCCCGCCCCGTTGCGGCCGATGATGCCCACGACTTCGCCCCTCCGGATCTCGAAGCTCACGTCCTTAAGTGCCCATACCTCTTCCTGCTCATTGCCCGGGATGATGGGCTTGGCTTGTATCAAGTCCTTGGTTTTATGCCAGAGGTTACGGGCGTTTTGCATTAATACATCCCGGAGGGCGATATAGCGCCCTCTTTCTGTTTGGTGGCCGATCGTATACTTTTTACCCAGATTTTCGGCTTTTATAACGATGTCGCTCGTGTCGCCCATCTTTCTATATCAAATCCGCAAATGTCTTCTCCATCTTCCGGAAGCGAGTGATACCCAGCCAAAGGAAGAAGGCCACGATAGCAAGAGTAAGAGTGAAGCCCGGCCAGTAGATCGGGCTTTCACTGCCAAGGATGCACCATCGGAAGCCGTCGATCACACCTACCATGGGATTCAGGCTGTATAGTAACCGCCATTTTTCTGGTATGACATTGCTGCTGAAGCCTACCGGCGAGATATATAATCCGAACTGCACGACGAAAGGGATCACATAGCGGAAATCTCTATATTTCACGTTGAGTGCTGTTATCCACAGGCCTGGACCCAAGCTGGCCAACAAAGCCATGAGGATAAATAGTGGCAGCAAAAGCATATTCCAGCCTGGAGCGAATTGGTAGTAGGTCATCAGTCCCAGCAAGATGACAAAGCTGACAAGGAAATCGACGAAAGCAGTCACTATTGTAGCTATAGGTACAATCATCCTTGGGAAGTAGACTTTACTGACTAGATTAACATTGGTAATAAGGCTGTTGGAAGCCTCACTCAGCGCAAGGGAAAAGAGGGACCAGGGAAGCATGGCTGCAAAGACCATGAGAGCGTAGGGTGCGTCCCCGTCACTGGGCAGTTTGGCCACCCGGCCAAAGATTATGGTGAACACCACCATAGTGAGAAAGGGCCTGAGGATTGCCCAGGCAACACCAATGATGGTCTGCTTATAGCGTACAGAGATGTCGCGCCAGGCAAGAATTAGGAAGAGTTCACGGTAACGCCACAAGTCGGCCCAGTAATTTTTCTCTGTACGGCCGGGCTCGATAATGAGGACTTGTTCTTGCATAGGGATGGAGGATGATCGATGGCTCATAATATCAATGACCAGAATTTGACACGGATTGATACCATTTGATTGTTCGATGTAGCCCTTTCTCAAAAGCCGTTTTTGCCTCAAACCCAAACCATGCCTCCGCCCTGCTGGTATCCAGCATTCGCCGCGGCTGCCCATCGGGTTTCGAGGCATCCCAAGTGATCTTTCCATGAAAACCAGTTAGTTTAACAACAAGTTCAGCCAGATCCTTAATTTTTATCTCAAAGCCGGCTCCGAGGTTGACTGGGTCAGGCTTATCGTATTTCTTAGTTGCCAGGATTATGCCCTCGGCTGCGTCTTCAACGTAAAGGAACTCCCGAGAGGCATTTCCCGTGCCCCAGACGACGATGTGGTCGTCTCCTCGTTCTTTGGCTTCTATGCATTTTCTTATCAAAGCGGGAATAACATGGGATGTTTTAGGGTCAAAATTGTCGCCTGGACCATAAAGATTAACCGGCATGAGAAAAATGGCATTGAAACCATACTGCTGGCGGTAGGCCTGAGCCTGGACGAGAAGCATCTTTTTGGCAAGGCCGTAAGGAGCATTGGTTTCTTCCGGATACCCGTCCCAGAGGTTTTCTTCTTTAAATGGAACAGGAATATATTTGGGGTAACAACAGATAGTTCCAATAGCTACGAATTTCTCTATTTTTCTTAGGTATGCTTCGTGCATCAATTGAATGCCCATAATGGCGTTATCGTAGAAAAACCGGCCTGGGTTTTCCCTATTGGCTCCGATACCTCCGACAACGGCGGCGAGATGAATGACAATGTCCGGCTTTTGCACGTCAACCATTTTTTTTATGTCTTCAAGTTTGCGCAGGTCGTATTCCGGAAGATCGGCGATGAAGACATGTTGGCAGCCTCGATCCTCTTTGAGCTTCCTGATGAGATGTGTGCCAAGGAAACCTTTTCCTCCGGTAACGGTTATTCGTTTGGTTTTTAGATCAATCATTTTTTTGCCTTTCTTTTCTTATAGAGATTGCTTCATTTTCCTATTTCCTACGGAAACCTCGCAATGACACCTTCTAATAATGCTTATTCCAGGCTAATCCTTTTTCACTGATTATTTTTTTACCTTCGAGTGGGGACGAAAGTCCGATAGCTTCTAGGTCGGCATCCACCATGATCTTGACCAAGTCTTCAAAGGTAATTCTGGGAGTCCAGTTCAGAATCTTTTTCGCCTTGGAGGAATCAGCCTTCAGCACTTCGACTTCCGTGGGGCGAAAATACTTCGGATCGATCTCTACGTATTCCTTCCAATCGAGGTTGAGATAACTGAAGGCTCCTTCTAAGAATTCTTTTACGGAGTGGGTTTCGCCAGTTCCGATAATATAATCATCGGGCTTATCCTGCTGAAGCATCAACCACATGGCCTCAACATATTCGGGAGCGTAGCCCCAATCCCGCTTGGCATCCAAATTTCCCAAATAAATCTTTTTCCTATTCTGGGCCACTATGCTGGCAAGACCCATGGTTATTTTCCGAGTGACAAAGGTTTCTCCTCTTCTTGGTGATTCATGATTGAAGAGAATTCCATTGCAGGCGAATAGCTTATAGGCATCTCTATAATTTCTGACCATCCAGTAAGCATACACTTTGGAGGCTGCATAAGGACTGCGAGGTCTAAAAGGGGTGTTTTCATTTTGAGGAGTTGGAGCATCACCAAACATTTCGCTACTTGAGGCTTGGTAAAATTTGGTTTTAATTCCACTTCTTCTTATTGATTCCAGGAGTCTAATGGTTCCTAAAGCAGTGATATCACCTGTATATTCTGGCAGGTCAAAACTA
>Ga0315296_10001558_pt1 | contig 19977 bp, 20 predicted proteins | sample YL17G14_18_MG_FD_203921 | JGI IMG/M metagenome (GOLD analysis project Ga0315296, IMG submission 203921) | Sediment microbial communities from Yellowstone Lake, YNP, Wyoming, USA - YL17G14_18 | ecosystem: Environmental > Aquatic > Freshwater > Lake > Sediment | place: USA: Wyoming | collected...
CAGCCTCTTAGTATTTCAAGTCTGTTGCACGGAGTCATTCGTCGCCTGGCAGACTTCATGAGCGATGAGCGCCAAATGCTCAGGTGTGAGCATTGAGCGAGCTCGAGTTCGAATGCCTCGGAAGCCGGGTTCATAGCTAGAGGGACCCTGTCCGGCATGTGCGCCGTGAAATAGCTCACTCCAGATTTCTGCAGCCTCGCCTCGACGGAAGGATAGAGTATCAGCTCCTCAACCTCGAAATCTATGCGATCTTTGCGAAATTAGACCTCACAGATGTGCATCTAATCGCCGACCCAGATACTACACGAATGTTGAAGAAAACAGAGAGATTCCAATCTATCAAGCTAGAATCAGATTGGGCCGATACGTGCACGGACAGACTTGTCGATCAGCGAGTCGGAGAACGATTAGGGTTATCTAGAAGAAAGGAGGTCTCAAAGACAGTTCTAGGTCCCCGAGAAGCGGACAGAACATCAACGTAAGACAGCTGCCATTCGTGGCATGGAGCCGAAGAGACAGATGGGTAAAGGCAAAAGACCAAAGATAGATCAACACGAGCTTTTCGAACAGGTTATGAGAGATCGACAAGAGATACTGCGATTGGAGACGGCAGATCGGGACAGAACGCTCCCCCGAAGGAGCATTGGTGGGTATGGTGAACACAAACTGGAGGTCCTGAGGAAGTACTTCTATGCCTACTCTGCGATTGTGTCGAATCACTTCAAGCGGTTCTCCTATTTTGAAACGTGTGCAGGCCCAGGCATTTGCGAGTTGAGGGGATCCGGGCGTCTCGTATTGGGGACTCCGCTCCTCGCTATGACGAACAAACCAGCCTTCACCGAATACAAGTTCATCGAGCTCGATCATGGTCTTGCTAAGGCATTGCAGGAGCGTAAGAACCGCTATTGCCCGGGAATCGATGCAACAATCATGAATGGGGACTGCAACGCATGCATCAAGTCGATTCTGAACACTCTTTCTGATAGTGCACCAGTTCTCGTGGTCATGGATCCTGAGGGGCTGGAACTGAAGTGGCAGACAACAGTCGTGCCAGCCGCGGCACATCCGCGGTCCGAGTTGTTCATAAACTTCCCATATGACATGGGCATTAAGCGCTGCATCTCACCGAATGCCAATGCGGCCACAGAGGAGGCTGTCACTGAGTATATGGGAACAGACGTCTGGAAGCAATCAAGAGACAGCTATCTTACAGGGCAAATGACTCACGATGACCTAAGGAACGCCTTCCTTCGACTGTACACTGAAAGGTTAGAAGGGCTAGGGCTTAAGGAAATCCAGGTATCTAGACTCGTTCGAAGTGACAACAATCAACCGCTTTATTTCCTGATATCAGCCTCGAGAAAAAGAGTGGCAGCACAAATCATGAAAGATATCATGCGAATTCCAGTAACGCGCCAGATGACCCTGGTTGAGGAGAGCTAAGGAACGCAATTGCACCTAATCCTTCGATAGTCCCTACCTAATTCCTTCCACATGCCCACAGTCTCTTTGCAGAGCGCGAAATGGTTGAAGCGATAATCATCCTTCAGGACCGAGAACAGATGCGAGTACATATTCTTTCGAGTCACGCCGGCAACCTTCTTCCCCCAGTTTGACCGCTCCTCGAGGTACACCACCCAGCTGCGGTCCCTGGCATTGTTGATTGTGCTCTGTAGTCCTCTGAGAGAACCAACTGTGATCCGTTCAGGAGTCAGCCTTGAGAAGACTGCTTCAAGGAGATCGTCATAGGCTTTCTGCCATCCCCCGATAGGTACCATCGGATCTATCCTCAGGCGCACCTGGAACCCAGCGTCACTAAGGAGACCGGCAGCCTCGATTCTGACCTTCACGGATGGAGCCTCCTCCCATCTGCGCGCCACGGGCTCGGCGTTGAGACTGAAGCTCACGATGGCCTTTTTCGGGTTGCCGTACTCGAGCAGGTTGCCGATTTCAGGCGACTTGGTGACGAAGAGAACCCTGTGTCGGTCCTGGGAGTCAAAGAGATCCATGACGAACGTGGTGAAGGGGCGGGTCCTGTTCTCAGCAATCATCGAGTCAGAGAGTTCTCCCGAGTTCAGTAGCTCAGAACGTACTCCGTCACCTTCGAAGAACGCGCGAAGATGTTGCTCAACTCGCGAGAACGCCTTCGGACGAGGCTTCTTGCCGTATTCAAGGAAACGGAAGGTCCCCTGGAGATAACACCAAGCGCACGAGTAGGGACAACCCGTGGCCCATTTGAGTTCTAGGAAGTGAGGACATACGACGTCCCCGTCATTTCTGGGAAGGGGCGTCTTGTCGAACCGCGTAATGATCGAACCATCACCCACATGCGAGACGAGCGTCTTGATCGACCCGTCCAGCTGCTGGTAGTCCTTGAAGTGGACCTTCAGGTCCTCCGCCCTCCCTTGATGCTCGCCATTAGGGGCTAGCATCGGCAGTGTACTTAACGTTTTCCTGAACCCACACGACCATGAGTAGTTTAATGGGGTTCTTGATATATATTCAGTGAACGGGCCCAATGAAACTAGTCGAGCTTCTTGCATCGGCCCTTCCGGATTCCCTTCTGCACGAGACCCATCTCGACCGCAAACTCCGCGTTATTCTGATACTTCGTCGCCACGAGCACTCCCGTGATGCGTTTGATTTGCACGCGAGGAATTGCTGGCTAGTCACGAGTTCGAATCCCTTCGTGCCCAATAGACTGACCCTCAGGATTCAATGGAACGCAGCGACTTATGTTCAAACCGCAATCATAGCAGGCGCTGGGATTGTGATTTCAATGAGAGGGGATTTGAAACCAGGTCGAGCTAGACATTCTTTTTCTGATTGCAGTTCACGGGGAATCGGGATTCCCCAATCTCAGTAGTTCGTAAACTCGTTTCCTCACGTATCCAGGTTCTCACTTCAACGTACTCGTTTTCGCAGCCATTAGGAGTCGCCCCATCCTTGCCAGTGTTGGTGAAACGCTTGGTTCAAGGATGGGATGACAGAGCCTCGGAAGGCTCCGTAGATGCATGCGCTTGTGACACAAATAACCCTTGCCCTCAGAACGACGGGAGAGGCGTCACCGCCGATGAGATCGTGGAGACTGCCGTGTTCTGGGTCCTCAGGTTGCTCGGCAGACGCTTCCAGGGAAAGTACTCCCCGGAGGACATCGCCAGCGTACTCGCCCTGGCTGTCTCAGGGAGACATCCCCGCCACCTGCCTATTCGGACTCCTCTGTGTCGGTTGCGGCTTCATTTACGGGGACCGCAGGGAGGAGGGGATTCTACTGAGTCTGGGGATGAGAGGCTTTATCGGCCGAGACTTGTTTTTCAGGAAGGGGATGTTTGCGGGCGCTGAGGAAAAACTTGCTGGGGTGACAGTATGGCTCCGTCGCAAGAGACGGATTCTGTACGTGTGGGGTTTCGTTTTTCTTGCCTCTGGCTTGTTGGTCGACCTCGCTGGAGCTGTTCTGAATATCTGGTACATGGAGGCCGCTGGCATTCTTCTTCCTGTCGTGGGCAGTGTTCTTCTGTTGTTGAACTATGTCACCGCAAAAGGAAGAACGGTCGTCAAGAAGTACCCTGAAGCCGAGGACGAAGCGGTATTTGGGTCAGGGTTCTATCTGTATTTGGGTCTGTGCATACTGACGATGCTCCTTTTCGTCCCCCAGGTTTTGGAGGAGATTGCCAGCAGGCACTATTCAGTGGCCATCTTTGTCCCTTTCCCCGTAGAGGTTATCAAGCTGACGGGGATCTCGCTGATGCTCTATTTCATGTTCATCGTGGTCGCTCTCCTTCTGTCGTACAACGCCTTCACGAAAAACGGTTTCTTGGTCTATCTGAAGCTCTTCAGAGGAGAGGAAGTTCCAAAAGAATGCAGCGACGGCAATCCGTACTTCGGAAACGTTGTCTCAACCACCCTGTGGATATTCCTAGCTTATCTCTTCTTCAGCGTCGCGTACAGTATCTTGATGGTAGCCTTAGGAATCCACAGAGTGATACCCGATTTCGGTACGGAAATCTGGCGACAAGTCTTCAACTTCGCCAACGCTTCGGTGTGGGAAGAGATCACTGATAGGGTTCTGTTTCTAGGCGTCCCCCTCCTATGCATAGACTATCTGTTCAGAAGAAAGAGCGCAAGGAGTGCATCGAGATATCTTCTCGGGGGAAACACAAAGATTGGCGTCGTGGAATCCGGTGTCGTTCTGTTTTCAGCATCTTTGTTCGCCCTGTCGCACCTCGAGATATGGGACATCTACAAGATTCCGCCCACGGTCCTGGGTGGATTGTTTCTTGCCTACTTGTTTCTGAAATTCGGTCTTTATGCATCGATAATGATGCATTTCACAATCGACTTCTTCGATGTACCTCTTCAAGCCCTTGATGCTGAGTCCGTTGGGTTTCCAATAGTGTTCATACTCATAGGGTTTCTTGCCTTCGTCTCATACGCAAGGGCGTTCGTGAGATTCGTTAGGCATGACTTGATGGGAATGCCAGTGGCGGAGCCCGCCGTCGATACAATGCGCCCTGTCAGAGCCAATTCGTACGAGTATCCCGCGCTCAAGGAATATGCTGGCAAGCGAACCCCGGAACAGAACAGAGACTTGGCACTGATCTCCGCGAGTCTGTGCATTTTCGTTTCGGCTGCCATTATGCTTTGGGCATCGTACGATATTGCCACTGACCCAACCTACGGAGGGTTGACGAGCAGCGAAGATTGGCTGGGTTGGCTTGCGATAACAATCCCTAATCTATCCGCGATACTTGTTCTGATTATCGCCTGGACAAGGAAAGAACTGAGGATCTTCCTTCTGGCGGGCACGCTATCGGGATTCAGTTTTGTTGGTCCGCTGTCGGTCCTTGCCGAGCTAGTTCTCTGGAGGGCTCACAAGAAGTTCGGCCTCCCCTGGAAGAGGAGTCCATAGAAGTAGAACCGTTCAGAATTGAACTCGCACTGTCCAGATTGATGCCGATATCAGTCAATGGGCCCTGAAAAACAAAGCCAGTGGACCGGGCGAGATTTGAACTCGCTCCAGCCAGACATTCATCAAATCGGTTCAATTAAAAGGAAATTGCACTAGAGCGTCCGCAAACTCCTTCTACTTTTTCCTTTACCTTTTCTGCCAGCTCGCTAGGATTGGGGGGAGCCAATCGCACTCTTGAACGCCTGGCCATTTCCCCGAGAGAGGATTGTTGCACCGAGCTGGACATGAACCAGCTATTCCTGCTTGATCATACGGGCGGCCTCTTCCTCTTAATCGCTATACCTCGTCGAGGCTCTTTCTACCGTGTCGAACCTGACGAAAGACAGGCTGCTACCCCCGGGTAGCGGCCTCAGCAAAGGTTATATTCCCACCATGTCGATTCGTAGCCAGCCCGATTCAAGGGTACAGGGTGGTTCAGATGGATAGCAGGATAGCACTGATACCGAGAGTGATGATGAAAGGCGCAATGGGTCCGAAGGACTATGGTCTATTGATCACGGATAGAAGGTCCATATTCGTGCTGGAAAAAGCGAGCAAGGCCGCTCTGCTAGGCGTTCTCGGAGATGCCCTCCTATCCGACAAGAAGACTTTCGACTATGCCAGCGAGGACATCGAGAAACTCGCATCGGACGAGCGCAACACGGTTGTGCTCCACGAGGGCATACAGAAGCTTCATCTGAAGAAGGGCTTCTCATCATACACAATGAGCAACGCGTACACATTGCTCGTGGACTACACGGACACAGCGGGCAGGCCGAGGTCGGTCAAGGCGTTCCTGACACCTCCCAATGAATTCCTCGCCCTGAAAAAGAAAGAAGGCGTGGACAAGAAGACAGCGATTGAGGAGTATGCGCGATCGGCGAGGAAGGCATTCGAGCAAGCGCTCGGCGCATCGGCCGCCGGAAGAGCGGAGTGGGATGTCTGATGTCGACGAAACCTGTGCGGATAATCGCGTACATCCTTATCGTCATCGGGCTCATAGGCCTGGCTTGGTCATTCCAGCCCACAAGGGGAACCACTACAGCAGAGCTACCAACCGGACAGGGCTACTACAGCTATGTCAAGGTGTCCATGTGGTTGAACGGACATGTTGAAGGGAACTTCGAGGTGGCCTCCGGAGGCGGGACAGTGCGGTTCTTTGTCTTCGATTCGACCCAATACGAGGACTATAGCCATGATGGCGTCGGATCCGACAGCATGTTCACGCTAACAGGCGCCTCGGGGTCGTTCTCCGAGGATTTTCCGACGACATCGACATACTACCTAGTGGTTGACCACGGGTCGACGACTGCAGCCCAGACGGTCGATATCACGTACAAGGTCTCGGGGCTCGACATCAAGTACTTGATCGGCGGGGCCGTTTTGCTGGCGGTAGGTGCTGTCCTGGCTGTCATTGGTTTGAGGATGAAGGCGAAAGCAAAGGCGGCGACGCCGCCCCCAGCGGCCCAGACCCAGCCAACAGGCGAAGTGGTGATGTTCGACAAGAAGACTTGACGGATTGGGCGAGCAGCGAATTCACAAGAGCCAGGCATTAATAGATACGGTTCAATCAAATCGAACTTGCACCCGAAGAAGGCAAGGTCATCGCCAAGAAATCCGGCAGCAAGGACAAGACAAGGTATAAGTAGGGTGCAAACGGTGGAATACTATTGTGGTTCGAACGGCCAAGAGAATGAGGATTTCCGGGGCAATCGCTGTAATGCTTTTTCTACCTCTCGCAGGGGCTCATCTATTGACAACCCCTGCTGAAGCGGCTCAAGCCTACACGCCGCATGATGTGATTCAGATAGAAGGTGACTCGGCCTTTATCTCCGAGAATGGTATCACCGGAGGACAGGGTACTGAAGAAGACCCTTACATGATCGAAGGCTGGATCATCAATGCCTCTCTGGCTGCCGGATCTGCGGGGGGCATAGTGATTAGCAGCACAGACGCCCATTTCAAGATCCGGAATGTGCGTGTCGAGCTCGGAGGCCCGCTCTACGTGGGGATTTGGCTGTCAAACGTCAGAAACGGGTGGATCGAGGATTCCGTGTTGGTCGATAACTATGAGGGAATTACACTCAACTCCACGGTCGGTCTGACTATCAAGAACAACACTCTAGTAAACAACTCCTTCTCCGGCGTCTATGCAGTGGCTTCCGAATCCGTCAGTATTGGGCTCAATGAGATCACTGGTTCGAGACACGGCGTGTACTCTCACTATTGTGAGCAGGTCCAGATAGTGGACAACGCGATATCCGACAATGAATACGGAGTGTACCTGAACTGCTCATCGGACTCATCGATTTCAGGGAATGACATCGCGAGAAATCAATATGGGATCTATCTGACAGAGTGCAATGGTATAGATATGAGTTCCAACTCGCTGGTCGGCAACAACGTGCCAATTTACGAGAGCAGCAGTTCGAATGGGGATGATGAAACGGACGTACCCTCCATTCGGGGTGTACTGATTGCAGCATTCGCCGGAGTCGTAATCGTTGTTTGTGCTGCTGTGGTCGTCCTCTCGAGACGCAGAAAGAGGCTCAGGTAACCGCAACTGTGAGCCTATCGGTCGAAACTTGACTAGTTTCCATAACGAAAAGCCCTAGCTATCACAAGGACTTCCTTGCCCTTCCTCCCCTGTGGCCTTTTCTCGAGGAGAGCGGGCGTGAATGGATTCTAGCCCTTGACCAGCCAGCAAGACAAGACAGCTCGTCAATCAGCAGGAATTGAGCTCGGACCTAAACCCCTTTTCTTTTCCTCTAAGCCAGCGTCCTCAGGCGTATCCACCGGGTTTCTTCCCACAAAAACGACATCGTATCGCCCACCATGGATTTCGGTGCAAGCACCAGGGACAGATTGTATCCCATCGACTACCCACTCTATCAACGGGAGTCAGCTCGAATCCACACTTCGTTAATTTCCTTGCCTGGCGCGGGTTCTCCGTCCCGCATTTGGCGCATTTCACAATCTGCGAATCGCCTTTCCTCCCATATGGGCTTTTCTAGGCGGAACATACGCTTTCTGATTTCAATGAGGACGGGAGTTGGATTTTCAAGACGGATTCCTCGCTACCATCTTCAGGACCTTGTAGCTGTTGTATGACAGCCATAAACCGAAGACAAGACCCCAGAACAAAAACCCTCTGCCCAGAAGATTCGTCCAATCAATCAGATAGTCATCGTCCAGATGACTAGTGTCGATCCAGCCGAGGGCAGAGGCGACCACCAGTAAGACAGCACCAATGACGACTGCAATCCAGTTCTTGTAGTCTGCCACGAAGAAATGCCAAAAGGTCAAGGAATCTCTCTCGCCTGATGTATCCGAACTTGCTTTTCTCTCTTTCCAATTCCACGAAAGTACGCCAGCCACGGCCATAGCCAAGCCCGTAAGGACGAAGGGTTTGGCGACTATCATTGACTCGGAGAATTGCGTCATTCGGAAGGTTGTGTAGTCGATTCGCGCCTCAAAGCCTGAAGAAGCTTCGAGGAAAGTGGCCTGAAGGAAGTATTGGGCATTCGCAGGACTGACAAAAGACCCTTCCGCACTAAGGCCTGTAATGTTGACGAATTCGGCAAGTTGCGGGTGATACGGATCTGCCGTTATTACAAACCTGACGAGAGAATTGGATTCCCACTCATAGTGGATCTTCTCTCCCTGGGAGAGTTCGTATGAGGCAAAAGCGGCTCTGAGCCCCTCGCTTGTCGTGCCCATCCCACCGCTCTTCCTGTCAGGATGTCCCGATAAGTTGCTTAGCCCAAGGATAGCGATGCTTAGGATAATGATGGTCAGCAACTGAAGGGAATCCTTTCTTACCATTCCTTTTCCCCGCATCCCCATCGCCTTTCCTCCCCTATGGGCTTTTCCTAGTCCGAATCCAACCGGACCCGGCAAAATGATACTGGCTAAATCCTATGAGGGCCTTGATAGAATTGGCGTTTCATTTACGGGAGAACGCACCAAACCCATTTCTCCTTTTTCTGTCCACCTACTTCACCTGGTCCATTAAGATGAGTCATACTGGCATTTGCATTGGACGATAGCGAGAAGCGGGTGAACAAGGGGAAGAAGCTCGACGCATTCATCAAGACGTTCGAGACTTCATAAGCTCAGAGAGTCTTCCCTAAGTCTTCCTGCATTGCTGTGACCAATTCAAGAAGAACCTTCTGGATTTCCTCTGTACGTTCCTCAGGCTTCTTGATTTCCTTTTCGAATTCTTCTGGAAGGTCAATTCCTTCAAAGGCTTCTGGAAATCTTCTCGCAATCTTCTGGACAATTGTGACTCCGCCGGAGGCAATCGTCTCCAGGACGGCTTCAAATGCCCTCCCTACGCGTTCTGGAGGGTTAACGAGCTTGAGTTGCCCAGATCTGAATCTGACCTCTGAAAGACTCCTTACGAAGTTGGTGGAATTGAGAAGGATGGCTCTTGACCGCAACCATTCCAGAAAGCCCTCTGTCCCCTTCTCTTTCAACATCTTCGTCAGCCTCTTTTGGTCAGTGTACAGAGTCAGAACCTCAATATCACCCAGCCCAGTGAGTTCACCTGAGAGATTCATATAATTGGCCATAAAAGCCTCTTCGTCCGAAAGATCATAATCCTGCAGGTTCGAAATTCCTTCTAGGTTGATTATGGCATCTTGAAAATGACCAAGGATTTTCGAATAGATCTCAAGCTTCGCATCATAGAGTTTCCCCTTTTTTGTGGTTCTAACGGAGAATATGTATGTTACGAACGCAGCAAGAACCGCAACAGCGCCATACGATATGACCTGCTCAACCAGACTGCTCATGCTCCCCTTCGCAGTATCGCCTTTCCTCCCCTATGGATGTTATGATGAAATCGTCCCTCGAGCTCCGGAGCTAACGAATAGTCGAAAGACCATACTATGTTCTAGTCACGGATCCAACCCCGGGAAAAGAGTGCACTTCGAGTGCGTCCTATGGATTGGGGCAAATCCATGACCAAGGGACGAAGTACCATAGTGCGGGAAAACCGCGAATAGAGGTATGTCCGATAGCCCCAGGGGATCCGTGAAGATCGGGAGAGTTGAGAAGAAGATAACCTGCATCGAGTTGTCGACTAGGGACATTTCAACATAGAGGTCTTTTCCGAGGCGATGCTATGGTACTTTCTGACCCCTACTTCGGGGAGGGGTCCCACCCGACAGGGCTTTCACCTGCTGCAGTATCGGAGTGTACGATATGTTGGAGAGTCGTAGGTAACGCCAGAGAGATTTATTCGCCAGGCTCAGGCAATCGGTCGTTTCCTTTTCAGATGGTTTCGTCCCTCCATGAACAACTCGGTTACGGACAATCCTTATGCGGTCACCTTCTTTCAGATCATCAGCAGTGATGGCAAGGGGATTGCTATCTTGCGAGAATCTCTTTGCCTCCATCTCTGCCAACAGCAGCAGTGTGATTCTTGAGATCGGGAAGTCGAGAATCTTGTCCTGCTTATCCTTAGAGATTCCCAAAGCATTGAGATGCAGACTCATCTCTTCATAGACCCACATCTCGAAGCAGATCCAGGCGAGCAGCATACCAGCCATCCAATTCGACATGTCGACTGCATGCCACGCATCGTAGAACAGCAGGATGCGTTCTCTATACTCTGAGCTGTACATCTTGGACCCCAAGTCCACCATCAGAGCCAGGACAGAAACGGAATACTTGTACCCATCTCCCCATAGCTGGTTTCGGACGTTATCGACGAAATGAACCACCCCTCTAATCGATAACACCACTCCGTGTCTTGTCTGTACCATCGGGGACGCGTTTGAATCGAAAGACACTGAGTCTAGCTCCCTTTCGCTAATTGGATAGTGCCTTGCGTTTCCGAGCAGACTTGATGCTAGGAAAAGACAGTTGCAGATTTCTGAGCATTTTCGACGGTCCTCAGTGTCGACGACAATATACCCATTTTCTAGAATCCATATTCTGTTTTGGTCCACTTTGCCTTCGTAGGCCACCTGATAATCGATAGACCTTGCAGCGCCCGCAGAGTCGACTCCGGATGGATAGAACTTAACAACAGGATAGTAGCTCGCTCCCAGCATGCGGACGAGTAGGGCGCCACTCATTTATATCTCTTTTTCGTTATTTGAGCCTGGCGAGTCTTTTGGTAGGAGGGAGAAGTCCTGTTCTCCTCGAGAATCCATCCTGGACAAGCGCTGGAAGAATGACCAGAGAAGGTTCCCACTCAGTATCAAAAAGCGGTCAAGATTCCTCTGTGATCTATCTTAGAGCAATACCCAGATCCAACCGGCAATCCATGCCGAGAGGACAACTAGCATGATGTGCCGAGCCTTCAGCTTGAATACGTACTTCCAGACCCCCTTGAGTTCGTAGTGGAAGACGTATGGAAAACTGTCTCTTGCTCGGCCGTAGTAATTCTTCATGTCGTGATTGCTTCTCATCACAAGTAGAAGGAACGCAAATGCCAGTACTAGACCCACGACACCAAGTGCCCTTATCTTCGATTCAAGTTCATAGAACCCTACAAGCAAGAGGCTCTCCAGCGTCATTGCCAACGAAAAGGCCACCCATGTGATACTGTCTTGCGATTGAATAAGAGTCGCCAATACCTGCGCCCTCTCTCCAGGAGACATGACCTCGTTTCCACACTTCGAGCACAACTCCCCCTTTTCTTGGTCAGGCTCACCGCAATTCGGGCACTTCATCGCCATTCCTCGTACCCTAATCGCCTCTCCTCCCCTATTGGCTTTTCCCTTTGGATGCTCTGTAGAAACCCTCGATGAAGAGCAAAAAGAGAGACTCCATCCTCCCAGAGTTGTATGAGAAAGCCCGGAAGATGAGTTCCTTGTGCTGCTGGCTCGGAACTCGAGCCAGCACATGCGACCCCATCTTCCGCTTCTCCACAGAGAACACCGTCTCAACCTTCGCGCGCTCGTGATATGCGTCCTCGTCGAAATCCCTCAGATGCCTCCTCCGGTACCGTCCCCCTACCCTGATCCCCGGTCCTCGGTAGCGGACGGGGATCATCGTCCGCGCACCCAGGACCTCGTGGGCGTACTCGTGGTTCGATTCAGCGTCGTAGCCCTTGTCAGCTACGACGAGCCTCACTGGAAGCCCGGCTGGCAGGACCTTCTCGAGCACCCGCGGGAAGTCCGGCGAGTCGTTAGACGGACCCCTCCTGAACTTCACCGCGACTATGAGCTGCTTCCTCGTCTCCACCGCCACGCTCTGCTTCACGAACCGGCGCGTCAGGACACCCCGACGGTGTCCTCCGATCTTGCTCTTCCTGTCCTCGAGCACACGAGTGTAGTAAGTGCTCGCGGATGTCGAGCTGAACCCCGTCGAGTCAACGGCCAGATGCAACACGCTCAGTCTCGCCTCCACCAGGTATTCGAGGAGGAGGCGCTCAAGCCTCCTCGTGTCCGCACGCCTGGAGAACTTCTGGAGCGTCGTCCAGTGAGGCACCCCCTTCAATCCGAGCTCATCCAGGATCTCGGTGCAGACCTCGAGGCCCTCACAGAAATCCCTGTACGACTTCCTGAAGTGCTGGCGGAGCGCCAGCAGGACCACATGCTGGTGGTCCGTGTATAGATGATTCGCGTACTTCGATCCTCTGAGAGGGTAGCGAGCCCTCCTCAACACCCTCTTCTGTCTACGAACGATGCGAACCAGTTTATGCTGGTTCGCTTTCTTCCCATCCCACGGCACAGGGCCATCCCATCCTGGAGCCAAGACAACTCTTGCAGAACTGGCTTGACTCCAGGGAGGGGCCATGCTGTGCCGACGTTTCTATCTTTCCAGAATGTCGCTTTTCAAGGGTTTCTACAGAGCACCTTTGGATAACACGAGTCGCCCCAATACCTATTCTCGCCTTAATATGCGACCAAATCTCTTCAGCAGATCCGTGCCCCATGAAATCATGCCGTAGAACAGACTAAGGAACCAGACCACGAGAACCAATGCGGTCAGCCATACGAGACTGACAAAAGATGTCTCTGTATCGTTCACACTAGACTCAATCTCTGCACTTAGGTTCTGAATGCCCCCTGGAACATCAGAGAGCAAGTGACTCGCATCGGTAATTAGGGTTGCACCCAACACCACCATCAAAATCAACAAGATGATTCCCGATCCAAAAAGAACAAGATCAATTTTGAACAATCCAATCGATTGACGATTGTTGATATTCGCAGACAGCCTCTTCACCATTCGCTCGTAATAGAAGACACCTCCAGTAACAGTCAAAGCAATCATCATCGCTGATGCCTGAATGATGGTGCTAAGAAGCCAGAACGCGGTGTCCGAATCCATTCCCACGACCGATTCCCCAAAGCCTTTCCTCCCCTATTGTCTTTTCCGAGGCTCAAACAGATTTCCCTTTTGTGGTCTTGATCAGCGGGGATTGAGACCGGGCCTAAGCCCCTTTCTATTTCCGAGGCATTCTATGAGGTAAGCTCCACAAGTTCCTCACGCCACAGAATTATCTCAGAGCCCATCAGACCCTTGAACTGCTCCATTTCTTTCTCAAGGGCTTTCCTATTGGAGACAACCACCGAGCCTTGTCTTCCACTTTCGGCGTGTCCAAGAATCTCTCTTACTAACCTCAAGAGGAGTTGCTTATTGCTAGCGCTGAACAAGTCCACACACTCAAGCATCTTCTCTATCGGCCGGCACATTGCGACAGGGTTCGCCTTCGCTCCGGCCAGAACCTTCTCAGCATATACTGAGTCTTGGATTCCTTCGATGCTACGTCCCAACTCGATCGCCTTCCCAAGGTCGAGTCGTCTCCTTTCAGTCTTGGCCTCGTTGTCCCGTTTCTTCTCTATCCTGTTCAGCTCTTGAGCAAACCTTCCCAGCTGAAGCGTGAAGAATGCCAGGACCGCGGTTGCCACTACTAGAACCACGGTTGCAGAAGCCAATACCCAACCGGCAATCTCGTCAGTCATCTTCTCGAAGGGGAATCGCCTTTCCTCCCCTATTGTCTTTTCCGAACTATAGCCTCTGGACCTTCTCCAATTGGGTTCTGACCATCGTAACACTATCAGGAGACACTCTCGCAACAAAATCAACGATTCGAGATTGAAGCTCTGGTTCTGTTACACCATGACGGAGCAATTCCATGTTCTCAATCAGCTCGTAGGCTCCTCTCTCTCGAAGTCTCGGATAGAGCCTTCTGACTGACACAAACTGTACTGAGCTGTCGTTCCACTTCTGGATTCTGCCCTTGAGGTATATGATCTTGACCCTAGGGGTGTGCTGCAGATACTTAGAGATTCTTGAATGAACACCGTGACCTGAACAGTTGAGCTTTGCATCAATCCATGTCTTTGTATTGCGATCAAAGAAGTCTGGGACACAAAGCTCGTTGCCACTCCCGAAGTGCTTGTGATATTCCACATTCCAGCCAAGAATGCCCAGTGCTTGTTTAACATACACTTCGAAGACGGTTCCTTCGAAAGCTTCTTGCATCATGTCCTTTCTTATTTCGCGGTAATCAAATCCTGCTGATTCAACCGCTGTCTTCCAGCTTCCGAATGCTCTTCTCGCTCCATTGTAGAGTGCTCCGTCTATCTCTCGGATGCTGACCAGTGATAGGTCCTCATTCAGTTTTCTAAGTCGAAATATCTCTTTCGTGACCTCATCTCTTGACCAGTAACCAACCGGCCTGAACTTCCTGATGCCTTCTACATTGAAACCTGCAGCTTCAACTGCTGCATACCAGCTACCAAACATCTTCTGAGCAGCAGCCTCTAGGGGTCCTGTCTCCTTTCTTGCAGCACCTTGCTGAAAGGACAATCCTTGCTTGTGCATGGATTGAATCTCGTGAATGATCTTCTCCTTGGTCCAGTATCCCATAGGTTTGAGCTTTCTGTGCTTCATCGACGATATTCCGGCAACTTCCAAGGCGGCATACCAACTCCCATACTTCTGGGTAGCCGCTGCCATTAGGAAGGGAGCGTCTTTTCTCACAGCTGGCTGGCTCATGTCTTCTCCAGATTTCTGTCGCATCCTGATTTCATCTAGGATTCTGTCCTTCGACCAGTAGCGGTTGGGTCTCTTCGTTCGATGTGCACTTGGGTCGATGCTCAGAACCGCAAGAGCCGCGTACCAGTCTCCGAAATGGCGTTTTGCTGCAGCTGCCAATTTCCGGTCCAGCCTCATCACAATTGAGTAGTTCAGCGACTCTCCTGATTCCTCTCGTTTCTTGATCTCGAAGGCCACCTTCTCCTTTGACCAGTCAAGAAGCATTCCGAGGTCGGCAGGGTCTATTCCTGCAGCCTGGTACATTTTCCTGGAGCTACCAAAGATTCTTTCTCCCGCATCCAGAATGCCAGAGTGCTTTTTGTGCAGCGCTCTCGGTCTAATGTCCTCTCCGATTGACCGAAGCCGTTTCAGTTCCGAAGTGATACTATCGTTTGTCCACTTCCAATTTGATTTCCGTCGTACACCCAGCCGAATTGGATCAATTCCAGCGGCCCCGTACATAGCCAATGAACTGCCGAAGAGCTTGACCCCGGCGGAATAGAGGCCACCATGTCTCACTGTCAGGTATCCAGGCCTGAGCTTGCCCTCGGATTCCAGTTCACGAAGTTTGTCTATGATACGGTCCTTTGTCCACTTCCTCCTTGCCATCTACTTTGGAATCCATCCCTAGAGACATAAGTCTTCTTCTGTTGTGCAGGTCAGGAGCAAGAGACATGATGCTTCTGCGTTGCCACCAGTTGGCTTCAGACCGGTCGCCTTATGAATCAGATTAGGCGTTTCTTTTCTAGCGCTCTCCTTATCGACGACTCGCTGCAATCGAACTCCCGAGCCAAATTCGCAGGAGTCCGTTCTATTTCGACGAGTTCCTTGATTCCCGCGACTTTGGCTTTGTACGTCGGCCACCTACCCGTGTGAAAAGACTTTGATGGACGATACCTGTACCCTTCCTTCTCGGCCATCTTCTGGCTTGCTGGCAAGGCGCTTTCGTATGATAGGGCCAGCAACCGCTGCACTTCTGGGCGCGGATCGTTGTAGACAGCGTCGCAGTTCACCGGGTTCGCCTCAAATGTCTCGAACGTTCCATCCTCGAGCTCGAGTTCGACTAGTCGATATTTCTCGTTCCTTTCTTCGGTACTCTCTTTCTCATCGGTGTTCGTCATCGTTTCCTCCTGCCGGTGCATTTGTCAACGAATACCCGTTCGTCGCGGGTTGCTTCGGGATCCTGGTGACAACGATCTTCTAGCCGGCGCAGTCTACGCTGAGTTCATCGCCCTGTTGCCGTCCGAGCAGCGCGACCTTGTCCCCCGGAATCGCCACGACAAAGCCACCGTGAGGACCCCATTCCCTTCGCAGTTTCACGGCTAACAAATGGAGTTCCTGCCCTATAATTCTGACCCGCGTCTCTCACCATTCTTGGTCTGCAGAATCTTGGCGGACTATCGCGACACCCAGGATATTCCACCACCACACGCCCACCCTCTGTAAATAGAGAGAGAAGAGAGAGACGTAGTCTCTCGGCCCCCCTCACGTTTCGGCCCCCGCGCGACGGGGGGTTGGCGGGCAATGACTTCATGATCGTGTCTGTTTGTGTCGTGGATTCCCGTGAAAAGGGAAGGCCTCAAGCCGGATGGCGGGATCTCAGCGAGGTCATTCTCCGAGCTCGGCCGAGCTTCCGCATTTGCTGGAACCCGGATTGGACTCAACTTTTGAAGGCCCCCTGGGGGGAATTCTACTCAATGGGGGCTCGTTGCTGAGAAGGCGTCTGCCGCGAAATGCGAAGTTGTGGGTCGAACTCGGCCGCAGGGAATCGCGTGCGAAACGAGCAGCGGCCGGTGCGACCCGCGCGTGGAACATATGTCCTCCGCACTTCATTATTGGGGGCCCAATACTTAGACCTTGTCAGACAATTGTCGGAACCTCTGCACCCCGAGTAATAAGACTTGCTGTCTATTGAGGTCCCTGGCCCCCTATCCTATGAATCATTAAATCCGAGAATCCTATTTCACGTGTTCGTGCGAAATGAGCCGAGCTTTGAAGACTTCCTCCATCACATTGTCCCACAGAATCGCGAAAGAGTGCTTGCCGCGAGAGTCCCCGAGAGTTATGTTGCAGGTCTAGACCAACTTGTCGACAGAAGGTTTTTCGAGAATCGGTCCAGCGCGATCAGAGAATCTGACTACAACCTTCTTGTTGCGACTAGGGCCCTACAAGAGCTAGTTTCAGAAGGCTGCGTTGACAACAGGACCCCTAGCCTCCACCCCTGCGTCATTCTACGAGCCAGACGACAAAACGCGAGTGACAGTCACCGCGTCACTGAGGAAGGTGTGCCCCCTGCCTAGGAAGGTGTCCACTCAAGTTCATGTGATGCAACGGATTCTCAGTCTGGGAAACGAACATCCAGATGCAATCGGGTTCACCATAGATGATATTCTCAAATGGCCTGTCTTCAGATTACGAAACGCCAAACGGAACAGCGTTAGAGTCGCACTCTATCGGTTCATCAAGCTGGGTATCGTCTTTTCCCCTAGCCCCAGTTCATCTGGTCCAAGACTCTTCAAAGTCAAGAATTCCGCATTGGCGAGGTCTTACATAGAAGGCGACCGCGAAAGACCCTGGCTGTCCCTAGCCCCCACCCCTTCATCCAGTCAATTCTGTGAGTTTGACGAGCACCGAGATCACTTCAACGTTCAATTGACAAAGGAATGGTTCGAGCGAGTCAAAGACAAATGTGAGGTCAACAATAACCAGTACACGTTCAGGGCTAAAGCGTTCACGCTTTCGGTAAACGGAAAGTCCTATGCTGGCCAGCTATTCACTAGACCTTACTGGAGAACCGAAGCCAAACGTCAGATCGGAGATGATTTCTATCAGTATCTTGCAGATAAGGAATCAAAAGGAGGCTTCGAAGGGGATTTCTGTCTCCCAATCGGCGTGAAGGGGCAACGATTCACCATTGGTGGTAGACCAACCCAGTTCTCAGCCTCTCATTACCCAGCTCAATTGGACGTAAGGCGGTCGAAGAGCGATTCTCACATTATCGAGGGACTAAAGGCTCTTATCAACCAGGCGGATTTCAATACAAGAACCCTTGACTTTGAAGATGCTGTCCTTGAGACTCTGAAGAGACAAGGCGAGACCCAATCCACTATTGCAGAAGCAATTCAGAAGCTTGTTCGACTCTTCTTCCCGCAATCGGAGCTACCCTATCAACCATCATCGGAGGATGGGGGGGATCCTGCATATCGCTGAAGGTCGCCCTTTATGCTCGCGTTTCGAAGTCTGATGATTCCCAGGATCCTCAGAATCAAATCATGCGGCTCATAGCCTACTCTAATGCGCTTGGATGGGACATTGCTGGGCAATATGTTGACAAGGCCTCGGGCGCGGATGCAAATCGCCCCCAGCTGAGACAAATGCTCAGCGACGCGAGAGCGCGAAGGTTCGGACTTGTGCTAACGACTAAGATCGACAGGATAGCCCGTTCATCATTGGACCTCAAACAGATTATTGCGGAGCTCGAGGGAAGAGGTATCAAGTTCGAGTGTTCGGACCAGCCGTTTTCAACGAATACCCCGACGGGAAAGCTACTCTTTGGCATCCTCGGGGAGATTGCAGAGTTCGAGAGATCTCTCATCGTTGAGAGGACCAAGGCCGGACTCGCTCGAGCAAAGGCCCAAGGGAAGCGTTTAGGCCACCCTAGGCTCGAAGTCGGATGGAAAGGGCATCCTCGGGTCGCCGTTGAGAGAATTCACACCCTACGGGCAGAAGGAATGAGTTACCGAGTAATTGCGAAGCAACTAGGAATATCTCATCAGACGGTCAAGAACCGTATAAGAAACGAGGGGTCGAATCCCCCCAAGGAAAAGTGCTTACTAGGGGGGACTTAAGAAACGGACGATAGATTTACGTCTCTCCCCGTCAATGTCCCTGCCGAGGGAAACAATGCGACACGGCAAGGTCGCAATGGTGTTTCTCTCGGTGGAAAACGAAGAGGACGCAAACGGAGGGCGAGGTCAATGGGCCGATACCCTCTGAAAACGAAGATTGGTGAATACATGATCGCAACCGATGACTTCTACTCGCCAACGACTCAGGTCGTCCGAAAGACGATTCTGTATGCTATCGAGCGAGACTACGCGAGGTTGCACAAAACGAAACCCGGTCTCAAGCCAGACCCGAAGGATTGGAAAGAACCCGAGATCGTGTCCCTCATCGCGTCGATGAGGGAAAGAGGGCTGTCTCACGCAACCCAAGCGAAGTACCTTGGTGTCGTGAATGGTCTTTTGAAATACCTGGGAAACAGCGTATTGGACAGCATGAAGAAGACAAACCCTCAGGTGTTCCCAATGGTGGACACTGAGCGAAAAGGTAGCTTGAAAGAGGACGACCTGACGAAGGTTCTCAGAGCTACTGAGTCGAGAGGCGATTGGACTGGGGAGTGCAGGCGATTTGTGTTCGGGATGTATGCGTACACTGGGCTGAGAGCAAGCGAGCTTATCAAGGCCATCAGGGACGATCTTGACACGACCTCTTGGACAATCCGCGTAAGCCATCCGAAGGGCGAAAGGAGCTATGGGAAACCGAGAATCGTTCCAATACCAGAACCTCTGAGACCGATTGTTCAACGGTTCTTGAACAAACGTGAGACCTATCTGATGAAGATGGGGATGCTAGAGACTGAGCCTCTGGTGTTCCCGAAGGGAAAGCCAAACGAGTTCCTGAACTATGGCTCGCTCAACAACTGGAAGATCGCGCTGAGGAGACTATCGGGAGTCATGTTCACCGTACACAGCCTAAGACGAACGTATGGTCAAAACCTCTTGAATCGAGGAGTGCCAATCGAGACGGTGTCTCTGATGCTAGGCCACAACTCGACCCTTACCACCGAGAAACACTATTGCCGGAAAGATGTCGATTCCGCTAGGCTTGAGGTACTTCGAGCCTTCGAGAAACCGACCATGCCGAACCTCAATTCCCCCAAATTGACCCTGTCAGACGACTATACTGGCTATGCGTAAATCACTTTCTGTATCAGAACTGATACGAGGTTCGCAGGAGCGTCA